>Ga0316207_10000034_pt1 | contig 304011 bp, 285 predicted proteins | sample 6weekpyrite_MG_FD_204943 | JGI IMG/M metagenome (GOLD analysis project Ga0316207, IMG submission 204943) | Microbial mat bacterial communities from mineral coupon in-situ incubated in ocean water Damariscotta River, Maine, United States -... | ecosystem: Environmental > Aquatic > Marine >... | reverse complement strand
ATCAGATCTTCTTATCATGTGAGGCGAATAGTTGTTCTATTTAACGAGTATGATACGAAGATCTGATCAGCATCCAGGGATTTGTAGCCAAACAGCGTTAAGTTCGACAGTCTCCTAGATGTAGTGAACAAAAAAACGGGCCAAAAAAGGCCCGTTTGTCGGTATTTACGGTATGAAACTTATAATGGTTTCATTTGTAACTCTTCGTTTGTTGCTTTTACAAAACCGTAAGAAGCGTAGATATTTTGTGCAGCAGGCGTTGATAAATAATCCAGGTAACGTTTAGCATTTGCTTCGTTACGACCAGTGTTTAGCGTGCCAATTGCGTAACCAACTTTGTCCGCTTTGTTATATGGCGCCGGGATTGCTACACCATCAATCGAGCGACCTTCAGTTTTGGCTTCCAGAATTTCAGTTGTCCAAACAATGCCCACATCCGCTTGACCATTTTCTATACGATGTGGTGTTTCGCGATGATGACGTTGAGTAAACCAGGTTTTACCTTCTACCGCCCAGCAACCTTTACATTTTTTATCTGCTGTTACTTTGTCATACAAGTTCAGGTCTTTCAGCATTTCAGATCCGTAGAATTTGAAAATACCTTCTGTCAAAGGATTGGGGTGCGATTGCACAATATCGTCACGTCCCAGGTCTTCAGGACCCATAATGTTTTTTGGGTTGCCTTTTGCTACCATCAACTCCAGCTTGTTATGAGTGTATATTTTATAATCACTCATTAAGCCTTCTTTCTTTAATTTTTTCAGATGACCCAAGTTAACACTGGCATACAAATCTGGGTTTTGTGCTGTTTTTTCACCATTGATTTCACCCTGTTTTAGAATTTGGCCTTTCAGGATTTGTCCTGGTGGAATGGTTTCAACATAGATGGTTTTGATGTCGGGATTTTTTTTCTGGAAATCCTGAATCAATTCTTCCATAACCATAAACTGGTTGCCAGCCAGGTACATGACTAGCTCTGAATCGTAGGAATCGGAAATTTTTCCATAGTCGATATTTCCACCTGTATGGAAAGTTCGGTAATCATGGCCATGGCCGGCATCTTTAGCCGTTTTTGTTGCGCCCATGCCTTTGCCATCGCCCATACCCATGCCACCACCAGTGGTAGTACAAGCTGAAGCCAGCCCAGCGACGATTACTGCAGTACTAAATGATTTTAATAACGCGTTCATAATTCTCCCTCATGCATTTTTTGGTTTAACTGCTTACTCTTTTACACCCCATCCTCATATTGTTTGTAAACTTCCCGTATAATTGCAGGTGCGACTCACGTAATACAGCAGCTACTTTTGTAACATCACTAATTTACAAGAGCAACCGTTAACGATTACAAACACGTGATTTTAATTATATTTTATAAATCGTATTAATTGGAATTTATATATGCATAAAATAGTTTTACAGGGAGATGGGTTAAAAAATTCAGACTTAACTGAATTGAAAGTGAAATATAACGGTGCGATTAAAGAAAAAAGCTGGGGATATGAAATAACATCACCAAATTTAATTGATCGTAGCGAGATCCAGGCATTAAGAACAAAATTGAATTGTGATGTTAATCTGTTGCCAAATAATTTTGATCCATCTGCGGTAAAGCTTGTTGTTTCGGATATGGATTCCACACTAATCAATATTGAGTGTGTGGACGAGATTGCGGATTTCGCTGGCGTAAAAGCAGAAGTTTCGAAAGTGACTGAACAAGCCATGCGCGGCGAGCTGGATTTTGCTCAATCTCTTACTCAACGGGTGAGCTTATTGACAGGTCTGGACGAAGCGGCGTTGCAAAAAGTTTACGATGAGCGATTAGCATTAAATCCCGGTGCTGAAGAGATGTTGCAATCGTTAAAAACAAATAACATAAAATTTGCGCTAGTGTCTGGTGGCTTCACCTTTTTTACTGATCGCCTGAAAAAACGATTGAATCTGGATTACACACTCTCTAATACCTTAGAAAGAAATAATGGCAAACTCACCGGTAAACTATTAGGGGATATTGTGGGTGCCGAAGCAAAAGCTGCATTTCTTCTGGAAAAGTGCAAAGAATTAAAAATTTCACCTTCCCAAGCTGTGGCAATTGGTGATGGTGCCAATGATCTGAAAATGATGTCAGTTGCAGGACTGGGTGTTGCTTATTATGCAAAACCCAAAGTGCAGCAGGAGGCGGACTGCGCGTTAAATCACTCCGGACTGAATGGCTTAACCGCTTTGTTAAATCTCTGATAAGAGTTTTTCACTGTATTTACCGAACAAGCTAAAGAATTGTCTACAATTTGCCGATCATTTGTATCACATACTTTTAATGTTCCTATCAAATGTTTCTATTGAAATTGTTGAATGGAAAACGTTTTTTCCACACACGATGTGCTAATATTTTTTTAAACATTAAAATATTATTAAACTTTAATATAGAGAGTTAACAAATGGCCTCGCTATTCAAGCGCATTCCCGAACTCACTTTACTCATTGTTCTAACCATTATTGTTTATATCGCTATGGGATTGCTGTCTCAGGTTTCTGATACAGAAATTCTCAGTGGCAATGGTGCCTGGGCGTTAATCATTGGTTCTTTTTTAATGAGTCTGGTGATCGCTATAGTTGCGGTGCTTGGTGGTGTTGGTGGTGGCGTTTTGTATACACCGGTTATGCTTGGTTTTACTTCGGTTGATTCACTCCTGGTTCGCTCCACTGGTTTGGTCGTGGCAATGTTTAGTGGTTTGGTTTCTTCCGGGCCGTTTATGCGTAAAGGCCTGGCTGATATTCGACTCGTTTTTTATTGTGCAATTCCAATCATAATCGGCGCCATGTTAGGTGCACAAACTGCGTTAAGTGTTGCGGAAAACATGGGTGAAGAGGGCGATGCCCTGGTTCGTTTGTTACTGGGATTGATCCTGGTATTTATCGCTGTAATGTTCATTATGGGCGGCTCACAGAATGAATATCCAAAAACCAAAAAGCTGAGCCGAGTCTCTCATTGGCTGAATTTTAAATCAGAATATTACGAAGAATCACTGCAAAAAAATATCAGCTATCAGGCCTCACGTGCTGTGCGTGGCGGTATTCTGTTTCTGGCGGTTGGTTTTACCGGTGGCTTTTTTGGACTTGGTGGCGGTTGGGCTGTTGTGCCGGTTCTGAATTTGGTTATGACAGTGCCTTTAAAAGTTTCTGCTGCATCAAGTGGTGTACTGCTGGCAATGGGTAACGCAGCGGCAATTTGGCCCTATATTATGAAAGGTGCATTAATTGCGGTATTTGCCGCACCGTGGATGATTGGTCAGGTAATTGGTGGAATTTTAGGTGCTCATATTCTGGCTAAAGTCAAAGCAGGGTTTGTTAGAATTATATTGATCATTTTGTTATTGCTGACCAGCATAAAACTAATTTCTCGCGGTGTTGAAGGTTATTTTGGCTTTGATATTCCAATTCTATAATTGATTTGTATAAGGTTAATCCCATGCAGGAAAATAACGAAAATCAGGAAAATAATTCCCAGGAAGAGCGGCCACATATTTCGCCTGCGGGTATTGTTTACGGTGATATTATTTACTGGTGCACAATCGTTGCAACCATTGTGGTGTTGGCTGGCTCATTCCTAACATTCACATCAACCAGCAACTATATTGATCCTGCTTACCTGCTTTCTTCTATTTGGCAAGGTAAAACTGTGGATGAAATCTGGCAGGGTGCGGTGGGTGCTTCACCTGATGGTCATTGGTATTTAAGTGTCTTAGGGACCGGTAATGGTCTGACAGCGGCAGGTATCGCTTTAGGTGTGCTTGGTGTAACACCCGCAATATTTGGATCTGCAATTTATCTGTATAAAGAAAAACAAAAATTTTACGGCAGTCTGGCAGTAATAGCAGGAGCCATTACAGTTTTTGCAATGATATAACCTTAAGGATTTTGTGATTAGTTAAAGCTACGCTGAGGTTTAATTACGTTTGAAAATTAAGTCCCATACGCCATGCCCCAGGCGTGTTCCGCGTCTTTCAAATTTTGTAACCGGTCGGAAATCCATTCTTTCACAATAATCCCCGGTTTTACTCATATTGCAGAAATCCGAATTGTTAGAAAAAACTTCCAGCATTTGTTCCGCATAATTTTCCCAATCCGTCGCCATATAAACAAAGCCAGCCTTTTTGACTTTTGCTGACAGCAATTGGCAGAATTCATCATTAATGAGGCGGCGTTTATGGTGTTTCTTTTTATGCCAGGGGTCAGGAAAAAAAATACTGACACTATCCAGGCTATGGGGTGCTATCTGATGTTTCAGTACTTCAACCGCGTCATGTTTCATGACACGAATATTTGCCAGGCTATTTTCTTCGATATGAATTAGCGCATGGCCCAGTCCGGGTTGGTAAACTTCGATTCCAAGAAAGTCTTCATCCGGTTTTGCTATGGCGACGCTGATGAGGTTTTCAGCCATACCAAAACCGATTTCCATATTCTTTTTCGCGGCGCGTCCAAACACTGCATCAAGATTCATGGCTTGAGTTTGATATTCGATACCAAAGGTAGGCCAAAGCCGTTCGATCGCATTTTTTTGCCCGTTGCGCATACGGCCCTGGCGTCGGACAAAGCTTCGGATTTTTCTAAGTGGTCTGTCTTCCGACATTATTAGAAAAAAGTACCATCGATGGGTGACGACGCACTGGCGTATTGTTTTTTAGGAATACGACCTGCCAAGTATGCTTCTCTACCGGCTTCGATGGCCTTTTTCATGGCAGAAGCCATAAGCACAGGATTTTTTGCACCGGCGATCGCTGTATTCATCAGTACACCATCGCAACCCAGTTCCATGGCAATTGCAGCGTCTGAGGCTGTTCCTACACCCGCATCTACGAGAATTGGCACACTAGCGTTTTCCACAATTGTGCGAATATTGTAAGGATTTCGAATACCGAGACCTGAACCTATAGGTGCAGCAAGCGGCATAACCGCAACACAACCCATCTCTTCGAGACGTTTCGCTGCAATGGGATCATCGTTGGTGTAAACCATCACGTCAAAGCCATCTTTAATTAATACTTCTGCTGCAACGTAGGTCTGGTCTACATTAGGATATAAAGTTTTTTCATCACCTAATACTTCCAGTTTTACCAGATTATGACCGTCCAGTAACTCTCGTGCTAACCGGCATGTGCGAATGGCATCTTCTGCGGTGTAACACATGGCGGTGTTAGGCAGGTAAGTAATTTTTGAGGGTGGCAAAACATCGGTTAAACTTGGCTCACCGGGGTTTTGACCAATATTGGTACGGCGGATGGCGACAGTCATAATCTCTGCGCCACTGGCTTCTGTTGCTTGAACTGTTTCTTCCAGATCTTTATATTTGCCAGAACCAACCAGAAGACGCGAGCGATAGGTTTTGCCCGCGATGGTAAATGTATCTTGTGTAGTCATTGTGTTGTGTCTCTTAATTTAACCGCCACCAATTGCTCGAACAATTTCCACTTTATCGTCTTCATTAAATACATAATCCTTGTATTCACCGCGCGGCACAATTTCCCTGTTAACCTCCATGGCGATTTTTACATCTTGCAAATTGAGTGATTCAATTAATGTTTGTGCTGTGCAATCTTGCGCAACATTTTGCAATTTGCCGTTAATGTAAATATTCATAATTTCGATTCGGGTGAGCTGATGGGTAATGTTTGCGGTGTGGCTACCGGGTATAGCTTAACCAATAACCCCGGTTTGAAACAGAAATAACGCGACGCTCACTAAACCGGAGACGACCATAATTCCCAGGACGATTAATGCCATTGCTAATTTCATGTGTATGTGTTCGTTTCAGTAGGTATAAAATCGGACATTATAAATAATTTTACTGTGTTCTGCGCATTTATTTTGAGCAAATTGGGGTATCTCTAAAGAGATATAAAGCACTTCAATAATTTTTAGCTGCTCTTTTCTAAAATTTGAATAGAGCCATCGCATTCCGGGCAATATGCCCATTTAGGTAATTTGTCTGTTGCTTCAAATTTTAAGCTAAAGCTGCCTTTATGACGCGGGCATGTGCCTTCAACATGCTCTTTCGCGTCTTGTTGTTTGTATCGCGAAAATGCCATGATTGGTCCGGCAATCAAAAATGCAGGTACGAGGAAAAAATGAGCAATGGGGATAAACAAAGTCACACCTGCTAATACCCAGCATATCAGAAGTATGGTTACTGCCCTTGTTGTACGATCTGCAGCGGTAAATGCAGTGTAAAACAAAGTGCCTTCTGCTGAATTTTTATCATCATCCTGAATGTCGACTGCAAGCTGTTCTTTTGAGGCCATGCTTTTACCTTTTTTGCATTTGAAAATCAGTTAAACTACCGTTTTTATTCAAGCCCAAAAACATCTTAAGACTAACACGAAAAAAATTTCCGGAACAACGTTGTCAACAATTTCTAAAAAATTGCTCAGCTGGTTTGATGTAAATGGCCGTAAACATCTACCCTGGCAGCTTAATAAAACACCTTATCGAGTTTGGGTTTCTGAAATCATGCTGCAACAGACTCAGGTCAACACAGTTATTCCATACTACGAGAAGTTCATGGCACGTTTTCCAGATGTAATTTCTCTGGCAGATGCGGATCAGGATGAAGTGTTGAGTTACTGGTCAGGATTGGGTTATTACGCACGCGCTCGAAATTTGCACAAATCTGCGCAAATCATTCGCGATGTGTATCAGGGAAAGTTTCCTGAAACGTTCGATGAGGTTGTTCAGCTGCCGGGTATTGGTCGTTCTACCGCTGGGGCAATTTTGTCGTTGGCATTGTCCCAACACTATGTGATTCTTGATGGTAATGTAAAACGCGTCATGGCGCGGTTGCACAAGGTCGAAGGTTGGTCTGGGCAAGCTCAAGTGCTAAATACCTTATGGGAGCTGGCGACAGCTTATACGCCAGCGGACAGGGTTGAAGATTACAACCAAGCGATTATGGACTTGGGTGCAACACTTTGCGTAAGAGGTAAAAATGCCCGCTGCACTGAATGCCCGTTGCTATCGGATTGTGATGCTTATAAAGAAGATGTTGTTGCTTTATACCCCATGAGCAAGCCGAAAAAAACTTTACCGGTTCGTAAAACTCAGATGCTAATGATATACAATTCCGAAAACGCCATCTATCTGGAAAAACGGCCTCCAGTAGGTATCTGGGGTGGTTTATGGTCTTTTCCGCAATGTGCTGATCAACAAGAACTGGACAATTGGATAGAAAGCAATCTTCCGAGTGACTTGCACAGTCAGGAATGTTGGGCAGAAATTAGACACACATTCAGTCATTTTCATTTGGATATTACGCCGGTGTTGTTGAAAGTCGGCAACAACCCTAAAAACATTGTGATGGAAGAAAAATCATCAGTCTGGTATAAATTGGGCCAAAATCCGGATCGGGGTTACGCAACGCCCGTCATGAATTTATTAAAAGAACTAGAAACAAAATTAGGAGCTTGAAATGGCCCGTATGGTACATTGCGCAAAACTGGGTAAAGAAGCAGAAGGCTTGGATCGACCAACTTATCCTGGGGATTTGGGTAAACGCATTTTTGAAAACATCTCAAAAGAAGCCTGGGGTATGTGGGTTCGCCATCAAACCATGTTATTAAACGAATACCGTTTAAGTCCGATTGATCCTAAAGCGCGTAAATTTCTTGTAGACGAAATGGAAAAGTTTCTCTTCAGCGAAGAAACATCAATGCCTGAAGGTTATGTGCCGCCCAAGGATTAATCTGCTGTCTAAAAAAATCAAATCAATTTCAAGTTTTTACTTGACTAATCAGGTTACAGAAGCTTTAATACGCGTCCACTTAGCCCAGGTAGCTCAGTCGGTAGAGCAGGGGACTGAAAATCCCCGTGTCGGTGGTTCGATTCCGCCCCTGGGCACCATTATTTTTCAATGGGTTAGCCCTTTTCTCGCTATTTCTCCGAAAAACTCAAATCTTACCGGGCTACAAATGGGCTACGCTCATGCTTATTTATTAATTTTTTTGATCATCTTCAGTTTTTTCAACTGTTTCTTCTAATTCGCTTTTTAGGGCCTTGCAAAACTAATCCATTGACTTGAATGTTTGGTTCAATTTCGATCAATTGGTCATTTCAATTCACATCGTATAGAGTTATTAGAATATTCACGGATGATAAAAAACATAAGTCTTATCAAATGAACAAACTTAAACCAGCGCTGTTAATTATTGCCTCGTTTTTCTTAGTCTCCTGTTTGGTTACACAACCAACGATAAGAAAGCTAGATTCAAACTTTGATCCAGCAAAATTCACAATGAAACAAGCAAAAATTAAGTATGAATTGGGAGACAACACAGAAGCAGCGGCAATTTTTAAATATTGGATGGAACAAGGTAATGATGAAGCAACAATTTATTTTGCTGATCTAGCTAAATTGGGAAAGGGAACAAAATATATTGGTTATGACCGAGCATTAGAATTAATACTGCCCTTAGCTGAAAAAGGGAATGCTCATGCTCAACACAATGTTGCTGATATTTATCGACGTAAAGGTAAACCAAGAAAAAGGATGTATTGGCTAAATTTGGCAGCAGAAAATAAGTACGCCCCATCTTTAGAAATGCTTGGTTATTTATATTACAGAGGCTCCAGTAGTTTAGTTAGAAGAAATTATTCAATAGCGCAAGACTACTATTACAACGCCGGACTTTTGTACGCAGAAGCCGGAAATAGAGTCAAAACTTTAGAAATTGTCGATTATCTTGAGAAAACGTTTCGAGCATATAAGCTAGCCAATGCGTTAGCAAACAAAATATATTCTTCAGGTGATAGTGGTTCATCTGATGTAAGTATTTCCGCTGGTACTGGATGGCCGATAGCTCAAGGCTATGTAGTTACTAGTTATCACATAGTGGATGGTAAGACTAAAATTAAAGTGCAACTCGCTAATGGTGATCGGTTAGACGCCAAACCAGTGTTAGCAGATCAAGCCAATGATCTGATCTTTTTAAAAGTCGAAAATAGTGAAAAGTTGCCCCCCTCTTTAAATATATCCTCTAATGAAGCGACAAAAGGAACCGATGTTTTTACAATTGGCTTCCCCTTTATTTCTGTAATGGGCGGTAATGCAAAAGTTACAAATGGAATTGTAAATGCAACGTCTGGTTTGAACGATGATCCGAGAATGTATCAAGTATCAACTCAAATTCAACCAGGGAATAGTGGTGGGCCTTTGTTAAATATGAAAGGTGAGGTAATAGGAATAATTGCTTCAAAATTAAGCGATATATATATGTTGAGAACTGCTGGCTCAATTCCGCAAAACGTTAACTACGCAGTAAAAGTTTCATATTTGGAAGCATTGTTTTCATCGCTTCCCAATAAAACCGAAGGCTCGGATAAAGTCAATTTCAGCACAAATTCTCTACAAGACATGGTGTCATCGCTCAATGACTCGATTTTATTAGTATTAGCAGAGTAATTTATAAGTTTGTATATTAGTTCTCTAAAATGTAAACAAGTTGTACATAAATTAAGTGATACATTTGCAAGTTAAAAGAAAAAGCCCTTTTTATAGTCGCAGAAAATTCGCTCAAAGCAGTTACAGGCCATACGGCTATTAAAATTTCAGATTGTTTGTTCCGACCTGAAAATACATTATTAAGCATTAATTTCGGTTAATTGATTTTTGTTGTTTTTATAATCTTTGAAAAACAATGATAGGTCGCTAGATTAGGAAAATACTTCCGTTCCCTAATATGTCCTAAAATTAATCTTTTTGTCAGGTCTAATTGGCTTGTTCACAAGTCAAAATTTAGATCGGCGGAATTGCAATATTTTGCAAAGTTTCGAACCGAAATTTATAATTTTCTAGTATGTTGGAAAATTAGCCTTTGCGGTTAGATTTGGCGATATTTTCGCCCCTACCTGATAGCTAAAAAATCTTGATTTTACAGGTGCTTTGGCAACATACCCCCCCCCTCTCCTAATATGTCCGAAAATTCTTTTTGTGGTTAGTTTTGTATGAAACTTAATCAATTCTAATAAGCTGGAAAATTAATAATTTTGGGGCATATTAGAAAGATTGGAAATTTTAATTTGCGGATATCAAAAAATTGCTGGCCAACGGTAGTTAATTACCATGCCCCCAGACTTTTCAACTACCCCCCTTAATTTTTTAACAGGTAGGCAAATAATCGATTAAATATGTTCGGTTCAACATTATTGATTGTCGTGGTCTTAATGTGTGACATTATTACTCCGGCCTTCAATCTCTTTATGACCACCAGAAAATCATAGTTGATTAATAAGCAATCTACTAAGGAAGTAAATCCCGGCAAATTTTTTGTAATTAGCGGGGCTTCGAGCTGCAAATTACCCGTGGTGAAAGTCCTCCTGAAAGAACCTATTCAACAACCAATCACGATTAACCATTCAATCGTGCATCGTTAATTAACACCATACACATGGTAGATATATAAAGGTGTCCGTATAGTGGACAAATACAATCATGAAAAAAGCCCTAACTTGTCTTCATGACGGACAAGTGGCTTTTTGTTTTTGCACTACGATTGCTTCACTGGTCTGTATGTCGGACAAAGTTTGTCTGCTATGCGGACTAAGCACTTTAATTTCCGGGGTGCTGGCAAATCGCCAATAACTTAATGGCGCGCTAGTTGGTTTAATATCAAGTTTGCCTTTGCAGTCGTCTATTGCCCAAAAAGTAACAGCGTATAGGGTGGCTTTGTTCCTCCCCCCTTTTCTGGTTTCAATAATCCAGCCTTTTTCCAATAATTCTTTTTTTGCTTTGTGTAATTGCCCTTGGCTAGTCCAGCCTTTGGGGCGCATGATCTTCGGTGCAATACAAAAGTCACCGTTATTACTGCCGTTGTACTGCATGTAAATATCGACAAGTAATGCGCTCGCCAATGGGCTTAACTTGTAATATTCGTTTGATGTAAATACATGACGAAGGAATTGCACGAAAGAGCCGCCATCACGACGGCCCTTGGTTTTCAGTCTATTTCTAGCCATGACTTATTCCAATGAAGCAAGCCAGTTATACAGCCCTTTTAATTCATCGAACGTCATATTGTTGATGTCATACTCACAACATAAACCACTGTGACGCGATACGAGGCGCTCAAGGTCTAATAACCAATCATTGGTTAAATAGTTCTCCATGCTTTTCAGAAGTTGTTTTATGCGGCTTTGCATAGTTTAACTCCTGTTTTCCATTTTCCTGGAAGCAGTACATATCTAGCAACGCGGTGTTTGTAGCCTTGCGCTGTTGTGTCGTTTATCCACTCGGTTATAATGTTGTAACCATGATCATGGCGAAGCTCGTATATTCTTGGCGCGGGTGCCAGAATGTTTAAATGCTCTCTCGCTTCGATGGTGGTTATTGATTGGTGATTGGTTAAGTGCGCAATTAGTCTTGTCCTCTGAATTGCAGCACTACTGTTTGATAAAGCTTTTCTCAAGGCCCTGCTTAGCCGGGGCTTTTGTTTTTTCATGATTTCCCCTCCTTATGCAGTATGTGCTAGTGTGCGGCGCTCAATGAAGTTTTGAACGTCTTCTGGTTTATACATGACCTTGCGGCCAACTTTGACGAATGGAAGATTTTGGCGGCCAGAACAGCGCCAGACGGATAATGTGCCGGGAGAAACGCCAAGGATGTTTGCAACACTTGTCGGTTCAAGTAGGTTTGATAAAGCTTCGTTTGACATAATCGCCTCCAGTTAGCGGTTGTTAGAGGCTGTCATTATTGGCTAAGTTAAGTTTCCATGCAGAGATTTGGAGAGATTAGCTTCCATATGGAAATTATTTTTCTTCTAGATACACATCAACTCCTTCCTCTATTTCCTGTAATCCATTTGATAGAATTGGATATAAATATCCTTTCGATAAATTATTTTCAGCTAATCCAAGCTTTTTTGATGTTTCTAAGATTTCTGTTCGAATGGTTGACATGTTTGGATTTTCCCCATACTCAAATTTACTATAATTTTTTGCTAATAAAGTAACAAGCGCTCCAATTATTCTGAGTAGTTTCTTCCTTTCTTGGTCGCTTGATTTTGTTAAATCTTCTATATTATTTACATAAGTAGCTTTTTGCAGTTCATCAAGTTTAACAAGTGATCTCTGCGAAACAGTGACGTTTTCTTGTGTTAAGTTAAGTATTGAATAGTCATATATTTTTCTGCCATTAAAAGATTTTTTCTCAAATAGCATATCTTTTGAGAGACATTCTTCCAGGTTTTTCAGTTCTGGTGTTGCTTGAAATCCTGATAAATTAAGACTTGCAAGCTCTTCAAGTTTAAATGCATTGTCTAAACCGGCTTTTGCCATTTTTGTGTTTGAATGTATCAAGTTATGTAAATATTGAATTAGCCTGTTGTGCAACTCCCATATTTCTTCGCAAGCATATGGTTGACCATTTTCTGCCACACTAAAAGCATCCAAAATATATTTATAATATTCATTATATTCATGTATGTTTTCTGGCTTTCGAATTACATAAGATTCCAAATTTCTCAATTTAAGTAAATTAACTTTTAGTCTGGTATTGTTAAACGAGAAGTCGATTTCTTCGCCCATAAAGCTTATTAGAAAGTCTAGAGCTATTACTTTGTGATTTCTTTCTGCGGAATATAAGTTGGCATAATTAATCGGGCGTTTTGCATCAGGTATTGAGTAACTTTTATTTACTCCATCTTGCGGGAGATGGTTTGTTCTATAAAACTTTCCGTTACCGTCATAACGGAAGTAATTCAATCGGATAGTTTCACCTTTCATCAGTTTACTTTGTTCAAGTTGAGGTATTGCAACGGTTCCGTTAACATTTCCAGTAAATTGTTGAATTAAACATATATTGTCGACATCGTTTTGATCTATAAAAGTAACCTCTTCATATATAACCGTTGGAATATCTCTAACAAATACGGAAATATCTAGTTGCCCTGCATCAATTAAATGCGTAACATCTTTTAGATCACATTCCATCTCTGTTGCTAATTCAGAAATACTAAAATAATCCTTTTTCAACTTATTCATTGCTTACCTTCCGGCACCCTTCAACTAAATCCAAGTCAAGCCGGTGAAGGTTTCCGGCCTTTCAGGAGCTACCCTAGACTTGGAAACTCAACTTTGCGTTTTTTGTATCTCCACAATGGCCGCAGTTTTTTTAACACCTGCAGCTTTCAAAATGTAATCGGTAATGGTTTGCATGGGTTGCCGTAGGCGTTCTATGTCCATGATGATATAACCGGCTGTTACGTCGTGTTTCATTTTGTGATTGAGCAGGCGTTTCAGTGCGTAGGCGCTAATGTCTCGGCCTTCAGCAATGGTGGCGAAAGTGCGCCTTAAATCGTGTGCTGAAAACTCAATGCCGGATTGTTCCTGCACTTTTTTAATTTGTTTGTGTGCGTTTATCAGGTGGCCGCTTGCACTGGTTTTGCTCGGGAAAACATAAACACTTTTTGGGTTATTTTTGCGACGTTCAAACAGCATATCGAAAAGGTAATCGGACAAGGGGAGAATATGCGGCTCCCGGTTTTTTGTGTCGATAACGGTTAGTGTGTTATCGTCAAAATCGATGTTTGTCCACTTCAGTTGGGCGGCTTCTTCACGTCGTAAGCCGGTTAGAATCAGCAGTATTAAATAATCGCGTACTGTTTCGGCTTGTGAATTAGTATTGTCATTCTCTAAGGCTAGTACCGCGTCAAACCATGCCTGTAATTCATGCGTTTTAATGAGTTTTCGGCGTCTTTCTACCCTGAACCATGCTTTGTGGTGGGAAAGCTTTTGAACCGGGTTATCGGTGATTATGGGGCTTCCTGTGTGGTCTACATACTCTTGTGCGGCAAAGTTAAACAAGGCCCTTAAAACCCGCATGGTGTTGTTGGCTCGGGCTTCAGATATGCGGCCTAATTTGTTGTGTTTAACCGTGATCAGGTCGCGGGTGATTTCTTTTAGTGGTTTTTGTTTCCAGTCGTTCAGCCCTTCGTTAATCACCCGTTTGTAATCTTTTACTGTGCCGGGTTTCAGGTTTTTCTTTGCGGTCAAATAATCATCAAAAACCTGTTGCAGTGGAATTTCGGAAAGCTTGTCTATTTCTTTTTGTCGTTTGAGTGCTTTTTCTTCGGCGCGTGGGTGCACACCTTCGGCCATATCCGCAAAACAGGCTTTTGCTTTTCTTCTGGCTTGTTCAATGGTCATGTCGGGATATCGACCAAGTTTTATACGGGTGGGTGATTGTCGGGCAATGCGCTTGTAGGCGTAAAAGGTTTTAGTGCCGATGTCAGTTACACGAATAATTAATCCGGGATTTTTTGTGTCGTGCGCTTCTAGCCGTTTGTTTTTTTCGGGAATTGGCAGTTCTTCAATCGACTTTTTGTTGAATATAATTTCGAGTTTTGGCATTTCCGGGCTACAAATGGGCTACACTTTTCATTAAATTTAAGCATAGTCTGTTAACCCTGAGTAATCTAGTGGATTTTGTAACTTTTTGTAATATAAACGAAAATCGATGACTTTTAATGACAGGTAATTTTGGGAAATATCAACAGAGTAGGACTGAAAATCCCCGTGTCGGTGGTTCGATTCCGCCCCTGGGCACCATTATTTTTCCTTCCTAAAATCATTGGTGCACAGGCAAGTTTTTTCTTTTCTTAGTTGTTGCATAAAGCTCACTTACCGCTTGTTTTATCCCTCAGATCTTTCCGAGCTTCATCTTTCCCCGTTTAATTTCAGAAAAGTTTTTTACCTCACAAAATTGATTTTCTAATGTTGCAATTTAATCATAATTATATTCAACCAAAAGGTTGACTATTATGTTGTGAGCATCTATATTCAACTCTATGGTTGAATATAGAGATGAGGAAAAGCTTTCTGAAATTTTGAAAGCAGTGAGTGATACCACGCGGCGGTCTTTGTTAACGCAGTTAGTTCAGCAGGGGCCTACACGGGTGACGGATCTGGCTGGGTATTATGCGATGTCGTTAAATGCGATTTCCAAGCACATTAAGGTGCTAGAAAAAGCAGGACTTGTTTCGCGCAGGACAATTGGTCGGGTTCATTGGATAGAGGCTAATCTGCAACCGGTGAAAAAAGTGGACCTTTGGTTCACTGAATTGAAATCAATTTGGGAGTTGCGATTAGAAAAGCTGGATGAGCTGTTGAACAATGGAGAAGCTAAAGATAACTGATTTAACTGTGAGTTTGCGAAAAATTATCAACGCACCAATTGAAAAAGTGTTTGATGCCTGGCTGGATGCGAAAACCTTATCGAGATTTATGACACCAATGCCCGGTATGCCTGAGCCTAGAGTTGAAGCTGATGGCAAACAAGGTGGGGGTTTTACGATTTATATGCAGGTGGGTGATCAGGAAATTCCACACAAAGGGCAATATTTGGAAGTAAAGCGCCCAAACAAATTGGTGTTTACCTGGGAATCGCCTTTTTCATGCGATGGTAGCAATGTGAGTATTAACTTTACCGCAATCGACGATTTAAGTACGCAGGTGGATTTTCTGCACGTGAAATTTGCTGACCAGCAGGCGAGAGATAATCATGAAGGGGGCTGGAACGAAATTCTGGATAAGCTCGACCAATTGCTAAATGCCGCGGAAAAACAACAGGCGGCCGTGTAGCCAAACGATTTTCGACCGCGTTTGCTTGAAGTAAGCGCGGTTGTAGAGCTAATGGCTTGAAAGGTCACGAGAGTGTGTCAGTAAAAAGCACTGGGTACACTCATCGTGGATTACTTGTTTTTTACTAAGAATAAAGATGATTTGCCAGTAGCACGTGTTTTTGTTTGTTCAGTAGTAGATTTACGTTTGCTGCTAATTACAGGTACAAACAAGTGCTTTTTGCTGGAACGATTACATAATGCTGCATCACACATTTCGATTCTCCTTTTCGATAATGAAGTTTGTGTTTAACATCTGGGTATAATTTTACTGTATGTTATACAATTGTCAAACGATTTTTTCATGTCATTTTGCTGCTAAAAAACTTATATATTCGTGAAAAAGCGCCAATAACAGTAAGTTATGACTGATAACCTTCTTCCGAATTGACTATTTCAGGTGATGATTTTACAGTCAATATTGTATTGTGTGTAAATGTATAACATTATTTGTTGTTGCTTGTTGCTGATTTAATGGCCAAGTCGATCATTGTTAAAAGACAAGGTATGTCTTGGGATATCTGTTATTATTCCGGCCTTATTTGCCTTACATATGCGAGTTAAGCATGACATCTGCATTTTCCACATTACCTATAAGCTCTGAGTTGTTGGCTACCCTTGAAGCCCTGGGTTATCAGGAAATGACGCCAGTACAGCAGCAAAGTTTGCCTCATATTCTCAACAACAAAGATCTACTCGCTCAGGCGAAAACCGGCAGTGGCAAGACTGTAGCGTTTGCAATTGGCTTGTTGTCAAAACTGAATGCCACACAATTCAATGTTCAGGCCTTGGTAATGTGCCCGACTCGTGAGTTGGCTGATCAGGTGAGCAAAGAAATTCGACGACTGGCGCGTGGTATTCCGAACGTGAAAATTCTGATGCTTTGTGGTGGCAAAGCTATTGGCCCACAAATTGGATCGCTAGAGCACGGCGCGCATATTGTTGTGGGAACTCCAGGGCGTATCCGTAAGCATTTGCAAAAAGGCACATTGCAACTTCATGATTTGCAAACCATGGTGTTGGATGAAGCTGATCGAATGCTGGACATGGGTTTTTATGAAGACATGAATGAAATATTTTCGTTTGTACCGCCTAACACGCAAACCCTGCTTTTTTCCGCAACTTATCCTGAGTCCATCAAAGAAATCAGTGAGGCGATTCAACAAAACCCAGTGAATGTCACTGTTGAGCACATTCATACTGAATCGCATATCAAACAGTTTTTTTATGAAGTTCAAAACAATCAGCGCAATACGGTGTTGATTGCTTTGTTGTCTCATTATCGTCCCGAATCGACAATCGTATTTTGCAGAACAAAAAAACAAACCCGGGAAGTTGCTGAGTATTTGAAGGATAAAGGCTTTGAAGCGTTGGCCTTGCACGGCGACCTTGAACAGAATGAGCGTGATCAGGTGCTGGTTTGCTTTGCCAATCACAGCAGTTCGATTCTGGTTGCAACCGATGTTGCCGCACGTGGACTGGATGTAAAAGATTTGCAGGCGGTGATCAATTATGAACTGGCCCATGATCCGGAAGTGCACATTCATCGCATTGGCCGCACTGGTCGGGCGGGGCAAGAAGGATTGGCTTTAAGTTTGTTCGCAGCAGATGAAGCACCGCGTGTTAATGCCATTGCTGATTATCAAAAGCAGGCTATTGTTTCCCAATTGGCTTCCTCACTGAAAATGGATGACAGATTCGAATTGCAGCCACCTATGATCACTTTATGTATTGATGGTGGCCGAAAAACCAAACTCAGACCCGGTGACATATTAGGTGCATTAACCGGAGACGCTGGTATTAAAGGTAGTCAGGTCGGTAAGATCGACATTTTCGATAACCGCTCCTATGTTGCGATTGATCGGCAAGTGGCAAAAAAAGCCTTGTGCGCTTTGTCTGAGGGAAAGATTAAAGGCCGCAAAATAAAAGTCAGACGAATCAGATAATATTATGGAAGATCAAAATAGTTTGTTATCAGATCCTGAGCAGTTGTTAAAACTTGCCCAATACAAGATGCCGTTTGGGAAATATAAAAATCGTTTGTTAATTGATTTACCGGAGCCCTATGTGGTTTGGTTTTACAACAAAGGTTTCCCTCCTGGTGAGCTGGGCAAAATGTTGGCAATAGTTTATGAGATTAAGTTGAATGGTTTGGAATATCTATTTAAACCTTTGCGTGGAAAAGAGCCTGGCTAAGTTATAATTCGTGTAGTGGAGAAAACAAAACATCCAGGTCTTCTGCGGTTAACTTGCTTTCCAGCTTTTTCTGGTCTTTTTGGTATACGCCATTAATTAAAGCCAGTTTCTTTTCCTGTAGTGAGAGAATTTTTTCTTCTACGGTATTTTCAGTAATCAGTTTATAAACAAATACAGGTTTATCCTGGCCAATACGATGTGCGCGATCTGTAGCCTGATTTTCCGCTGCCGGATTCCACCACGGATCATAGTGAATTACAGTATCGGCTTCGGTGAGGTTTAAACCAACGCCACCTGCTTTCAGGCTGATTAGAAAAACATCTGCTTCACCGCGTTTGAAGCATTCTATGGCTTCGTCGCGTTTACGTGTTTGACCGGTCAGTTTCGTGTATTTGATGTTAATCGCGTTAAGACGATCTTCAATTATCGCTAACATTTTTGTAAACTGGGAAAACAACAAAACCCGCCGACCTTCTTCGATCAGCTCTGGCAGCATTTCCATGAGCATTTCTAATTTAGCGGATTGTTGAACCTTTTTTGCTTCGGGAATGGATAATAAAGCCGGGTCGCAGCAAGTTTGCCGTAATTTTAGTAAAGCATCTAAAACCATAATATGGCTGCGCGCTAATCCTTTTTGTGCAATGGCTTGTCTGACTTTGCGTTCCATGGATAAACGAATACTTTCATAAAGCGCTGATTGTTTTGTCTGGAGCACAATAGAGCGAATAATTTCGGTTTTAGGTGGTAGTTCTGTGATTACTTCGGATTTCGTACGACGCAACATAAATGGTTGCACACGCTGATTGAGTCGCTGTTGCTTTTCGAAGTTGCCATGCCTTTCGATTGGTGTGCGAAATTGACGTTTGAAAAACTGATTATTACCCAAAAAACCAGGCATGAGGAAATCAAACTGCGCCCATAATTCCCCTAGATGATTTTCCATGGGTGTGCCCGTTAAACAAAGTCGATGTTTAGCGTTAATTTGTCGAACAAGTTTTGATGCTTTGGTATTGCTGTTTTTAATATTTTGCGCTTCATCCAGCACAAGATAATGGTATTTGTGTTGGTTTAATACTTCATAATCACGAGTTAATAAAGGATATGTGCTTAGAATTAAATCGTGATTTGGTATTTCATGAAACAGTTCCTGACGCTCCGAACCCTGTAACACAAGTACTTTAAGCTTATGGGTAAACTTTTCCGCCTCGCGCCGCCAGTTGCTCATTAAACTGGTAGGCGCAATGATTAGGCAGGGTTTGTCCATTCGCTTTTTTTCTTTTTCGATAAGTAGGCAAGCAAGAGTTTGTACTGTTTTGCCTAAGCCCATGTCATCAGCAAGAATGCCGCCCAGCTCGTACTCTCTTAAAAATTGCAGCCAGTTTAATCCCTGCTGCTGATAGTCACGCAGTTCTGCATTCAAGCTTTTTGGTATTGCAACGTTTTTAATGCCAGTAAAGTCTTTGAGTTTGCGGCCCAGTTTTCTTAGAGCTTCACCGCCATGCCAGTTTACGTTTTTACCCAGATCAACTTCCAGTTCGTTGATTCTTGCAGCATCAAAGCGACTTAATTTTAAAGCGCCTTGCTGGGATATGCTGTTGCTATCATGCAATTCGTAAAGAATTCTGCAAATGGGTTCAATGCGAACACTGGGTAAATTAATAAAGGTCTTATTATCTATGGGGACAGTGAGAATGGCGGGTAGATTGTCTAGATCATAATTAGCTAATACGTCACTGATTAAAGGCAAAAGTGGGATTTTATGTTTTCCGACTTCTAGATCAAAGCGCAAATCAAACCATTCGTTTGCGCTATTTATATCAATTTGCCAATCATCAACATCAAGAAACTGATAATTAAAATTATCATCAATTTTGATCTTCCAGCCTTCGACTTCTAAAGTAGGAACAATTGCATCGATAAAGTGTTGCCAGAAATTTGCAACTTGTATTGGATTATCATTTGTAATGGGCGCAAATCCAAGATCGTCATCATCAAGCGAATATTTTGTTTCGAAACCTTCGTCGAGCAAGCGTTGTTTTAATTTTTCCTCTAATGGTAAATCGCGGTGAACATAAACAATTTTATTGGCTAAAGCCAATGTGTGGCGTACTCCTTTTGCTTGCGCGGGAAGTTGATAGGCGCTGTAATTGAATCGTAATTTGAGAATATGGAATTCAGAATCTTTATTTGGGTTTACAGTGACTAAATTGAGATGAGCGATTGGTTTGTCTTTCACCTCTTCTGAATCCAGTTCGATGGGTGGTGGCAGATGTATGCCAGGCAAATTCAACATCAACTTTTTGCTGAACTCTTCTACATTTTCTTTGGGTATGGCGGGTATATGGGATAATAATTTCCATTGAGCAGGCGTGAATGATGCACCTTTCAGTGGGCCCATGAGTAGGTTGTGTGTATCAAAATAAAGCGCGGGTGATGTTTGAATAATCTCCGCATCTGGTAAAACATTAATGCTCAGCTTCATGGCATTTTTTTCTTGTTTTTGCCAGCTGAGCTCTAGATCTCTGCGTTCGCCAAGTTTAATTAGCGGTGAGTTAATGTCTTTCCAAAAACAGCGACTCGTTTCTAGCATTTTATTGATTGCCAGATGCCCTAATTCCCCTGTGAGTGGGTAACTTGACCAATGACGACCTTCAATGGAATTGAGAATTTGTGCAATGTCACTATCTTGCTGATTGGCAAATTGAGGTCGAGTGAACTTACTTAACAGGTTGTGTAATTGTGTGGGCCTTGGTTTGCCCAGGCCACCACGTTTTAGATGGCGCGATACATATAAACTGCAGTTTAATATGCCAGTATCTTCCCCTTGAGTTAATACATAACAAATAAACTCGGGGCCGTTTTCGGTTTCACTATTATCGTTGCTTACTGACACAAATTCATCCAGCCAATTGAGACAATCAGAAGTATCCTTACTTTTTGTTGTCGTTTGATGTTGCTTGTTAATGTATAAAAGGCATGCAGAAACAACGTGCTTACAGTTATAACGAACTGGGCATGTGCATCTACCTCTGAGGTCTAAATTAGCATTGTTATCGTAGATTATATCGATGCTTTGTAAATATTCTTGACGGCCACTGCCCTGTGTTTTTGCTCTAATGTATGTTTTTTTCTGATTCTTAGTACTTTTTACTTCGAGTAATTCTGTTTTATTTTGGTGGAAATACGTCACGCCACGTTGATAACTACCATTATCCACCTCGAGTTGCAGGTCATCTCGACTTAATATCATAAAAAATCTTGCTCATTAAAACGACAGCACTGGTTTGCTTGCTTGGCACGCAACCGGTGAATTATATTTTATTCGAATCAAATATAGTAGGTGCTGTTTGTCGAACTGGCGATTTATACTTTTCAACGCTGCGCAAAACTTGATTCTGGAACGTTTAGTTGGGGTCCCAATCGAGTAAGATGCCAGCTTAGCGCACGTGTCGCTCTAATTGTTGTAAAAGTCGCATCAAATTTGGCTTGATTAATAAATGGCGGTTTATCATCGAAAGCATAAATCTTATCTTTTTTACCGCTAACGAGAATGTAGTTATAGCCAGTTATGTAACCCATACCCCAGCTTATATCACTTTTGTCCTTTAGTAGCATGTTTTTACCAAATGCTGGGTATGTGAATCCTTGATCTGCTGCTAAATCCACCAATGTTGGTAGTATATCGATATGCGCACCGGGCACTTGCCTATCGGCAACGGCATGTTTGAGTACTTCTGGGCCGTAAAGAACAAAGGGTACAGAGTTTGTTTCCAATAAACCATTGCCTGGAAATTGAAATTGTATACGTGCAGCATGATCTCCCGTCACCGCAATCAAGCTATCAGGTGACATTCGTGAAACATTTTCCATGAATTTTCCCAGTTCACGGTCGGAATACCAGTGATGCCCCATGTTATTTAGTGCATCTTTTTGACTGGATTTAATGGTTTTAGGAAACTGTTTAATAGGGAAATTTTTAGAAGCCACATTCATGTCATACGGTGAATGGTTAGTGGTGGTTAATATAAAATTGAATGTTGGAGATTGGTCATCTAATTTTTCTTCAACAAAAGAAAACAGGTATTCATCTTCCACACCCCATTCGTTACCATCTTTAGCATTTTTTATGTCACCTTTACTATAAACTTCATCAAAGCCCTGGGATTTGATGAACATATCTATTCTTTGCCAGCCAATATTGCCACCGTAGAAGAATCGAGTTTTATAACCCAATTGTTTAAAAATTACGGCTATGCTGGTTGCATAGGATGATAGTGATTTTGGTTCATAGTTAATGCTTAAACCCGCAGTGGGCAGGCCGGTTACTAAGGTATTTAACGAGTAGGCAGTGGAGCGTGTAGATGGCAAAAAGTTTTGGTAATAAATTCCTTGATCTGCAAACTTTCCTAAGCCTTCACTAAACCCTGCTTCACGGAAAGCGGGCATTAACGTCCACCCACTGTAACTTTCCATCAGAACAAAAAACACATGCTGAGGTTTTTTCCCTTTACGACCCGGTGCTGTTTTTAGCAGATTTTGATAAATATTGTTCGATGCCGTGTAGGATTGCTGGTTATAGTCAACATAGTTTTTAATAGCCCCTTGCATGTCATCTGGATTCCAGTGAACGCTTAGACCATTTGTCGAATTCAGGGCGATTTGATGTTTTATGGTTTTCCGAAGTGCGGCGAAGGGATTTAAAATCGCATGATTTAAAAATGGATCATTAGTAACAAAAAGATGCTTTACCTGGAGTGGTGCGCCTGTGACTGTTCCACCGCGCATGGCAATCACCACAAATGCTATGCATGCAAAGGCTATTAGCCATTTCTTTAACGTGCTATTAATCATGCTGATGCCGGAAATCATACCAAATTCAATATTCATCCAGCGAACAATCAATTTATTTACAACATAAATTAAAACAGTCAGTAGTGAAAAGAATAATATTGGGTGGTGTTCTTTCCAGATGGTGGTGAGAACAGCTTCCGTATCATCATAAATGATTCCAAGAATCATATGATTGTAATGGTCACCATATACTTTGAAAAATACGATATCCATTCCAAGAATTAGCAAGCCAACCACCGCAAATGACATAATCGAAATACGCCGAAATCTGGTCATAATTCGATGAGCATTACTGATGGCACAAGCGATACTGAAAAGAAACGTTACAAGAATCCAAGCGGCGGCAGTACCTATATCGAGCCTGAAACCCATCCACAAGGTTTGCAACAGATCGATGCCGGAGGACTGTTCTCGAATTTGATCACCGTATAAAGCCAGAATTAACAGTCGAAATAAAGTCAGGGTGATTAGTATAAAAAGAAACAACTGAAAGTCTTTTGCCCAATGGTAACTTAGGCTTTGCCAACCACGTGTTGTTTTAATGTATTTTGAAGATGACTTATTGAGTAAGGAAGTATCAGCTTGGGTGTTATTCATTGGGTAATGGGTAAAATCATGTAATTAATAGGTGTTATATTGATTATAAGCATCTTGTCAGATTGGCTAGTATTGTATTTCACTTACCTTCAATGAGCGGTTTTAAGGCTTGTGGATTAATAGGGTAAATTATAAGCCATTATGACAATTTAGAACAATTCAAACCTGGGATCCTAAAGTATTATTATTAGCTGGCGTAATACCTTCAACAAATAGGTTGCGAGAGCTGAATCATGCCGGATCTGAGTCGTTTTGTGGGTCAAAAATTAAACCTGGTATCAAAATACGGTACCAGGACAAGTTTTAATGTCACACTCATGAACAAATGTGCAAGTGATGCATGGTTAGTTTCGCTATCTCGAGAGGATGTGAACCGAAGCTCGATTGAAGTCAATCGTGAATATACAATTCGGCTAGAAGAGAATAACGTGGTTTATGTCGTCAATGTTACCGTGAATAAAATTGCACATTACCCATTTCCTCACTTGCATTTATCATTAAGCGAAGCACTTAAAAATCACACCAGACGAAAAACATCGCGGTATCCAGTTTTAAATTCCAAACTGGCACTTAATGTGATGAGCAATGAAAGTAATGATGTCATTTCCATGGTGGATATTAGTTCTGATGGTGCGCAATTAGTGTCAACAAATCGACTTGGAAAAATAGATGACGCGTTTGTCATCGCCATGGGAATGGCACGTCATGACCGAAGTTTCGAATTTTCCTGTCATGTGCGTTACGTGCTCACGGAAATAGATGCAGTGTCGAGGGATAAATTTATTTTTCGTCATGGTGTGGAGTTCAATAATTTAAACTGTAGTAGCGAAAATTTTCTTCAGCAATTGCTTACTGAGTCACATTGCCACTCTTCTGATCTTTTCTAACGCCTTGATTGAGTCCAAAAAGTTTTGGCGATTTCAAGTGTTCTGCTAAATCCGTCACATTTTAGTGATTGAACAATGAATTAATCATGTTTGCCAATTAAAACCGCTATAAGTAGGACGATATAGCTACTACAAAATATTTAATCACGCTTTATAAAGGTAATATGAAATGAAAAAAGAAAGGTTTGATGTGCTAGTTATGATATCTGCGTTCGTTCTTGGTGGTTATTTTAGTGCAGTAACAAATCCAATTTTGGGCGTTGCATTCTTAATTGGTGTAATGTCAGTTTGGGCATTGATTCCAAAGCTTCCTGTAATGAAACAAGCGAAAATAAAAATTGATAAATAAACTCGGTTTTTTTCCGAAGCTCAGGCCGCCTTGTTGCGGCCTTTTTTTTTGAATGGTCAAAATGTTGCAATGTCCGAGTGTTATGCTTTGTAATTTAATCAATCATAATATAGTGATTTGCTTATTAAGAAATCTGGTCTACAATGAGAATGTAACAGTACCAATGAGGAAAAAATTATGTCCAAAATAATTAAAAATTTATCAAGAGGGTTGGTTTTACTATCTATTGTTGGTGTGAGTTTACCAGCATTTGCCGCAAACGTAGAAGCTGGGAAAACCAAATCCATGTTATGTGCAGGATGCCATGGTGCAAATGGTATCAGCATGAGTCCGAATATTCCCAATCTTGCCGGACAAAAAGATGCTTATCTCGCCAAAGCAATTAAAGACTACAAAACTGGCGCCAGAAAAGATGGCATGATGTCATCTGTTGCAGCTGGTATTTCAGATGCTGATATTGCCGATATAGCAGCTTACTTCGCTAGTCTTAAATAAAAAACTTTTATTCACATAACATTACTTTTTGTGATGCTCTCGCAAAGTCGATTTGATTTTGCGAGAAGCTGAGCTTTACTAATGGTAGTAAAGGGATCTCGCACGTCTGTCGAAATGATTAAGCAAGTTTTTTAACATTCGATATCAATGAAGATTTTATTTCGATAACTCTAACTCAAGGTATGTAAGCATGGTTGATGACGATAACCCAGAAGATAAAAATAGAAGAGACTTTTTGACGTCTGCAACGACTGTGGTTGCGGGTGCAGGTGTGGCTGCAGCGTGTTGGCCGTTTATTAGTAGTATGAATCCCAGTGCTGATGTTTTGTCAAAAGCGACAAGTGAAGCCAGTCTGAAAGGTATTCGGCCTGGTGAGGCCAAAACCGTTGAGTGGCAAGGGAAGCCAGTATTTATTTTGCGGCGGACTGAAAAGCAGATTGCTGCTATGGAAAGTAACGAAGGGGGTAAAGATCCTCAGGCTGATGCTGATCGGGTGCAAAATCCAGATTGGCTTGTTGTGGTAGGTATTTGCACTCATTTGGGTTGCGTGCCATCGCGTAAGAAAGACGGTTGGTTTTGTCCTTGTCATGGCAGTGTATATGATAATAGTGGGCGAATACTCAAGGGGCCAGCGCCGACAAATCTAGAATTGCCGCCTTACGAATTTGTGTCGGCAGATAAAATCATTATCGGCAAGGCAAATACCTGAGGGAGAGCACCATGAAAAAGGTTGTCAGCTGGATTGATCAACGTTTTCCTTTAACAGCGTTTATCAAGCATGAATTAACGGAATATCCTACTCCTCGTAATTTGAGTTATTGGTGGAACTTTGGTTCGCTGGCCGGGATTGTTCTAGTTATACAAATTATCACCGGTATTTTTCTCGCCATGCATTACAAACCGGATGCAGCACTGGCTTTTGATTCGGTTGAGCACATCATGCGTGATGTGAACTATGGCTGGTTGATACGTTATATGCATTCCACCGGAGCAACTGCATTTTTTGCGGTTATATTTATTCACATGGCACGAACATTATATTATGGCTCTTACCGTGCACCACGAGAATTAATGTGGTGGACAGGTCAAGCGCTTCTTTTGGCACTAATGGCGACAGCTTTTATGGGTTATTTGTTACCCTGGGGGCAAATGTCATATTGGGGTGCACAGGTTATTACTAATCTATTTGGTGCGGTGCCGTTTGCAGGTGACGATTTGGTTATCTGGTTAAGGGGCGACTTTACTGTTGGAGATGCTACTTTAACGCGATTTTTTGTACTCCACTATCTCCTGCCATTTATCATAATTGGTATTGTATTAATTCATCTTGTAGCGCTGCATATGGTGCGAAGCAGTAATCCATCCGGAATCAATTTGGAAGATAAAGACAATATTCCGTTTCATCCCTATTTTACGATAAAAGATTTATTTGGTTTGAGTGTTTTCCTGGCAATATACAGTGCTTTTCTTTTTTACAGCCCGAATATGTTCATTGAGCCGGATAATTATGTGCCTGCTAATCCCATGCAAACACCCGCGCACATCGTGCCCGAATGGTATTTCTTACCTTTTTACGCAATTTTGCGCGCAGTACCGGATTTGTTAGGTGGAGTAATTGCCATGGCAATTTCGGTGTTGATATTTGCGGCCATGCCTTATTTGGATCGATCTAAGATTCCAGGTGGCGCACGCTATAGGCCGTTTTATCGAGTCATGTTTTACGTATTCGTTATCGATGTTTTGGTGCTTGGGTATGTTGGTGCCAAACCGCCGGAAGGTTTCCTCGTTCCATTGGGGCAAGTCGCAACATTTCTTTATTTTGGGTTATTTGTTTTATTGCCTTTTGGCTCAAAAATGGAAGAAAAATGGCTGCGTAAAAAAGGCTTGCCAGCAAAAGTGGAAGAGCTGATTAGAGTTGAGGAAAAACAAAAAGCAGAGCGTGAAACCCTAAAACGGAGTAAGGGCAAATGAAGCAATTTATAAAAATAACATTACTTTTGCTTACCGGAATTTTTGCTTCGGGCAGCTATGCGGCTACCAGCAGTCATCCATTGGCAGACGTAGATATTCCTCAGGATGAAGCAAGTCTGCAAAGAGGATTTGAGATTTACTACAATGTCTGTCGACTTTGTCATGACATGAAGTACATCAAATATAAAAACCTGTTGGAAATTGGTATGTCTCAACAGGCGATTGATGATTTGCGTGGTGACATGAATATTATGACACCAATGACTAAAACCATTGAAGACGAGTTTGTGACGCTTTTGTATGGCCAGGTGCCACCTGATTTGTCGGTGATGGCAAAAGCCAGAAAAAAGGGTCCGCAATATATTTATACTTTGTTGACCACTTATCATGAAGAAGAAGGTGTATATGATAATAAGTTGTTTCCTGGTATAAAAATGCCTGACATTCTTAATTCTGCCATTGCAATGACTGATGAAGATAAAGCGATGTTAGAAAGTCGAACTACTGATGTTACCGCGTTTTTAACCTGGGCTGCTGACCCAAGAGCGGGTGATCGAAAACGATTGGGTGTTTATGTTATTGGTTACCTGATTATACTCAGTATCATGCTTTACTTCATTATGAAACGTGTCTGGGGCCGTTTAGATAAAATGGAACCGCATGTTTGAATAGCTAAATAATTGCAGCAAAAAAGCCCCGGTTGTGATGCAATCGGGGCTTTTTTATTTCTGTAGTGTACTACTCGTTTTTCGCAACTTGCATAAGTAAAAGCCATCCATGGAATCAGTGGGTAAAATACGTTTGCTGTGAACAACATCCGGGTGTAAATTTTTCTTCCGCCATTTTGTACGTCCTGGTTCCCAATTGTTAATGGCTAACTCGAAGGGTACGATTTCCAGCGCGTGAGAAAACTTTTTCATTAGTTTGCTTATTGCCATTTCGTTTTCTTCTGGTGCAAACGAGCAAGTGGAGTAAAGTAATTCGCCGCCAGGCTTTAAACTTAAAACGGCAGAAAATAATAATCGCTTCTGTTTTTTAACCATTTCCTGAATTTTTTTTTCACTCCAGTAAGCATAAGAATCTGGATTCAATGCAGAAATACGAGATTCAGAAGAACAAGGGGCATCCACAAGAATTTTATCAAATTGTTCCGGGCATTTTTGCCAAACGGTAGCGCCGTCCATTAAATAAGTATGCACATTGGTAGCGCCTTGTTGTTTAATGTTGTCTAACAATTTATAAAATCGTGGCTTATTGATTTCGACGGCTGAAATCCAACCTTGATTTTGCATGATGGCGGCCAATTGTGTGGTTTTACTGCCAGGCGCGGAAGATATATCCAATACTCTGTCTGTTGGTTTAGGGTTGAGAATCAGTGGCGGCAGCATACTGGAAAGGTTTTGAATATAAATATCACCACTCAAGAATAATTCAGAGCTGGTCAATTGTGGTTTATTTTGAGCGCTAATTTCGAACGTATCAGGAAAGCCTGCAACATCATGCGCATCAATTTTCATTTTTTCTAAGGCTGAAACAACTTCCGCCTTATTTGTTTTTAGTGTGTTTACTCTAAAACTTACGGCCTTTGTTTGGAGGAAGCTTCTAATTAGTTCATCAAATTGCGCTTGCGGAAATATCTCACGTAAACGATTTATAAAAGCTTCAGGTAATTGTGCTGTCATGGATTAATAATCTTTCTCTGCAAAGAGTTCACGATGTGATGTGAATTATTTTTTAGGATAAATTATATCTAATAAACCCCATTTGCTTGCTAGCGTTTCAGTTGCATTTTGCAATTCTTCACTACGGCTGGGATGGTTGACGTTTAGCTTGGCAAATTCTTGTAAGGCATTCTCTTTGTCAGGTGCACCGCTCAGTAGGTGAATCATTTCACCTGCGTTATGACCAATAATTTCACCACCCAATAATTTGCCCGAGTCCATATCACTAATGAGTCGAATAAATCCTTCTGTATCGTGTTGCCCGAGTGCAGCCGGTGAGGATTCAAAAGCAGCAAATCCAATTGCAGGTTCGTAACCTTCGTCTTCAGCTGTGTCTTCATCCATTCCCACTCGGCTCAGTTCCAGTCGACTATAAATACTTTGTGGTACCCAACTTTCATCGAATTGCCTGGTATCATGATTGATAATATTTTCTATGGCGATATCTGCGTCGGCAATTGCCTGGTTGGCAGTCATTTGTCGTGACCGTACATCGCCAATTGCATAAACACCTGCTTTGCTTGTTTGTAGATATTCATCGGTTTTGATAAATCCCTCTTGGTCGCAATCTATTCCCGCTATATCTAATCCAAGGTCTGCACTGTTTGGCTTGCGCCCGGTGGCCAGTAATAACCAATCAACCTGCACCTCATCCCCCTCATCAAAACTGAGAGTAATATTGTTTTCATTACTGCGAATAATTGAGGGAAAATTATTTTGGCATTGAATAGTCATATCAGCGAGTTTTTGTTTGAGCAGCTTAATCGCCTGGGGGCTGAAACTGGACCGGTTTAAGATATCTGAACGAGCAAACCACTGAATACTTTTTCCGAGTTGGTGCAATATAAAGGCAAATTCTACGGCTATGACGCCGCCACCAATAATTGCGATGTTATCGCCTTGTGGGGGCTGTGTTTCGAATAAATCGTCCGTGGTAAGTATTCGCTTACTTTTGATGTTAAATAATTCAGGTATAAAAGCTGAGGAGCCTGTCGCTAAAATAAGATTTTTATAGTCCAGCGATTGTTTAACTTCGCTATTCTGGCCGATAATATTAATGGTATTAGTTTCAGTAACTTGGCCGTGACCTTCAAAGATTTGAATGCCAAGTCTTTTCATGTAATCAAGGTAGTTTCCACGAATGGTTAATACGGTTTTGTGTTGATGTTGCCAGGCGCTAGTAAAATCTGGTGATAACGCGCCTTTTATGCCGATATCTTGTAAATGATTGTTTTTAAGGAGTAAATTTGCACTATGATGCCAGGCTTTTTTGGGAACACAGCCCCTATTCAAGCAGCAACCACCCCAATGGTGCTTTTCGATAATAGCGACTTTTTGCTTGCGCAATGCTGCTAAAATGGCAGCACGATAACCACCTGGTCCTGAGCCTATTATTGCAATATCGTACATGATTCTCTTTATGAACTAATGAATATATTATTTAGTCTTAATATAGTAATGTATCTTGGCGATCAGTCAAAATTGCTTATAATAAAATTTCCCCAAAAAATAGTAACTCACATTAACGTGTTGATTTGTAGAGGACTTTTGCGTGGTTAAACAAACAATGTTCAAACTGTTGGTGATAGTAGCAATGCTTGTATCAACCACCTTGTTGGCAACAGAAAATGATTTTTCAGTTACGGTGAGTTCTGATTTATTTACGGTTGCTGACGAAGCGAAAAAAAGACATGTACCTGTAATGATGTTTTTTGCGGCAGAAGATTGTGAGTTTTGTGAACGCTTGGAAGCAGATTACCTGGCAGCTATGTCACATAGTGATGAATATAAAGATAAAGTCATCATCCGCAAAGTCATGATTGATAGTTATCAAGATATCAATGATTTCTCAGGAAAAAGTGTTTCAGCCGAAACATTTTCCAACCAATTTAATATTCAGGTAACGCCCACTTTAATGTTGGTTAATCACGAAGGTAAAAAGTTGACCAAGAACATCGTTGGTTATAATCGTTCAGGATTTTTTGGGGCATATCTGGATGAGGCGATTGATTCGGCACATCAGCGTATCCACTAATTCAACATTAATAGTCTGATTCGAGTTGTTAGATCAGAAAAAAGAAAACTGTCGTTCAATCCCGATATTAAATTGCATGTCTTTATTATCAGGGTTGTCACTTTGAGTAAGAATGGCGTTTACGGTTAATTCTTCAATGGATTTGCTTGCGTGTAGGCTCCAGTCTACAAACTCATCGCCTATCAGTGGTTTAGTTTTTCCTAAATGAAATCCCAGTTTCATGTTTGAGATTTCCCGTGACAGATTGAGTTGAGTATATTCGCCAATACTGTTAGTAGCGTAGCTCAAATACAATTCGCGAATATTGCCGCCAATATACATTTCCTGTACTTCCATTTCCCGACTAATCGCATGTTCGATGGTGCGGTTATAAGACTTTAAACCCAGATGATAACCAAATATACCCACACGTTTTTTAATTCCCACATAGGCATCAACTCGGTAATTTTCATCTTCCATACGATCAGGGTGGGTGGGGCTTATGCTTTGGTTTTGTTGATCTGGAATCATTGCATCCGATGCACCCACGTAGAAACCTGAAGATTTATGAAAAAACTCACCTTGTTTTGCAGATAATCTTTCCTGTAAAGGAATAGATGGCTGGTAGCCAGCATCAAATATCTGATATTGGATAGGGTACGAAGCAGCGCTGACGAACATAGGCCAGGCGGATATCGAAAACCCCAAATAGAATAAAGGTGATTTTTTCATCGGTAATCGTTATAAATAAAAATATTATTTTTTAATAATCGGCAATAAACTAAAAATATTAAGAAATTAGATGCAAAACTTAAACCTAATTAGTCGATATCTTCAGGTTTGCGAATAAGCTTATTTTTTATAGGTGTATTTATAGATACTAATTTTATGATTTATTTTTATAATTACAACTAATATAACGTTTATATTTAACTGTATGCTGAATTATTAAGCAAATGAGCATGGTTTTCGATTAAATTGAGCAAATTCCACTAATCAGTGAGCCATTTTTTTTAACACCAGCTTGCTTGATTTTGGGGTTTTTCCAATATTTCCACCACATTGGCTTCAATAATCTTATAACCCACGTTGCCATATAGCTTTTGTCGCCCCTCATTGAGAATATAACTGGGGCTGCCTTCTACCTTATATAAATCTTTGAGTTCAATATCTCGGCAAAGTGCCGCCATGGCTTGACCATTTTGTAAAAAAATTTCAATTTTGTTGATGGGTAAGTTTAACTCTTCTGCAATTTTTAGTTGAGCAGATTGCTTGGATATATCGATTGCCTGTTCGAAAAATGCAATTCTGGTTCGCCAGAGTACTTCTTCAAATAATGTTTTGCCGTGATAACAATTTTGTGCATCGCAAGATATGATCTGATCCGCTTCCAATAGCTGTATGGCTTTAAAAAACAAATGTACATTAGCTGAAGTAGTTGGGATATTGATTTTCCAAATATTCGAGTGAATTTTTACATGCGGGAACTGAGAACAAACTGATTTTATGTGATCTGAAAACCCGGAGTAGCCGCCTTTATCTTTCCAGCCTTGTTGAATCCGCTTTTCGGTGCAACCAAAAATGGGGATGAAATGGTAATTCACATCAATTTTATCTGCAAAATTATTACGTAATTCATCCATTCGAATTTGTGCTGTATAAGCCCATACACAAAGCACATCAGTAAAATAGGCGAGGCTTACTTTGTCTTTTGTCACGTTTACCTTCCATACATTGAAAAAATATTTTCAGTTATAGTTAATCATTGACGCATTATTTTATCAACATTAACTGTTCCTCAATATGGTTTGTCTGCATAGGCAGACACAAATCAATAAGCTATCTGAACCTGTCTGCTTTTAAAATGGTCAATGATAGAAATGGATTTTATATAAATAATGCATCAATGATTGATGTCGGTCCGAATCATGTCTATTTGTACCAAAATATTAAATATGTCTCCGCTAGTGATGTTAATGTCATTATTAACACTAAACGCGCATGCCGCAACGACGGAAATTGCAAATCTTCAAACGCAAAATTTAACTAAGGCGCAGCAGCAAGCTGAAACAACGCACAAAAACGCATTGTCTTTTCTTATCGGGGAGGATGTAAAGCGCGATCCTGTTGAAGCTGTGCGATTATTTCGAATTGCTGCTGAACTCGGTAAAAAAGAATCACAGGAACAACTGGCACTTGCCTTAATGACGGGGAATGGTGTAGGTCAAGATAGCATTGAAGCAGCAAAATGGGCAAAGAAGGCCGCTCATCAAGGTTCCAGTAGTGCTCAATATTTGTTGGCGGATTTGTACTTTCATGGTGACGGTGTACGTCAAGATCGTAAAACCGCTTTTTACTGGTTCAAACAAAGTGCTAAACAAGGTTTAGTAAAGAGCATGAGCCGCATAGCAGATATGTATATTTATGGAGAAGGTGTTAAGAAAGACATTTACGAAGGATTGTTTATGTATCACCGTGCAACGATCAATGGTGATAGCTGGGCAAAAAAAAGATTAGCGTTTCTCGAAAGCCAGGAAAATTGTTTACTCAATGCAACAACAAAACTTTATGGGCGTTACCTGCAATGCACTGACCGTAAGGATTTTCATTTTCAACTCGTTGGAGCTGGTGCCAAATTGCTGACCTCCAATCGAGGTTCGCATTATATTTATGATAGTGCAGCATTACTCAATGGTAGTAATCGAGTTGAAATGCTTGCAACGTTGGATAAAAAGATTGCCAAAGTGGTATATGTTTTTAATGACTCAGAATTAAGCTCAATGGATGATAAAAATTCTAACAAGAAAGATTTGACCTGGCTTAAGCAAATGTTAGAAAAAAAATATGGTGATTGTCATATCGACAAAAACTTAAGCAATCCAGGAAAAATAAGTTATAAATGGAATCTAGCGGATGACGTTGAAATTAATTTGCAACGAAAACCTGCTTTGTCGACTATTGAGCTTGAATATTTAATACCTGATCGAGTTGAACAGCTGGCTGCTATGGAGCAGGGATAGGTGGCTTTTTAATTGTTGAGTCCAAACAAAGGGTAAAGCAATTTGTCCCGTTTGTTTGTGAAATTTTGTTTGTTTTAGTTTATACGTTCATAAATCCAAGAAAATCCGTAGCTATAGTTTTCATTAATATTTTGTCCTTGAACGGATCCTTTAATATTGTACTGGTAACTGGCGCTAGCCGTAATTCTAGTCCCGATGTCACCATCACCTACAATTTTATATGTGGGTTCATAACCGAGTACAGTAACTGTTAAAGCACCTACGCCGGTGTTAACCGTGGTTGTTTGATCCGCTATTTGAGCCCAACTTTCCTCCATAAAGCGAGAGCGACTATAAGGAATATCATCAGCATTAATAGGAAACTCACTTAAGAAAGTTGTAGAATTTCCATTGATATCGACATTTAGCGTTACTACCCAGTTTGTAGCGATATCAAGAGCAAATGTTGCACCAATATAATATGACGAGATATCTACAGACTCGTCAACATTAATGCTTGAGCCGGTAGAATCGGTAACTTGATAATTGATATTGTTAAAATCGATATCAACATCATAGTTATCCAAGAATGCGTCAAATCCTGAGCTATTCGCGACAAACTCCTGTGTGAACATATCGTATATCGTTGGGTCAACTTCAAGGGTTCGTAATTGAGCATCGAAATTTGCATTGATAATTGCAACGGCGTTCTCAATGTCTTTGAGTTCCCATTGTTGAGCTTCGTTTTGCCAATCATCATACATATCTGATAAATCCTGTTTTTTCGCGATAAACATCGCCAGGGTTGTAAATGGCGTGCCATTAGCTACACCTGAACCAGCGGCGTAAGAATATATTTCAGGCTGAGTAGTATCATCTGGTACTACTTTAATGATGAAAGGTCCGTTGTTTGCTCCAATATCAATCGAATAATTACCCGCCGAATCGCTTTTAGTGGTTTTAAGCGTTCCGTTAATGGACTTTATATAAACCGTTGCGCTTTGTGGCGCGCCAGTTGCAACTGTGCCTTTCAATAATGTAGCTGAAGAACTATTGTTGTCACTATCATCACTGCAGGCAAACAGAATGATAGTGAGCAATAGTATCGTAAGTTTTTTCATATGGTTCATCCTCTTATCCATTTGTTATTGTTAACTATGAGTAGAAGTTAACTGGTGAGAATTAAAAATAGTTGGGCTATTCATTGATGCAATATAGTGCCACATTTTTAAATAGATACAATAGAGTTGATGAGAAAGAGAACATTCAAGCGAGAATGCATTATAATTACAATGAATCGCAATTTTGCCTTTTTTAAACTCAAAATAATCAATTCAGAGACTTAATATGTTGTATTTTTCTTATGGTTCAAATATGTCCAGTAAACGTTTGCGAAAACGCATACCGGCAGCCAGACTTGGTGTTGGTAAGTTGTACGAACATGAGTTGCGTTTTCACAAGGAAAGCAATAATGACGGTAGTGCAAAATGTGATGCACATAATACCGGAAACAGCAGCCATTTAATTTATGGTGTTGTATATGAAATTTCTGAAATACATAAGACCGTGCTTGATGAATTCGAAGGTCTGGGATTTGGTTACGAAATAAAAAATGTGCAAATTCATGTGGAAGATACAACTATTTCCGCTTTCACTTACTACGCAACGCAAATTAATGTAAATCTTAAACCACTACATTGGTATAAAAAACATGTGTTAATTGGTGCGCATGAAAATGCCTTGCCTGACTTTTATATTCAACAGATCGAGAAGATAAATTCAGTTGCAGATGTGGATGTGAATCGACATAAAAAAGAACTTAAAATTTACCACTAACTTGTAGGTTGCACAAAAAATTTTTAATGCGAAATTGTCATGGAATGGACACTGACGAACATTTTTTTAGCAACGATATTTGTAAGTTTAGGGGCATTGTTGCAAGCTGCGTCTGGTTTGGGGGCGGGCATAATCATAGTGCCTTTGTTAGCCTTTTTGAGTTTCGAATTAATACCTGGACCGGTTATTTTTGCCAGTTTGATGCTCACTGCAATGATGGCATACAGAGGTCGAACGAATATTGACTATTCGGGAATGCGTATTTTGCTTCTCGGGCTAATATTGGGTGCGCTTGTTGCTGCGTATTTTATTGCAACTTTGCCGCTGCAAAATCTTGGTTTGCTGTTTGGTATTCTTATTCTTGTGGCCGTTGTTTTGAGTATTGCGGCGCCGAAGTTTTCTTTTAATCATAAATCCTATTTTAGCGCGGGAACTCTGTCGGGTTTTATGGGTACATCGGCGGGTGTCGGTGCGCCTGTGCTTGCTTTGTTATACCAGCACCACGCCGGACCAACGATTCGTGCGACACTGGCTTTCCTTTATTTTATCTCTTCAATTATTATGCTGTTGTTTTTAAATTTTGCTGGCCGATTTGGAGTCAACGAATTTGTAATGGGACTCTATCTTATTCCTGGTTTCATGATCGGTTATTTTGTATCGCCAAAGCTTGTTAGCTATATCGATAAAGGTTATGCGCGAATAGCTGTTTTGTTGATATCAACATTAAGTGCCTGTGTTTTAATCTGGCAAAGTAGGATTGCTGGTTTTGCATTATAACCTTAGGGATAACTTTTAACTTCTGAATGATTTTCTACGTATTTTTCCCAATATCCTTATGATGAAATATATATTAGATTTAAATTAAGTGTTTTTTGGTTGAAAAAAACAATAATAATCATTTGGGGATGAGAATATGAATATAAAAGCATCTGTCGTAACTGTGGTAATAGCATTGATATTAAATGCTTGTGGCGGCGGTGATGGTAACGGTAACGGAAAAGAAGCTTGTGAGTCGTACAGGTTATATGTTGCTAATCGAAGTGATGATAGTGTATCTGTTGTTGATGTGTGTAATAACGTAGAACTTAAAAAAATTGCTGCGGGAGATGGTGCCAATATTTGGGCGCAGGACGAAGACAATCATCGTATATACGTTAGCAATGAAGAAAGTAATACGATTACGGTAATTGATAGTAAGAATGCTCAAGCGATTGCCACTTTAACTGTAGAAAATAATCCGAAGGATATCGCAGTAGATGAAACGCGTAAGCTGATATACATCACAAATTCGGGCAGCAATTCAGTGTCTGTTTATAAAACAACCGACTTCATCACTTACACAAAAGCAGTTGATGAAATTGATGTGGGTAATGGACCTCACAAAGTTGTAGTGAATCCTGACTCTGGCAAAGCATATGTTGCGATGGCAATTCGGGATGTGTACATAATTAATGGTGATGATTTAAGCGCACTCCCTGCAATAGTTGACGTGACCGGCGGTAATGGTAATCCCAGCCTTCGTCGAGTTACATTTAATGAAATAAATAAAAAAGTCTATGTCACCCGAAGTCATTCGGATGCTGACGATCGAGTTGCGATTTTTAACGGTGATGCTGTAGAAGTCACGGTAAAAGTAGGTGAAGGCGCACGACGAATGAGTACTGATAGCGTGGGTAACATTTACACAGCTGATCGTAGCAATAACACCGTAAGTAAAATATTAATCAGTAACAACAGTGTTTCCCAATTCAATGTTGGGCAGGATCCAAATGGTTTAAAGGCGAACGAAGCGGGCACGACAATTTATACCTCAGTCAGTACAGATGATGCTGTAAATGTAATTGAAGTGGCTAGTGGCAACACCACTGCAATCGGTGTTGGTTTAAACCCGGTCAATATGGATCTAATCGAAGAATTAAAACGTCTTTATGTTGCAAACCGTGGCAACGCTGATGACGGGAATACCTTATCAGTCATCAATACCGAGAACAACAGTGTAGTTAAAACGGTTACCATTGGTACTAACCCCGGTGGAATGCGTTTCGCAAATATTGATTAGATAGGTAGATTGATAGAACACTCCTTTAACCAGCCTGGGATGTAGCTGAGAGTGTTGCAAAGCGCTTTAAACGTTCAATTGTCTAATTGATCTTTAGCCCGGCCTGCAGAAAAAACGGTCTCTTCTGTGCTATATTTATATTAGCCCGCAATAAAAAGTCTAAATAATTATCATGCCGAATGATTAGAACAATACTCGGAATCTATAGTATGCGGAATGTGAAACTCGCAGTATGGTAGAGAATAGGTTCTGGTAGGATTGTTTTTAAACATTTCTTTGACTTGCTAAATGTCAGGCATGGGTATGATAAAAAAAATCACAGTCAACATAGTTTTTACGCTCTTTTTAATACCCCAATTTTCAGTTTCCGAAGAAATCGAACTTATAGATATGTTATGCCAAAAACAGGTTCTAACTCACAGTGAATGTCAAACATTAGAAAAACGCATTGTAAATAAGTCTGGTGAAACACAGGAGTTAATATCAAGCAGCGGCAAGCCAAAAATCTGCAGTAAAAATAAGGAATTTTGCACAAAGATAGGTGGCCGAATTCATATGGATGCGGGCATTGTTAAAGACGGAAACAGAGAATTAACTCCAGGCAATGGTACTGAGGTCAGGCGGGCTCGTTTATCTGTCGCAGGCAGAGTATACAGCGACTGGAGGTATAAACTCAGAGTGGATTTTAGCGGTAACGAAGTGAGTATGAAAGATGCGAACTTAAATTATCAGCCTTATAAACTGGTCTTTGGGCTTTCAAAAGTATTGTACAGTATGGAAGATAAAACCAGTTCGAATGATACCATGTTTATGGAAAGATCATTAATGAATGAATTGGTGCCAGGTAGACGAGTTGGTTTGGGTGTTCGGCGCGCGTTTCAAACACTACATATTTCAGGGAATTTATACGGACAGGCCATTGCCGATGGAGAAGAGGGAGATGAAGGCATTGGTGCTGCGTTTCGAGTTCATCATGTTCCTATCAAACATAAAACAGCAGTTCTTCATTACAGTATTTCTGCGGCAATTGAGCAACCAGAAGACGATGTGAATCGTGAAATCAATTTACGAACGCGCCCGGAATATCACATAACAGATCGTTTACTTGATTCCGGAAGTATTTCAGATGTGGATTACTTTTTACGTAGTCATGCAGAAGCCGCAGCGGTATATGGTCCGTATGTCTTTCAAACTGAATATGCACGTGTTGATATAGAGCGCCGAGATGGCTCGCCATCATTAACTTTCTCCGGCGCTTACTTGCAATTGGCTTGGATGATTTCCGGGGAAAGTCGCCCTTATAAATCATCAACGGGCGTGTTTACTCGTGTAAAACCAAAGCATGAATCAGGCGCCTGGCAAGTAGCTTTACGGTACAGTGAGCTTAGCCTTAATGATGCTGATATATCAGGCGGTAAAGAATCTAATTGGACATTAGGACTGAACTGGTTTGCAAACGCCAGGGTTAGATTTTCTGCAAATCTCATTCAGGTAGATACAAATAAAGATGCAGGTGATTTCAATCCGCTGATTCTGGCTTTTCGTGGCCAACTTGTTTTCTAAATAATCGATTTTAGGCAGTGATATTTAAAATTAGGGAATGACTTGAAGTGCGCATAAAAAACAAGCTAATTGCGGTTTACTTAGGTATTGCACTCTTATTTTCAGTGACGGGATATTTAGGTGTTCACTACACAACTAAAATTGGTGCTTTGTTTGAAAATGTTGAAGCGGTATCTGTGCCCTCGCTCAGTAGTCTAATGGAGATGATAGCTGCAACACGTCAAGCATCCATTAAAGCGGTTGAGTTTTATTTAAGAGGAAATGCAAAGGATAAAAAGAAATCAATTAACGCGCTAGAGAAAGTTGAAGAAAGCTTTCGTGCTTATCAAGCAGTCTTGGTGGACAAAAATTCTGCTGAGGCTCGGCTGCTTGAGACGAAGATGCAAACCTTTATCAAAGTCATACATTCCTATTTATCTCTTGGTGCTGCACCGTTGAGGTCCCGGTTTATTGAAGAGGTCACCGACTTACATGAAACCCGTAGTTCACTCATCCAGGAAATAAACGATGCATTACAGGTTGAGCCTATTAGTGTGGAGCCAGTTTTAAGGCGTATGAAAAGTGAGGCCCGAAAAATTTCAATCAAGTCTGTCGAATTTGTTGTAAATGGTAGAGCTAAAGATAAAGCTAAAGCTGAGCAAGCAATTCACGAAATAACTTCACAGTTGAATGTTTACAAAAAGCATTCTCAAGCAGATGCGGTGTTAAAAAAACGCGTTATCAGTGGAGCAGGTATCTATCTACATACTGCTCGTGAATATTTGGAAAATACATCGCGTAGAGAGGTGTCTGCGAGAGATCTGCAAAACAAGGAAAGAGAAGTTCATCAAACACGGCGCACACTTATTCATGCATTATATCCCCTAATTGAGCGTGAGCGGAAAGAGTTGGCAAAGGCATCAAGTGAAACACGTACCACAATTACAAATGCTTCAAATGTAATTTTAGGATTAATCATTTTAGGTGTCGGTGTGGCTCTGTTAAGTGGTATTTTACTTGGTAAATCAATATCAACTCGACTAAAACAGCTTAACGATGCTGCACACCAGATTGCCGGTGGTGATCTAGATAAAATATTGCTTATACATTCGCGTGATGAAATCGGTGAGCTTGCGACAAGCTTTGATCATATGCGAGAAGAATTGAAATTGCATCGTGAGCACATGGATGACTTAGTAAAAAAACGAACTGTCGCATTGGAAAATAGTAACAAAGAGTTGGAATCGTACAGTTACTCAATAGCACATGATTTGCGTTCGCCGTTGCGCTCAATAACAGGGTTTAGTCAAATCTTATTGGAAGATGCTAAAGATAAGTTAGATGAAAGTGATTCAGGCTATCTTGAACGTATAATTACTGCATCCAAACGTATGTCTGAACTCATAGATGACATTTTGGAACTTAGTCGAGTTTCTCGTACAAACATGCAGGCGGATAAAATTGATCTAGGTGAATTGTGTGTAGAAATTTCAGAAACACTCAATACCTCTGACCCGGAACGTAAAGTAGATTGGAGCATTCAGCCAGACTTGAAAGCAACTGCGGATCGAAATCTAATTTATCTGGTTTTAAGTAATTTGTTGAGCAATGCTTGGAAATTTACGTCAGAAAAGGAAAACGCAATTATTGAAGTTGGCAAGAAACAAGAAAATGGTGAAACTATTTTTTATGTGCGCGACAATGGTATTGGTTTTGATATGAATTATGTTGATAAAATATTCGGTTTATTTCAACGATTGCATAAAATTAATGAATATGAAGGTACCGGTGTGGGTTTGGCTACTGTGCAACGCATCATCGACCGTCATGGGGGCTGGGTTAAAGCTGAAGGTGAACTCGGTCAGGGAGCGACAATTTATTTTTCCCTTTCTACAGTTTAGTTAGATTCAGAGCTAATATGTGAAGTGATTTTTTGCAATAATAGCTGAAAATTTACAGGTTTTGTAATGTATTCGTCAAATCCTACAGCCAGACCGTGTTGAATATCTGATTCCATTGCATTGGCTGTTAAAGCAAAAATAGGTGTATCTTGCAGTCGATAGTCTGTTTTAAGTCCTTCAAGCACTTCGTAGCCTGATTTGTCAGGTAGATTTATATCTAATAGAATCAGGTCCGGTTTTATTTCTTTCGCCAGTTTAATCCCTTGATCTGCATTTTCCGCTAGAATCAACTCCATATTATTCAAGCGGGCAAAAAATTCCTGAAGAATGTTTCGACTCTTTAAGTTGTCTTCGATATATAAACAAGTTTTACGCGTAATTTTCCAGTCATTTTGCTGCAACTTATTTTGTAAACTATCTATATCGTAATGTGTATCGATAAATGATTCGTTAGCTGTTGGTAGTTCAAACCAAAAAACGCTGCCCTCTCCTGGTTTGCTGATAATACCAACACGGCCTTGCATTGTTTCTACTAGCTGTTTGACAACTGAAAGCCCAATTCCAGAGCCTTCGATATCACTATTTTTCGCACCAAGTCGTTCAAAGGTATCAAAAATTTTCTCTTGTTCATTTTTTGGTATGCCAGGGCCGTTATCTTCAACTGAAATACGAGTAAAATTATTCCGCTGTGAAACTTTAATTTTGATGTCTCCATCCATGAAATTATATTTTATGGCATTATTGACTAAGTTAATTAAAATTTGGCGAAAGCGAATAATATCAGCCATTAAGTCAATTTCGCTTTCAGGTTCTACATAGATAAGTTTCAAATTCTTTTTGTCGGCAGCTGTTGTCATCATGCTCATGATTGATGGGATTGCATCGTTGGCATTAACTGTTGTTATGTTTAAAGGCAGATTACCTGATTCTATTTGAGCGAGATCTAAAACCTGATTGATTAATTCTAACAAATGATTGCCAGCATTTAACATCTCCGTAACCCACTCAAGTTTTGTGTCATCGAGAGGTGGGTTGTCAATTTCAAGTAATTGACAAAAACCTAAAATTGAATTTAACGGTGTTCTCAGTTCATGGCTCATGCTGGAAAGAAATTCTGATTTCGCTTTATTCGCTTCTTCGGCATTTTGTTTGGCGGTTTCCAGCTCTTGTGTTCTACGTTTGACTCGTGCTTCTAATTCGTTTTTTGAACTTTCCAGTTCTTTGCGCATGATTGTGAAAGAACTAATCAGCGTGCCGATTTCATCATTACCTACTTTAGGTAATGAAGTTGAATAATCACCTTTTGCCATATTATCTGCAGCTAAATTAAGCTTTAACATCGGCTTTCTGATCAAGTTGCTTTGCCAAAAAAAGGCGCCAAGATTGACTATTAAAAATACGAATAAAACAATTGTTTCAAGTTTTTGTTTATTTTTTGTCGCACGATGATAGACGCTTGACCAGTCTACAGTTAGTTCAATGAAACCTATAGCTTCAGAATTATTTTCCACTTGAAATTCAACGACAGAATTAAACTTGCTGGGTGTTATTGATGATAAATCCAATGGGTAAATTCGTTTGTTTTTGGCATCTGACAATATGATTGTTTGCCAAATATCATCGTGCACCTCCATATTTCGGTTGAGCGTTTCGTAAATGAAAGCAAAATCGCCTGCTAAAATAGCGCTACCTAAACTGGGTGCTAAAACTTCAAGCATATTTTCTTGTTGGCTAATGAAGTGGTCGCGTTCATGTTGAACAAAGTCTTTAAACCAATAAATATGTAAAACGAGACCAAAAACTAAGAGTGACACTAATATGGGTAGAGCAAGTTTAAATCGAATGCACATTTACTGACTCTCCTGATAGAATCTTTCCAATCTCATTGAAGATAATTGCTGATAATCTTCCATATTTGCTGCGCCTACTTTTTTCATTGGCACTTTTGCAAAGAGTTTTTTACCTTTAACCGTCCGGCTATATGCGATAAGAATACTTTTCACCTGATTTTGGAAAGCTGCAGGCACTCGAGGGTGAGCTACAAACGGGTGCGGAGTTATCTTGGTAGCATGATGGATGACGCGCAGTTTTTCTTGAATCTCAACTGGTAGACTGTCGAATGTACGCTGAACGCCGCCCCCAGCAACTGCATGCCCCATGGCCACGTTTAAATAAACAGAGGTATGACTTAATACATATTTGGGAACTATGTTGATTTTAAATTTATCCAACATGTCATATCGGATCAACATTGATGCACCAAGTGAATTAACACTGGGGAAGGCAATGGATTTGTTTTTTAGTTGTTCTGGGGAGTTAATAGGGTTGTTTGCATTGACGACCAATATACCAGACAACAATTTGTCGTAATCTCGAATGAGTGGCTGATACCCCTGCTGATTATTTGCAATTAATAGATGAAATGGATTCATATAAGCAAAATCAAATGCACCAGACAAAAACTCTTGCTCAAATTTGGGAATACTCAAAGCGCCCCGTAGCTCGAAGCGCTTTTGGGTTTTGGCCTCAAGTTCAGCGAGAATGGGTTTCCAAATATTATGAATTTGACGAGAATCGAATTGAGGGACAATGCCAACAGTGTACGCTTTTTGTGCGAATGTAGGTGACGATAGACAAAATAAGAGTGCTGAAAAATAGAAGCGTTTTACTAGTAAAAGTCCTTTCAATTGCTTCACTTGATTGTCCTCGATAACTAATATCGATAAAAATAGTGGGATATAGCTTTTTTTATCGGCAATTGGAGAGATTCCTTCAGATAAAAATGAGATTAAAAAGCAGCTTATATTTCCATTTGTTAGCTAAAACATTTCAAGTATTTATGCTACATTGATGGCTTAATTGATAATTCTAAAAAAGCATAATAAATGACCAACTCTCTTCTTTTTCGTGCCACGACAATGTCGCTGTTTATTGCCCTGTTTACGACCGCATGTATTGATCCACAAAAAGACCAAATTGAGGAAGAAAATCCTCTGGTTGATCGAGCACAGGAAACAGATAAAACACAAGATGACAGCCTTCCATCTAATGACCAAACCGTTGCACCAAAGGAAGATGATTTAATACTTGATGACAAGGCGACTGAACCAGAAGAAGATACAAAGCAGCAAACATCTGAAACAGATTTACCCGGTTCAGATCTGGTTGAAAATGAACCAGAACCAGAAACTGACACACAAACTGATGTAGCTGATTCGCCAGCAATTATTACCGACGATGAAGAACAAATTCGTCTTGCTAATGAAATGCTGGGAAATCTGGCTTTTCAGGAATTTTATGTAAATACCTCCGCAACAAGTGAGGCCAACTTTGTGGTGTCACCACTAAGTTCATTTAACACGACAGCAATGTTGCTTCACGCTGCAAATGGAGAGTCTGCTGCAAATATATTAACGGCGCTGGACTGGGATAATATGGCGTTTCCACTGCTTTCCAGTTGGAGTACTTCATTTTCAAACCTATTGGAATGGAATACGAGTGTATGGGGTCAAACAGAATACGCTTTCGCTGAAACTTATCTAGACGATTTATATACGATATTTGGTTCAGAATATTCCAGCGTAGACTTTCTTCATTTAGAAGCCGCTGCCAAAGACGAAATTACACCTTGGGTGCCAGAGATTTTTTCTGAAGAGAACTCAACGATAACAACTAGTCTTGATAAATTAATTAAGCGCACCCGATTAATATTCGCTAATAAATTTAACCTGGAGCTGGATTTACTCTCGGCGAGTCCGGCATTTGAGTTAACAGAAGGTTTGTGGCAAGACGCAACTGCACATCAGGAAAAATTACCCATGCTTAAAGTTCAGGGTGAATTTCCGGTTTATCGCGCAGAAACATTTGATGCCATTGAAGTTCCTATGGCGAGTGATACAGTGGCTTTAACCATTGTTATGCCTACACACGATGGTTTTTCTCAATCAGAAGCAGAATTAAAACAACTATTAGTTGATTTTCAGACGAATGCATCTGCACAAAATGTTGAATTTATGTTGCCGGTATTCGAGATTCAATCATCCAGCAAAATAGATACTATTGTGCCCGACGGTGTATATCCAAAAAATGCTACGGCCTGCCCTGAGACTGGTTGTAGTGATTATATTCCCGAAGACAACAAGGCTTATGATTATTCAACTGTGAACAATCAAGGTTTTCTCTATCGGGAATCGCTTAAAGGTGAATCTTCATTGGTATTTTCTGAGCAGGGCTTGAAAGCACAGGCGGCGTCTGTTGCTGTGTTAAATGCAACTCTGGATGAACCAATAAATGTATTATTTCCACTTCCAGGATTTGCAGGTTTCTCAGGAGGATCTCAGTCAGGATCTGATTTTACTGCTGGATTGATAGTAACATCTGGTCCGAATTATGGCTCTATTGAGATGGAGCCTTGTACTAAGGTAATGGAAGCGCCGGGCCCCACGCAAGCTCGCCCATTTCTATTTTTGTTAAGCGATGTTAGTACTGACAGCATCGTTCAAATGGGGCGTGTTACTGAACTAAGCGGTGAACAAGCAGTAGGTAAACAAGTTTGTCGAAGCGAAAAAATAGTCTATGCCGATAATATTTGGCCACTGCTTGATGAAACAGTGACAGATACTGGGCATGTGTTATCTGACGACTATATAGCATCAGATTTCGAAGCTGATGAAAATAATATCAACTGGACTACGACATTTCTCAATCGATTATCACTTGAAGCGTTTGCCAAAATTGACGCAGAGCAAAGAAATGCTCTTTCAGCACCAGTCAACGAATTTTTAGTGAGTTTAATGTCGCGAATTGCAGCGCCGGAAGAAAACTTAAATACCTGGTTGAGTTCATGGAGTGAAGAAATTAATCGAGAACAACTGCTGCATAATCTACGTGTACCCGATTCGTTAAGCGCAAATGTAAATAATAAATTGTGGTTGGAATCCGACTATCTTGTGCAACAAAATTATCTGGACACGCTAGTAAATGATTTGGGAGTTGAGTTAAATCTTTCAGAATTTCTCGAGGATAGTAGTGCGGAAAGAGTGACGATTTCTACTTGGTTAGATCAAATAATGGATAATAGTTTTAATTTCCAGAAACTAATCAGTAATCGAACCAGATTATTTTATGGGGCTGCTGAAAACGCTTCACTGATGTTAAACGATACGCAACTGACAACGGGTACTTTTGTCAACGAAGATGGTGTGCATAGTAATCTATCGCTAGTAAGATTTGAGGGGCAATACAATTTTTATGAAGATGATACATTACAATCCCTGGAGTTAGGTGATGAAGATAATCAGTTATTGGTGATTATGCCTAAGGAATCATTTTTTACTCAGGTACAAACCCAGTTGTCATCCACATTGGAAAATATTTTAAGTAATTTGAGTAAACAACAAATAAGCTTTTCTATTCCGGTATTTTCACTGAATAATGTTGAAAACACGATCGCTAATGAGGCTACTGATCATTATCTAAATGCATCAACTGAACGACCACTGTTTCCCTCATCGCAATACACTAAAAATGAGGTGAGTTTTAACCAAGCCGAATTTCAATATTCTACATACTCATTGAGTTCATTAGCAGCGCCAGCCGATGATGGCACTGTGGGTGGTTTTCTGGGTTATCCAAGGTTTGAAATAAATCCAATCGTATTTGCCTCGCCAATTTGCTCCTCAAACCTTGAAGAGCAAACAACAAGGGATAGTCGCCCTTTTATCTATATTTTACGAGACCGAGTTTCCGGAACAATAAAACAAATAGGTCGTGTGCAAGACGTATTGCCTTTAACAGTGGCTTGCCAAGTAGAAGCAAATATTTGAAGGAGATCCAAATCCCGGTACCTGTCTGATCTATTTTGGTACCTTAAATGAGCCTAAAACATCTGATCTGACAAACGTTTATTTTGAAAGTTATTATTGGATGTCAGATTTAGAATCATATCCCAGTTTTAGTCAGCGGTATGAAAAGTCCTGATTGTGTGGGTGGATTGCTTCAGTGTGAATAGGGATTATTCATCATCCCATCTAACACCCACACGTTTAATATCCACTTCTAAATCTAAATGATGATACATGGGGAAATCGGAGAGGATTTCCTCAACAGCTTCTTTGTTTTCTGCATTAATCAAAAACCAGGATCGTTTCCCGTTTGGCATTCCCAATTCATCAATTTCGAACCAGGTATTGTCAATTATTCCTTTTCTTTTAAGTTTTTGGCTATGTGTCAGTTCGCTCGCAATGAGCGACAAAACTTCAGGGCCTGGTTGTTTTTTTAATGTGATATATGCCAGAAACTTCATTGATCATCCCCGTTCTGTTTGTTCTTTTTCGTTAATAAATACATTTATTTTGATATGTTAATGCAGATAAGTTCCCAAATTAAAATGGGGTGGGGCTAACTTAATTTAAGTGAATGATGAGCTTGTAAAAACTACGTTTAAACCGCAGTTTATGTGGTGTTATAGGTAAATATGAAAGTCGAGATCAATTAGTACTAATCAAGCTTAAGTGCCATGCTTGATTAGCCGATGAATAGTAAATGCCAGGCACTTTAATTTCATGAGCTATTACAAATCCTTTTTTTGGTTTATTTTACTGTTTACCACCCTGTTAATGGCGTGGGTTACGTTTGCTCGAATTCAGGATTTCGAAAATAGCCATGTTGCTATCGCAGAAGAAACGACAGCAAGCGTTGCCGAAGCGATTGGTCGATTTATTGAGGAGCGACGTCATAATGTTCGTGTTTTTGTCAGCACGCACAAGTCATTGCTAGAGGAATTGGTTAATTCGCCGGATGATGACTCAATTCATGAGTTGATCAAAGAGCGTCTGGTACTGTTTTTCCCAAATCATTTTGCTTATACGCTTAGTGATGAATTTGGGGTGCCCTTATTTGAAGACTTTGATGGTTTGATTGGTCAGCAATGCCTGGCAGAAATATCAACTTTTAATAAACTAAACGAACATTTGCCAAAAGTGCATCCCAATTCCGAAATGTACCATTTTGATATCATGGTTCCTATGAAATTATCGGAAGTTACCTATACGTTTTTTGTCAGTTTTGATGCCGATTTATTAGGGAATATCTTAAAAAACTCGTCAGTTCCCGGGCACGACTTACTTCTTGTTTTGGAAGGAGACAAGCACAAATTGATCGAAGTGAATTCAGATGGTTCGCGAGCACATCTCCAGCGAAATGATTTTCGTATGACAGGCCAAGAGCAAGATTTGATTTTACTTAAAAAAAGAATTGTAGGCACTTCCTGGACAATTCTGGACTTATTGAAACCTAAAATGCTCTCAGAGTTTTCCAATAAGCTCATTGCAATTAGCGCAACAGTCTATTTGATATTTATAATTATAATAGCCACCATGTACCGAAATATAAAATATACAGAGCGAATGAAAGCCGAGGCAGATAAGAATAAAGCAGAGTTTTTATCTACGGTTAGCCACGAGTTGAGAACGCCTTTAACTTCAATCAAGGGAGCGCTGGCGTTAATTCATGGTGGTGTGGTGGGTGAATTGCCTGAAAAAGTTAAAGAACTTAATGCAATATCATTAAAAAACGCTAATCGTTTAATTGATATTGTGAACGAGCTGTTAGATAGCCAGAAGATTGAAGCAGGTAAGTTCAGTATTGAAAAAGAGGATTGTAACCTCTCTGAGTTGATTAAAGATACGATTAAAAGTGTTGAAGAATATGGCCTTCGTTTAAATGTACGTTATCTGTTTGAAGACAATTATCCTGATCAACAAGTGAATGTGGATCCGCTAAGATTTACTCAAGTTCTCAGCAATTTACTATCGAATGCAGCGAAATATGGTAGAGAGAACGACAGTGTTGTGGTTCAAACAAATCAAACTGATAGAGGTGTGAAAATCTCGGTGACTGATCATGGATCAGGGATTCCACCTGACATGAGGGAGCTAATATTCAAAAAATATAGCCAACTAAAATCCAAACAACAGAATAAAGTTAATAGTACCGGCCTTGGACTGTTCATCGCCAAGCATATTATTGATTTACATGGGGGAGAGATTGGTTTCGAAAGTGAAAAAGATGGAACTAGCTTTTTTATTATATTGATCCAATAACACTGATAAAAATCATATTCAAGACACTTATTCCCGTTGACTACTATGTTCTCGAATCCTGAATAGTGCTCAGATAATCCCGAATTCTCAAATTTTAATACAATCTTCGTAATAACATCATTCTCATTCGAATTTTATTACTGAAATTTCACATCAGATACCATTATTTCACAAGCTGTGATGAATGCTTGATTTATTAGCAATATATTTACTGATTTTTTTAAAGTTCGCTGTAAACATACCCGATGTAGAAACATTAGAAGAACTAATTTGACGGTGTGTTGCATAGCCTCAGACTTCAGAAGTTAGCCAAAAATAGTTGTATGAAGGCTAATTAATCTCTGGCTAAAGGCTCGATATAAAATTAAGGAGTTAAGAATGAGATTTCCAAAAATTGCCGCTTGGGCTGCTGTTGTCGTGGTGTTATGTGGATCAGTGCCGGCTTATGCTGAACTGGTGATGGGCGTCTTTCCGCGTAGACCTGTAGCAGTTTCACATAAAATGTTTAGCCCTTTAGCAGAACACTTATCGCAAACATTGGGTGAGCCAGTGAAGCTGGTTGTCACAAAAAACTTTAAGGAATTCTGGAAAGGTGTAAAAAGCAAGAAATTTGATCTAGTGCACTATAATCAATATCACTACGTAAAAAGCCATAAAGAACTGGGTTACAACGTTATTGCTGTTAATGAAGAATTTGGTAACAAAGAAATATCGGGTTCTTTAGTTATACGAACTGATAGTGGTATTAGTTCCGTTAAAGATTTAAAAGGTAAAAACATTATATTTGGCGGCGGCAAAAAAGCCATGGGGAGTTATATCGGCCCAACAGCAGTTCTTAAAAAAGCTGGGCTAAAGCCTGGTGTGGATTACACTGAAAAATTCGCTAAAAATCCGCCTAGTTCAATTATTGCGACGTTTAATCACGCAGCTGATGCGGGTGGTGCAGGCAGTGTCATTCTGCAAATCCCTTCAATTGCCAAGAAAACGGATATTTCAAAACTAAAAATACTTGCGAAAAGTGATTCTTATATCCATTTACCATGGGCTGTAAAATCAGATTTGCCGAAAGCAAAAGTGAAAAAAATTCAATCTGCTATGGTAGCGTTAAAGGATTCCGCTGAGGGTAAAAAACTATTGAAGAAAGCTAAAGTTACAGGGTTTCATGCTGCAGATGACTCTGAATTTGGTAAAGTACGAGAAATCGTAAAATTTTCCATTGGTGAGTCATATTAACATTCATTTTTGCAAATTGAATTGTTTGTAAAGCTTTATTTTCGAACGAGACCATTTATGCACTTCAATCCAAAAAAACTCAATTTAGCAGCCAAATTTATCCCTCCTGTTTTGGCTACCAATTTGATAACACTTCTCATTGGTGCCTGGGTTTTATTGATGGTGGTCAGTTCGTCAACAGAAAAGCAATCTGAACAAGCCTTAAGCGCATTGAAATTGGAACAGACTTTATCTAAAACGGTTGAGCAAACTAATTTGCTTAACAAAGCAGATAGTATGGGCCGGTTTCTTGCCAAAGTAGCACCTGATTTGATTTTAAGCTTTGATTTTACCGCGTTAAAAGATTACCAAGCACAAATCATGAATGATAAAGATATTGCTTATGCTGCATTTCTTAATCCTGAAGGAAAAGTGCTTACTGATTATAAAGCTGCGAATGATCCCAAAGAAATTATTGAGAAGAAATACGATATTACTTCTGATGATGAATTATTGGGTTATGTGCTCTTGGGCATGAGCACCGTGAGTATTGATGAACGAATCAAATCGGGTGAAAAACGAATTGTAGAAACAATCGCTAATATACACGTAACAGCAGATAAATCGACAAGCAATTTTATGTTTGTAGTCAGTATTTGTATCGCGGTTATTTTACTTGCAGTTGGTTTTGTACTGTTCTTGTTATTCAAGCATTTTATTACAGATCCATTGAGCTTAACCAGGAGCAACTTTCAAGCATTGGCAGATGGGAGTGGAGATTTAACGGTAAGATTGGATGAGAAAAATGATGATGAAGTAAGTCAACTTGCTAAATCTATCAATAAGTTCCTGGCTGGCTTGCATGATATGATAAAGAACATTGCTGATGATGCACGTGAAATTGAGAAGTTATCAGATCAAATGGAACATACCAGTGGTGATTTAACAAGCCAGGCTGAAACTCAACGCTCACAAACAACCCATGTCGCATCAGCAGTTACAGAGTTGACAGCGTCATCTGAAGAAGTGGTAAATAATGGGACTGATGCCGCTAAAGCCGCCAGTGAAGCGCAAGAGGAAGTAAACGTCAGTAATGGTGTTGTTAATAACTCAGTCAATACCATTGAAAAACTGGCGAGTGAATTAGATCAGGCATCAGAAGTAATTCGAACACTGGAACAAAACACCGATAGCATTGGAAATATATTGGATGTCATTAAGGGCATTGCAGAGCAAACTAATTTATTAGCCTTGAATGCGGCTATTGAAGCAGCTAGAGCTGGTGAACACGGTCGTGGATTCGCGGTTGTTGCAGACGAAGTGAGAACATTGGCAAGTAGAACGCAACAATCAACTCAGGAAATTGAAGAACTCATTGTGAATTTACAATCTGGTTCGGGAAGTGCGGTTCGAGTAATGACTGAAAGTAGAGAGCATGCCAGCAATGCGGTGACAGAAGCAGAAAAAGCACGTGAATCTCTTGATGCAATATCAAGCTCAGTTGCATCGATGAATGATACAAATTTACATATTCTAACCGCAGCCAAACAACAATATGCTGTTTCCAATGAAATTCAAAACAATGTTGAATCCATAAAAGTTGCCAGTGAAAATGTGTCTAGCTCTGCTGAGCACGCCGCCAACTCTGGAAAAACTCTTTTATCCCTTTCCAATAAACTAAATGCACTAACCGGTCAATTTAAACTGTAATATGCTTGGTTAATAAACTCAGTAGTCTGATTTTTCATACACCACAAAATCCCAATAAGACTCTTCCCGCTTTTTGGGTCGTTGCCATCCTTTCTTTAACAGCGCCCTCCCGATAAAACGATTTATCACACCATGACCAACAAAAAGGATTGATTCATTTTCTTCTGCCAGTTTAATTAATTTTTTGCTGGCTATCGTTGCACGATTTCTAATTTCTCGAACTGATTCACTTTCTTTACTATAACCCAATAGCCAAATGCCGAAGTAAAAATAAATCCAAGTCCGCATGGATAATTGTGGGGAGGGCCAAACAAGATTTGGCACGCGTAATTCATGAAAAAGTTTATCAATAATTGGTTGGTCGATTCCTAATAGCTTTGCAGATTGAATGGATCTAAGTAAGTTGCTGCAAACGCAAATATTACATTGTTTGCTGATGTTAATAGAAAGCTCGTCAGGAGTTTCGTTTTCACTCAAATTGCAGTTTTCATATTTGCGTAACATATTAATCAGTTCGCGCATATTATATTTTTGATTTAGTTTTTTATGTAAATCAATCTCTGGTTTGCCGTGTCGCATTAAAACGATTTTCATTGTGTTGTCCATATCGCTTTATTTTTTAGAAACATAAGGATTGTTTTTGATATAAAAACGCCAGGGTGCTTTTCGGTCTATTTCTTTAGCGTAATCAATGCCTACTCTTGGCGAATGGGCGATTTCAAAAGTTGAAACTGCTTCGTGCTCTTCAAGCCAAAGTTTTTCTCCTTTTGTTATGTCCCAGCCATTAAGAGACTTATCAATATTCAATGCCTGGCAAAGTTTAGCCGGGCCGTTACTTATGTTTTTTCCACGAACGTTACGATTATTGATCATAACATCGTCGCCACTTAGTGGCTCAACCGCGCGAATGAGAACAGCCGCTGGAAAATTGATCTCTTCAGTGACGATGTTAAGCATATAATGCATGCCATATACAAAATATACATAAGCCATACCTGCTTCACCAAACATGATTTCGGTTCTTTGTGTTAAACCTTTGGCTGCGTGACATGCACTATCATCTTTGCCTATATAGGCTTCGGTTTCGACTATCATGGCGGTGAGTCGTTGTTTGTTATATTCGCGAACAATAATTTTTCCAAGTAAATTCTCAGCTACTTGTAAAGTATTATTCTGATAAAATGTGCGGTTGATTTTCAAAATTGTTTCCTTTCGAATTTACATTCATTTTACATTGCCGGCTTGCAATAAAGATTAACAAATCGTATGTTTAGCCCACATTTGAATTTATTAGTTACTTTTTAAGGAAGAACGCATGAAAAAGTCGATTGTATTAGGGAGTTGTTTGTTAGCAGTTAGCTCAATGGCAATTGCTGAAGATGGGTTTAAAGGTTCAGTTGAATTGGGTTTAACATTCACTTCGGGCAATACCAATACTGAATCCACCAATGCAAAGGGTGCTTTGGCTTACACTAAAGGTAAATGGACACATGCAGCGGGCCTTGAAGCATTGAATGTACAAGGTGACAAAGGCAGGCTGTCTGAAAAATATACAGGCGCGGCAAAATCTGTTTACCGTTTTTCTGATAAAGCATATGCGTTTGGCACCGCTAATGGCGAACACGATCCATTCAGTGGTTACAGCTATCAGGTGAGTGGTGCGCTGGGTGCTGGTTACAGAGCATTACAAAAAAGCAATATGACGCTGGATCTCGAAGCTGGTCCAGGTTATCGGGAATTGAAATTAAGAAGCGGTGATACCAATGGTGAGGCTGTTTTGCGTGCTGGTGGTAAGTTCGCTTGGACATTGAGTAAAACGTCAGAATTTACGCAAGAGGTAAATACTGAAATTGGTTCCGATGCAACAATCACCAAATCCATAACAGCCATTACTGCACAAGTTGTTGGTAGTTTAGCAATGAAAGCGTCGTTGACGGTTAAAAATAACTCTGATGTACCTGACAATGTCGACGAAACAGATACTGAAACAGCGGTTACATTAGTTTACAGCTTCTAAAATCTAATCAACTCTCCTCTAAGTTGTCCGATAAGTAAATGCTTATCGGGCAATTTATTCTCACCCAATTGCGTGCCTGTATCTGGCGTGATTCTCGCTGTGCGGTAGAATGCCTTTATCAATGTTAATACAGGTAATACAGCTGCATGGAAAAACAGGATTACAGTCATGAAGTCAATCACGTACCGTCTGGTACTGCCAGGCTTATACTGATCCTCCTTGGTACACTATTTGTGGTTACTGGTGTTATTGGCATTTTTCTACCTGTATTGCCCACTACGCCATTTATGCTTTTGGCAGCCTGGTGTTACGCGAAAAGTTCGGTACGCTTTTATAACTGGTTAATGAATAACCGGGTATTTGGGCCGATAATTCGTGAGTGGCGACAATATCGTGCAATTCCCAAGCGAGCAAAATTCTGGGCAATTTTTCTATTGTTGAGTACTTTTTCAACGTCAATTATATTTTTTGTACCTTATTTTTATCTGCAATTGGCGTTAGCTGTGTTTTGCGCGGTGATGGTGATGTTTATGTGGCGAATACCAGTACGCGAAATCAGTTAGTGCTGGCAGTTTGTACAATAATATGTCGCCCGATTCGCGATGGTTTTTTGTTTGATTAAATTATCACATTGATAACAAGCTTCTCCGGCTCGGCCATAGACCTGAAGTTTTTGTGCGAAATAACCTGGCTTGCCCTCCGGGCTACTAAAGTCCCGCAGTGTTGTTCCACCCTGTTTTATTGCTTCGGCTAAAACCTGTTTAATGGCTGCGACCAGTGATTCATAACGCTTCAGCGAAATCCGGCCTGCATTTATAGTTGGCCTGATACCGGCGAGGTAAAGAGATTCGCTTGCGTAGATATTCCCAACGCCGACGACCACCTGGCTGTTCATGATAAAGGTTTTTATACAAACCGTTTTTTTTCGGGATTTTTTATGGAGATAAGCAGCGGTAAATTCTTCACTTAAAGGTTCCGGGCCAAGGTGTTTGATGAGTTTATGTTGTTGCCAGGGTTTTTCTGTCCAGACCACCGCGCCAAATCGACGTGGATCACGTAAACGCAGTGCTTTATTGTTATTGAAAATAATTTCAAAGTGATCGTGTTTTTCAGGTGAAATGCTGGGGTCAACGACACGCAAACTGCCTGACATACCTAAATGCAGTAACAAATATCCGTTATCAAACGTAAGTATTAAATACTTTCCGCGCCGTATAATGCTTAAAAGTGATTTGTTTAAAAGATGATTCGACAGATGTGGGTCAACCGGCCAACGCATATTTGGATTATAAATATTAATATTTTTAATTTTTTGCTGATCAATATAGGGTGAAATCCCTTTTAGGGTGGTTTCCACTTCTGGTAATTCAGGCATTAACTTCTCGTTTTATCTGCTGCTGAAAATACCAAAAGGTTTTTCATATATTGCTTGGGCACAATGTAAACAATTCCCAGATCTTTTCGCGCTAATTTTAACGTATTTTTTGCCGTCAACAGTCCAAATTCAGTAATGGTGCTGTTATTGGTTTGAATCAAGACGCGAGCAATAACATCCTGGTGGTAATAAGGCTCAATATCTGAAGCTCGGATTTGTTGCCAGGCTTGCAATAATTCAATACCTGCTTGTGATGGCAATCTAACATTGGGTTTTTGCAACCAAACAATTTTTATGTTGGTGACTCGATTTTTTCCGGTTACCAATGCTTTATCGATAAATTCAGTCACTGGCGATACCAAATGCGGATAATAATGGTCTGTAATTAAATGTACTTTGTCATTGCTATAAATATAGCGGCGATTCGAGAAGGGTTCGCTATTGCCAAACCTAATTTCTGCTTCATCAAATTTGATAGCGACTTTTGGTGTGTCCAACTTATATTTGCTCAGTTCATCATCCGGGCTGCTAAAGCTGGCATGGGATTGGGCAGCAACCAGATTGAGCAAGTGAGTGATTTTTTCTTCATCGGCAGGTATGGGTTTTTCATTAATCGTCACCGTCCACGCCTCATTTTTAGATAAAACAACTTCACTTTGTTGATTAGCAAGAATGCGAATGTTAGTGATATTCTGGGATTCAATCTTGGTGAGTCTTTCTATGCTTTGTTTTGTAACTAAGCCAGGGTTGAAAAAAGCGATTGCCCCCAAAATCAATACAATCAAAAGCAACATCAAATTGATGATTTTACTACTCGGTAAATATTTCATTTTTTATTATCGTTTTCTTCTTTGGTACCAAATAAAAAGTCCTGTCAAAAGCAAACCAATCGGAATGATCAAAAGAAAGCTGAAGCCAATAATGGCCTGACTACTTTTAGAGAGTTCCAGCTTCAAATCATTATTTGTTTTGCTGGGAATGTTGATGAAACTATCATCCTTAACCAGCCAATTAATCAAGTTCATGGCAAAATCCATATTGCCTGCCTGCCCCAGGTAAGCGTCGGATGCAAAATCATTATCACCGATAATAATGATTCTTTGCTGGCTTTGTGTTGTGTCATTGTTTTCTTGATCGGGTTCCAAAATATCTGCTTCGGTGACTTCCATGCTATCAAGTTCTATTGCATCCAGATCTTCGATATTGCCCGCGCGGGTAAGACTGACTCCTATCACCAGTGGTCCAGGAATATCCAGGCCTGGATCCATTTTCATATCCGGTGAAAACTCTTCGGTTTCAGACCAGGTGCGAGGTAGTGTTTCTAATATGTTCGTAGCATCCCAGTCTTCAGTGCCGTAAAATTCCATCGCTTTGGCGGTAGGGAAAATCGTCATGGCATTAAAGTCTGTGGTAATAGGATTGCGAGGATATTCGGGCACCAGTGTAAAGCGTGAATCGTTAATACCTAACAACTGTGTGTTGGGATCAACAACCATACCTTGAATCGGTTCGATGCCCAACGCTTCGGCCAATGGTTCCAGGCCCGGTACATTGTTTGGCTCAAGTAGCCATAACAAGTTGCCACCTTTGTCGATGTAATCCAGCAGAATATTGACTTCACCAGGCAACAGATTTTTTTCTGGATCAGCGATAACCAGTGCTGCAGTGTTTACTGGAATGTTAGGGTTGCTTGCGAGATTGTAACCGCGCACCAGTAGCCCTTTGCTTTTCATCAGCTTGGTCCAACTGGAAAAATCATAATTTGTATCGCCGTAGGGACTGCGTTCACCATGTCCTTCGAGAAATAAAATCCACTGCTCTTGTGCTCGTAAGGCACGTTGTATTGCATTGGTTAAGTTCTGCTCGGTTGCGACTGTAATGATTTCAGTGCGCTCTTTGATTTTGATTATCAACGGACCTTCGCCGCGAATTCCTAATTTGCGTACCACTTCAGGTTCTCTGACCGGGTCAATAAATTCCAGGTAAATGTCTGGTTTAAAGCGTTGATAAGTTTTAATCAGATGTTTGATTTCAGCAGCCAGCGTTTTGTTGTGATCAGAAACAAAAGCCCGAATGTGAACAGGTTCAATAACTTTTTCCAATAAAGCCAGTGTTGCTTCGCTGGGTGTGTTGCGTCGATTTTTAGTCCAGTCGGACTCGTATTCATATCGAGTGCTTAAAAAAGCCAATAAGGCAATGACGGTAAGAAAAAGAATGACAAAAAAAGTATTTTGCCAGCGAAGTCGTTTTTTAATTTTTGGACTGATTTGCATAAGACACTTTAGTGTTGAAGTCGATCTGCATCCAGTCGTCGAATGCTGAGCATGAGAAAAGTAAGAATAAATAGCAGATAATAAATCACATCACTGGATTTAAATACACCTTCCAGCAACGGGCCGTAATGCTTTAACATGGATAAATAGCTTAAAACACCATCATTTCTCGAAATATCAACCGCCCAATCGATAATCCACAATAGCAATAGCAAACCAAAACTGCTGATGGCCGCAATGGTGGGCTGAGTGGTTAAGGTAGACATATACAAACCCACCGAAGCAAAGCTGGCAAGCAATAAAGTGAGTGCCAGAAAACCTGAAAACACCATACCCAAATCCAGATTGCCGCCAAACAAAAGAGAAAGCGGCATGAGTGCTAGAAAAAACAGCATAATAAAGATAAATCCCATTATGCCTAAAAATTTGCCTAGTACTATTTCGGTAATGGATATTGGTGCGCTAAACAATAAATTCAGAGTCTGGGTTCTTCTTTCTTCACTGATTAGTCGCATGGTGAGCAATGGAATAACCAGTAAAAAAATCATCGCTGCGTTGGAAAAAATTGGACTAATCACAATTTCTGTTAAGCCGGGAGCATCTATAAGAGTCGCCAGTTTTGGTTGCACTTGTAGAAAAAGATCCAGTTGCCCCAGAAATAAATAGCCAATAATGAAATTGACAACCGCCAGTATAGACCAGGCAAGTGGCGATAAAAACATAGTGTGCAATTCTCTACCGGCCAGAGTTAAAATCATGCGTTACTAGCCTCCTGTAGCGTTTCTGCTTGAACGTCGTGGAGTTCTGTGCAGGTAATATCAACGAAAATTTCTTCCAAAGAAAGTTGTTCCGGTGAGATTTCATACAATCGCCAACCTTGTTCGACTGAAGAATTCACTATGTGTTCGGATGGATCAACTTCGGGATTGTGATGCATGCGAAAACGACCATCGCCTAAATCATCTATACCGTCCACACCTTCAAATTCCAGTAACAAATCCATGGCTGGCGCCTGGTGAAAAGACAAAATCAGGCTTGAGGACTGCATGCGCTTTTGCAAACCTTCTGTGGTTTCGGTTAAAACCAACTCACCTTTATTAATGATCAATACGCGGTCACAGGTTGCTGTAACTTCCGGCAGAATATGGGTGGAAAGAATCACACTGTGGTCCTGACCAAGTTCACGTATCAACGCACGGATCTCGCGAATTTGTATGGGATCAAGTCCCACAGTCGGCTCATCAAGGATGACTACAGCGGGAGAATGAATAATTGCCTGGGCAATACCCACCCGTTGTTGATAACCCTTGGACAGGTTGCCAATCAAGCGTTTACCAACATCAGTTAGCCCGGTTTTTTCTTTAGCGATTTCCAGGGCAGAGTGCAGCTTTTCTTTTTTGATGCGATTTAGTTTGCCGCAATAGCGCAGAAACTCATCTACAGTGAGTTCTTTATAAAGTGGTGGTTGCTCAGGAAGATAACCCAAGTCCAGTTTTGCTTGCTTTGGATTATCGAGAATATCGACTTGATTGATGCTGATTTGACCAAAACTTGGCGCTAGATTACCGGTTATCATTTGCATGGTCGTGGTTTTACCCGCGCCATTTGGACCGAGTAAACCCAATACTTCGCCACGGTGCACGTTGAAGCTGAGATCGTTCACTGCGCGTGTGCTACCGTAATACCGGGAAACATGATTCACACTGACCAGGATTTCATTTGATGACTGCATTAGCTTGGTTGTTTCCTGAAATTCAAGCAATTCCAATAGGATGTTGTTTTTAGTGTATGAAATTATGCGCGGAATGCAATCTTTGCCAAAGAAGCAATGAGTTTAATTCGGTATTCAGCACATAATTCTGTTTATCTGTTCCATTTCCTGTTACTCAACCGAAGCTGAGTGTGTAGAGAATATGAGCAGTCTGTTTTGTTAGTTAGTAGGCTGTATACCATACTGACGGTTTAAAATTAATTTAAAATAATGCTTCGCATGAAAACTGAGCATAACTTGTGCATATAAAAGTTAATTCTCTGAAATATCATGAGTTAATATCTTTAGACCATGCAACTGACATTTTGCACAAAATATTCGTTTGATGACAAAAAGCGCGCAGCCCGATTGGCCGCATTAAGCTTAAGTCTTGACGAATACAAATTAGCCCAACAATTCCAGCGCCAGGTTATCGAGCCAAATCTTGAACATTTGGTTACACAATTTTTTCGCATTCTTAAGTTGGATGACGAAATCAATCATATGTTCGCTAAAGGATTTCGTGAAGATAAATTAGAGTGGTTTTTACGGCGGTACCTTTCCACATTGGGTGTTAATTTTACCGAAGCGACATATTTTGAACAGCGCTTACGTATGGGGCTGGCTCATTTAAATGTGGGTGTCAGTTTGGTGAGTTATCAATTAGCGTATCGAATATTGCAGCAACTTTTGTTTGATGCCGTGCCTAATAAAACACGCAATCATGATTTGTTGCAGGCGTTTGTACTTAAAATAACCACCCTGGATTTGATCATAGCGACTGAAGCCTATGGGCATTACGGCAAAGCCGACGCTACGACGGAAAATGACGAACAACCTGTGCCGCATCATCAGCGGCAGTTATTAGGATTGGACCGTTTAAGCGATTATATTGAAGTGAATAAAGCGCACGACAGCGAAGCGTTATTAACATTTTTTGCTTTGGTGCGCATAGATAATGATCATCGTATTGAGCAATGTTATGGCAATGAAACAGAACAGCAAGTACGTAACGGTGTAGTGCAGCGCATATTCGCAGAGTTGAGGCCCAGAGATACCATGGGTAGTGTTGATGATGGTTACTATCTCATTGTGTTGTCACATCTCACTGAAAACGAAGCGCTGGATGTCTGTCGAAGAATCATGGATAAAATTGCAGCACACCCACTTTCAGCTGATAAGATCACAATTCCTGTTACAATGAGTGCGATTTTAACGCATGACTTTTCGCTTGATGCCACCCAGGCCTCAATTGAAAAACTCAGTGTTGCGTTAGCCAATATTCAGGAAAAAGGTGTAAATCAGCTGGAGTTATTCATTGATGCGGATTCTGGGGGTTGATACAGGCGGTACATTTACCGATTTTGTTTATTATTGCGAAGGTGAACTTCAAGTACATAAAGTTTTATCTACACCCGCAGCACCAGAAAAAGCCATTTTACAAGGCATTTCCGAACTCAATCTTGATCTACACGATTTAAAAATCATTCATGGTTCCACCGTTGCCACCAATGCTGTACTGGAGGGTAAAGGTGTTAAAACTGTCTACGTCACCAATCGTGGATTAAAAGATGTATTACTCATCGGCCGACAGGCCCGCCGCGAACTTTATAATCTGCAACCATTAAAACCACGCCAATTAATCAATCGTAACGATTGTTTGGAAACCGGTGGTCGTTTATCCGCCAAAGGTGAGGTGGTTGATGATCTTACCGAACAAGATATTGATGATCTGGTTCAGCAAATTCAGCAATGTAATCCAGAAAGTGTTGCCATAAATTTGCTTTTTTCTTTTCTTAATCCGGACTTTGAAAAACGCCTGGAAGCCGCCATGCCAGGGCATTTATTTGTTTCCCGTTCCTCTAATATTTTGCCCGAATATAAGGAATATGAGCGTGGAATAACCACCTGGTTCAATGCTTATATTGGCCCCTTGGTGCAACGCTATTTAAAAAATTTAAGTGATAAGGTGACGCCCGCCAAAGTCTCGGTTATGCAAAGCTCGGGAGGAACGGCCAGTGCGGAGCAGGCAGGTATTAAAGCTGTAAACATGTTGTTATCCGGTCCTGCCGGAGGTTTACAAGCAGCAAAATTTGTTGGAAATCAAATTGACGAGAACAACCTGCTGACTTTTGACATGGGCGGTACGTCAACCGATGTGGCATTGATTCAAGGTGAAATCAAACTTAGCAGTGAATCTATAATTATTGGTTTACCCGTAGCGGTGCCCATGGTTGATATGCATACCATTGGTGCTGGTGGTGGGTCAATCGCGTATATCGATGATGGTGGTTTGTTGCAGGTGGGGCCAGAATCAGCAGGTGCTGCACCCGGGCCTGCTTGTTATATGCAAGGTGGCGTTCGCGCTACAGTGACCGATGCAAACGTGGTGCTGGGGCGTTTACCTGCAAGTGAAAATCTGGCCGGCAGTTTGAGTTTAAATCGCCAGGCTGCGTTTGATGCTGTGTTAAAGTTAGCGGAAATAATGAAGTGTTCGGTGGAACAAGCTGCCAAGGGCATCGTACGTTTAGCTAACGAACATATGGCGCAGGCATTACGAGTAATTTCTGTGCAAAAAGGGCTCGATCCTCGCCAATATACGCTGATTTGTTTTGGCGGGGCAGGTGCGTTACATGTTTGTGAACTGGCAGAAACCATGGGCATGAGCAAAGCGGTTGTGCCATTAAATTCCGGGGTGTTTTCTGCGTTTGGTATGCTGGTGGCACCAATATCGCGGGAATTATCGCTAACCCGCATTGGATTGCTGGCTAAAATGCAAGCTTCGGAATTTGAACAGATATTTCAGCAGCTTATAGAACAGGGAACGGCTGAAATGCTGGCTGAGCGAGTAAGGCCGGAGGATGTGCAGCAAAAATTGTCACTGGATTTACGTTACCGAGGTCAATCATTTACACTGAATATCAAATGGACAAATATAGATCAGGCGATGATGGATTTTCATGCAACGCATGAACAGCGCTATGGTCATAAATTAAATGAGCCACTAGAGCTGGTGAATGTTCGGGTTTCATTAAAAGCGCAAACTGAATCACTAAAATGGCAAAAACTGTTTAATAAACAACAGCTCAAGCCGAAAACCAAGGTCCAGGTCTATGCTTGTGAGGGTGAGGTTCCAGTTTGGTCGCGTGAAGACCTGGCAGCGGGGCAAATAATCAATGGCCCGGCATTAATTACCGAAAAAGTGGCGACCACGTTCATTAAAACTGGTTGGATTGCCGAGTGTGATGAGCATGGGCATATTATTTTACTGAACAAGCCTAAATAAAAATGATGGCCAAATGCCAAAAGTTTTAGAAAATCATGGGGAATAAGACAATTATTCGTGCAATAAAACTCGTCGGATTTATATCGTTATTCGCAGCGCTTGCTGCTTGTGAAAATACGGTTAAACATATTTCCATGACTGTGGACACTAATGCCTACTACAGTGCCTATCAACGTAAACCCGCCGATGAATGGCGACCGTTGGATTATGGTAACTCCCGATATGATATTAGAACGTTAACCTTCAACGTCGAAAACGAAAACACACCTTATAGCCTGGTTTTTGTTTGCCCTTCATCGCGTGGCGATCTGCCACATGAAGTTTATGTATATTACAGCACGGCCAAAGAAATGAATCTTATCGATTTCAAATGTCGTCGTGCAGCAGTCGACATTATTACCAAACCACTATATGGCAAAGTGTTGGGGGTAAATACAGCAGACTCCATCAACACGCAGGGTGAGTTTGTCCACTTGGGTTTGTCACGTGATGTATCGCTTAATGTTCATGAAGCCTACGCAGCAATTGTTGCAAGTGGGCAGCGGGATATCGTGGGTTACAAAGGCAAGCAGGCGATTGATTCAAATATCGTGCAAAGCCCGGAAAAATTTATTATTCAACGTGGTATTTCTTTGGCGTTAACGGAAAAGCCTCAAGAGGTTGATGTAGATTTTAGCGGAGATAGCTCCACATTCTATACCAAGGACTTTAATCCTACATCGATATCAACAGTTTCCATTAGTGGTCTGGCAGAAAATGAGCAGCTATCTGCTAAAGTTGGATTTCTCAGCGAGAAGAAAACCTATTTGGAATTAGCCAGCAGTAAGGCAAGCAGTTTTTCATTTTTACCCGTCCCCCTTACGAATGCAGAAGATGTGGATGATGCTTCTTTTTCAAATTTTAATTTGGGTGAAGGCCACGAATTAGAAGTGAATGTATTGGATGACGAAGGTAAAGTATCTCGCCAGGCAAGAAAATTCTTTACTGAATCAAATAGTGAAGTACATGAAATGCGTTTGCCGCCAGTAATTAGCAATACACCTGCTTTAAGTTTGCAAAACCAGGGTGACTTGCAACAAATTTCCGCCAGTTGGAAACAATATCAAACCGGTGATGACGAACTGTCTGCCAAATTATACCGGTGGGAACTAACAGGAATAGCCGCACCCTATTTGGAAACTGAAAAACCCGCAACAATTGTTGGCGCGGTTAAATGGATTATTTCCATTACGCCGGGTTGGCTTGAAGGCAGCAGTAATTCCGGTGGTAGTTATGCCATGCGATTACCCACAGATTTTGACACCGATGTATTCGGTCCTCAGGGTGATAAGTTTTATGTTTGGCGAAAGGAATGGGGGTTTCGCGCGAGTTCACCGGTTGATTGGGAAATGAGTGCAATCAGTGTTAGTGATAATGCAAACTCGCAAGATGTGGTTGACTACACGTTAAATCGAAATTTTGTCAGAAATTTTAGTTACGGACAGGTTTATCTGCGCGACTCTATTACACCTTAATCACATCGCTGGAATTTATGAAACAATCACTTTTCGATGCTGTGGGTGGTCTTGCCACTTTACAAAAAGTACACAAAATATTTTACGATAAAGTATATGCACATGATTGGCTAAAACAGTTTTTTGCTGGTCATGATCAGCAAATTATTGAAGACAAACAAACCTCATTCATGGCGGAAAAAATGGGTTGCTCGGATAAGAATATTGTTCAGTATCGAGGAAAACCTCTAAAGCAAGCCCACGAAAATATGTATATCACGGAAGAGTTATACATGGTACGTCATGATTTGCTGCAACAGTCCATTGCTGAAGCTGGTGTGCCGGAAGATCTGGCACAGCGCTGGTTAAAAATCGACAAAGCTTTTATTCGTCTGATTAGTAAATCTTCAATGGAAGCGTTCTACCGCGATTATCACTTTGCTCATAAGCAACGTATTATTTTCCCCAAGCCGGATATATCAAATCCCGATTCGACCTAGGAGCTTTTTAACAACCTGCTAGGTTTCTGCTACCATTTTTTTATGGAACTGATTGTTTTTATTTTCGTAGGCAGTGTTGCCGGGTTAATGGCTGGTTTGCTTGGTATTGGTGGTGGTCTGCTGACAGTACCGCTGATGCTTTTTTTGTTGCCGTTGTTTGGCCTGCCTGATGCGCAGGTGATGCACATGGCCATCGCCACTTCGCTTGCAGCGATTATTCCCACATCCATGCTTTCAGCCTGGGGGCACTATCAGCGCGGCGCCATTGAATGGTTTGCTGTGCGCAGACTGATTCCCGGTTTATTGCTCGGTAGTTTTTTTGGCGCAATACTCGCGTCTCACATTCCAAAAATAGAATTACAGCTGATATTCGGTATTTTTCTTTTGTTTGTGAGCTATAAAATGATGAAAAATTCGAGAGTTAAACCATCAGTCACAAATAATCCAATTTATATTTACATCGCCGGACCTTTGATCGGACTAATCTCTGCTTTACTGGGCGTGGGCGGTGGCACAATGACGGTACCGTTGCTTAACTGGCAAGGTGTTGCCATGCAAAAAGCAGTAGGTAGCTCAGCATTATGTGGTCTACCCATTGCAATTGCGGGTTCTATTGCTTTTGCCAACATGGAAATTTTGAATCAATCAACCTCTCCACAACAATATATCTACTTGCCTGCGCTAATCGGCATTTCCATTGGTAGTTTATTGAGCGTTCATTTAGGTGTAAAAGCAGCGCATAGATTGCCAGCAAAAAAACTAAAAACGCTGTTTTCACTTTTGTTACTGGTTGTTGCGGTTAAGTTAATACTTTTTTAGCGTATTTAGCCTTAATTTTCTACAACCTCACAGTGCTTTCCAATGTCTGTTGTGAAATGTTTTAGATCAAATTACGCGCAACTCAAGGTTTGTTTGAAATTTTTCTATTTTATAATGTCAAAGCTAAAAGTCTTTGAATTTTAAACATTTTTATTTTCTTGCGGATTGGTGAACATTTGTTTAAAGACCGCCGCTTCAAGTGTCGATAATTCATAAATGAAACAGTTGCAAAATAACACAGGCTTTTTATATGGAACGTCGCAGCGATAGTCGACAACCTTTAATAAAAGAGGTGATTATTTCCTGTGATCGTGTGGGGCTGATTAAAGGCTTAACACGTGATGTTAGTTATACCGGTGTGTATGTGGACACTGGACAATTTAGCTTAATTAATCGGGTAAAAGTTGACGTTTCATTTGTTCTGAAACAAGGGCGAAAAACCATAACCCAAACCATTGGTGCGCGAGTTGCAAGAGTGGACAAAAAAGGTGCTGGTTTGCAATTTGATTGTCCGTTGGAAAGTAGTTATTTGTTGATGTGAATAAAAACTCGATATTTTATGTCAGCAACCCAGAGATTATGTTTAGAGTAAAGGAAGATTAATGAAAATAATATGGAAATTACTAATATTGTCACTATTCATTCCTACTGCATATGCAAAAACCCAATATGTTACTGATGTTTTGTATATCTCCATGCGCGACAGTTATGAAGATGGCGCGCAAACCATGCGGGTTATTAAATCCGGAACGGCTTTGGAAATATTAGAAGAAGTAGAAGAAGGTTTTAGCAAAATACGCACACCGAATGGACAGGAAGGTTGGGTTAAATCGAAATATTTATTGGATGACCCGGTTGCTGCCTTGCAAGTGAAAGATTATCAGATACGTGTGAAAAAATTAAATGAAGAAAATGAAAACCTGAAACAGAAATATCAGGAAGCTAAAAAAGCCTCTAAAGAAGCTGAAAAAGAAAGAAAGCGTCTTGAGTCTCGAAATCAAGTTTTACAAAATGATAATGAAAGAATGAAAAAGGTTTCAGCACGTCCTTTGGAGTTATCAAAAGAAAACGAAGAGCTGTTAGTTTCAAATAAAACGCTAGAAAAAGAAATTGCTGAGCTTAGAGTGGAAAACGAACAATACAAAAATACCGAAGGGCGTGATTGGTTTTTAGTTGGTGCAGGTGTGTTATTTTTTGGTTTGGTGATCGGATTAATCATACCCACTATTCGGTTCCGCAAGAAAAATGACTGGGCTTAACACAACACAACATATTTCGTCTAAGGTAAAAAATGCTAAACTAGCTGTTATTTTATAACAGGTAGTAAGTTGCATATGTCTGATTTATACGCTGTTGTCGGAAATCCGGTTACTCACAGTAAATCCCCTACAATTCATCAAATGTTTGCCGAACAAACCGGACAAGCACTAAAATACAGTGCAATTGCGGTGGAAATTGGTCAGTTTTCGCAAGCATTGAGTGATTTCAAAGCAAAAAAATTCAAAGGTCTTAATGTTACCGTTCCTTTCAAACAAGATGCGTGGGCAAACGTAAATCAACGTCGGCTTAATGCCGAAAAAGCCGGTGCAGTTAATACGATAATTTTTGCGGATGATGGGCAGTTGATTGGTGATAACACCGATGGCGTGGGTTTGGTTCGCGATATTTCTCAAAACCTACAGTTTTCCTTGCACAATAAACGTGTGCTGATTTTAGGTGCAGGCGGTGCTGTGCGAGGTGTGCTGGGGCCAATATTGGCTGCACAAACGGCTAGTGTAGTCATTGCCAATCGCACGGTGGCAAAAGCTGATGAGTTGGCTGAGCTTTTTGCTGATGAAGGCAAAATTAGCAGCTCATCATTCGAAGCTTTGCAAGATCAGCAATTTGATTTAATCATCAATGGTACTGCTGCCAGTTTGTCTGGTGATTTACCGCCAGTTCCAGCTGACATTTATATGAACGCCTGTTGTTACGACATGATGTACAGCAAGCAAGATACAGTCTTCATGGCCAACGCAAAACAAAATGGCGCTAAACAATGTTGGGATGGCTTGGGTATGCTTGTAGAGCAGGCAGCAGAATCATTTTATCTGTGGCGTGGTGTCAGACCCGAAACTGCCGAGGTGATAACAGCAGTGCGTAATTCGTTTTGAATTATCGAAGCTTGTTCTTTTTTGTTTGAGTTTCGAAAAGTCCTTCTCTCCTGGTAAGCAATTTTTGCGGTCTTGAGGTTTAGATATTAGAAATTTATGTCGATAAGTTTCTAATTGCGTTAACCAGAGAAACACCTTCTCATGACTGAGCAAATAACCCTTCTTTGGATTGCTCTATGTACTGCATTGGTTTTGCTCATGCAGGTTGGTTTCTGTTTTTTGGAATCTGGACTTGTTCGTGACAAAAACAGCATTAATGTAGCCGCTAAAAACCTACTTGATTTTTGTGCCAGTGGCGCAATGTTTGCGCTATTTGGTTATGGGATTATGTTTGGTGATAGTGCCTGGGGATTTTTTGGAACTAATCAATTCTTTTTTCCAGAAGATGGACCTAAAGAAACGGCAATATTTCTTTTTCAGCTGGTTTTTTGCAGCACTGCAGTAACGATTATCTCGGGCGCGGTTTCTGAGCGTATGAGTTTTCGGGCTTACATCATAGTCGCCAGTTTGGTTGGGCTTATTTTCTATCCCGTTGTTGGGCATTGGATTTGGAAGAGTGCTTCGGCTGAATCGAGTGCGGGTTGGCTTGCGCAAATTGGATTCATCGACTTTGCAGGGGCGAGTGTCGTGCATTCGACAGGCGCGTGGCTAGCACTTGCCTGTGTGATCATTATAGGGCCTCGCATCGGCCGCTTCGATTCAAATAGCCCCATCCGGCCTCATAACTTGTCTATTGCTGTTTCTGGTTGTCTCATATTAGTTGTTGGCTGGTTCGGTTTTAATGGTGGGAGTGCTTATGATACACCGGGTCAAATTCCGCTAGTGCTGGTAAATACTCTCTTGGCCGCCATTTTTGGTGGTTGCGCAACGTTTATTTATTGTTGGGCTGGCAAGAGGCAAGTGCAGGTATTAGAAGGAATAAATGGTGTACTCGCTGGCATGGTATCTGTTACCGCGTCAGCGCTGTATTTGTCACCTATGACTGCAGCTATTATTGGTTTTATGGGCAGTATCATCGCATTGATGGGAATGCGATTTTTTGCATCTCGCAAGATTGATGATGTTGTGGGTGCTATTTCAGTTCATGGAATTGCGGGTGTGTTCGGTACATTGATATTTCCCTTTTTTATCGTTCCGGCGGACTTGGGAATAAAATTGACAGCTTTCGAGTTATTTCAAATTCAATTATTCGGTGTGTTTGTTATTTTCCTGTGGGCGTTTGGTGGCGGGTATACCATCTTGCGTTTACTGAATTATATTATTCCACTTCGAGTATCAAGAGATGCTGAATTGCTCGGGCTGAATCACAGTGAGCATGATGCTACAACTCCTACGCGAGATTTACTCCGAGAAATGGAATTGCAAACGGCAAATAATAATTTCGAAAACCATGTGAATGTTGATCCGCATACTGATGTGGGTATGATTGCCACACAATACAATCGTATTTTGGATAGGGTGAAAAGTGAAGCGAAAAAAAGTTTGAATGCGACAAAAAAAGCGGAAGCAGCAAGATCGTACGCGGAAAAATCACTTGAAATAAAAGATCAATTTGTTGCTGCAATGAGCCATGAGTTACGAACACCATTAACTGCCATGAAGGGATCAATAGATATTTTGCTCGCGTATGTTATTGAAGAGCTTTCTCCTGCACTTCGCAATCAATTAGAACTAATTTCAAGAAATATTACACGTGAAAAGGATTTGGTTGAAAAAATATTAAACTTGCAAGCACTTGACATGGATAATATTAAGTTAGATATCAAGGCAATCAATGTCAGAACTTGTATTGAGCAAGTTATTAAAGAAATAAAGGTCAAGTTTCCAATGGCGGCTTCTCGAATTTATGTTTCATCTAATCAAGATGAATTAATGGTTGAGTCAGATGTCGTGCAATTGAAAAAAGTCATTGCTGAACTCATAGAAAACGCCATATTGGCAACGGATGATACGCAAGGAATTAAGGTTTTTGTTAAGTCAGAAAATAGAAAAATTAAAATCCATGTTAAAGATAATGGTGTTGGCATTTCAGATAAAGTCAAAGATATGATGTTTAAACCTTTCGTGCAGGCTGACACTTCAAATACTAGGGCAACTGGTGGGCTTGGTGTTGGTTTGGCAATTGCAAAAAATACAATTAAAGCGATGTCGGGAGATATAACATTTTCAAGTCAGGAGGGGGTGGGTTGGTGGGTTCAGAGTTTATTATTGAGTTACCCAGTAGCATTAACGTTTAAGAAACTATTATTGAGTTAGTATTTATATCTAGGGTTGCCGATATGCGCAAATAATTTAGAGGGAGTGCGCATATCGACAGGGAAAAACTATTTAATCAAACAATCGTGATAATAAGTGTATTTTTGATTACGTTGCATGAGTCTCCTTGTTCGTTTTAGTGAAATGCATTTTTCTTTTTAGCTTGTTAATGACAAGCAACACAGGATCGATTGCAGTAAGGCCACTTATCAGAATAACTAATGCGAACATGTTCAGAAGTACTGACATTAATGGTTCGATTGTAATGGTGAGTGTGGTAACTGATATTGCAATGGCAATCAAAACTCTTACGGTTTGCTCAGTTCGACTAATGTTTTCCATTTCGAGTATAGTCATTTTTCTTCTCCTATTCCTTGTGTTTACGTGGGAGGGGTCCCGCGAAGAGTATCTCAAGTAATGTGCCAATTTGTTTTCTGCGATTATTTAACGAGTAACTTGCTGTTTAATAAAGAAGCAGTGAGTGAATGGAAATGATTGCAGTATGAAATGTGTCATCACAGGCAGACATGGATTCTATGCTTGTATATAGCGTTTCTATGCAATGAATTGAGTATTTGCTATGAATTAATAAAAGCGCCAAACAGCATGTCTTGGCTTAGAAGTTATTAGGCATTGTTTTAGAAGTGAAAAAATATTGTGTTAAAGATATTTGATAATGTTTGTTGATTATTGCTATATAAAAAAATGAATATTGTTGATGTGGCTTATGAAATTTTGATAATTTTTTGCGAGAAAATTATTGTCGTGTTTGCAATACTTCCTTAAAAATTATCATGAATTTATTTTGACGAAAACTCTTAAGGTTTGTATGATTTTGTTCGCTTAAGCAAATCTGAACTAGGTATTAATACGTATATCATAGCGTTTTGTTCTTGGGTTGTTTTTCCGTTTGTGAAAAATTAAAACTCAATTGCTTGTAAAGTTCTGTAGATTTAGGGGTGTGAAAATGTACGCCAAATCCGATAAGTCGAATTGGTTTGTTGATTTCCTGGCTGCGAATCATAAATAGTTGCTTGAATGTTTCTATCGAAAAATCCTTGCTTGGTGATTGGATTGTACTACTACTGAAATCATTAAACTTAATTTTTACGTGAACGTTTTTAACATCTTTATGAAAATCTTTATTGGCTTTTTTTAAACGCAACCTAAGTTCTAGGAAAAGCTCTTCAAATATTATTTCGGCAACGGTTGAGGGTGCATAATCTTCACTAAATGTTCTTTCCACACTGAGAGATTTTCTGACTCGTTCGGTAACTACATCGCGATTATCAATTCCACGGGACATCTCATATAGATGTTGTCCATAGCTGCCAAATTTATTGAGCAACTCTGCTTGTGTATGTTGTTGCAAGTCAGCACAAGTGATGATGTTTAATTCTTCCAGTTTTTTTGCTGTTACTTTTCCCACGCCAAATAACTTTTTAACCGGTAAATCTTTCAAGAATTCTTCGATCATGTCGGGTTTAATGACAAATTGGCCATTAGGCTTGCGCCAATCACTGGCTATTTTTGCCAGCAATTTATTTGGTGCAATTCCTGCTGATGCTGTAATTTTTTGTGAATCGTAAATTTTATTGCGAATGTCCTGGGCGATATAAGTCGCACTACCTGAAAACAAATCTGAATCACTGACATCCAGGTAGGCTTCATCCAGGGAAAGTGGTTCGATCAACTGCGTATATTGTGTAAAAATTTCATGAATTTGCTTCGATGCAGCGCGATATTTGTCGAAGTTGACAGGTACGATGATTAAGTCGGGGCATAAACGAGCGGCTTGCGATGAGGGCATGGCAGAATGTACGCCATATTTTCGCGCTTCATAATTACAGGTGCAAAGTACGCCTCGACTGTTAACCGGCCCACCTACAGCAACGGGTTTACCCCGTAAAGATGGATTGTCTCGTACTTCAATTGCGGCATAAAAGCAGTCCATGTCGATGTGGATTATTTTTCTTTGCCGCATAGTGAAAGTAACAAATACTTAAAATTTACCCATCATTATTCAAATACTGATTTTTCAAATTAACATAATGCTGAGATGAAAAATGCAGGTAAGCTCTTTCTTTGTCGTTTAATTCTCGTGCGCGGCGGGCAGGGCTTCCAAGCCATAAATAGCCACTACTTAGAACTTTACCAGGAGAAACCAGACTTCCGGCAGCGACCATAACTTCATCTTCAATAATTGCACCATCCAGTACTGTTGCACCCATGCCGATCAAACTAAAGTTACCGACGGTACAAGCATGTAAAATCGCGCCGTGACCAACTGTGACATCGTTACCAATAATAAGAGAATGACCCCCCGGATTGAATTCATTATCCGCTGTTACATGTAAAATGGAGCCGTCTTGAATATTGGTGCGTTCGCCAATTCTGATTTTATGCACATCTCCGCGTATTGCTGTCATGGGCCAAACTGACGAGTCTTTGCCGATTTCCACATCACCGATCACAGCAGCAGCTTCATCAATATAAACACTGTCGTCGAGTTTGGGCATAATATTTTTATAAGCTCTGATGGTCATTTGTTTAAATCTCGTTTATCTATTTTTGGTTAGTGTTGACCCTAAGGTTGAGTCTCGGGTGATTATGTATCAGTAAACCATTAACGCATTGTCACTAATTCTTCTGCACTGGTTGGATGGATGGCGACGGTATCATCAAAATCTTTTTTGGTTGCACCCATGCGAATTGCCACTGCAAATCCTTGCAACATTTCGTCCGCACCATGACCGATGATGTGGCAACCAACAATTTTTTCATTGGCGCCTACGGTTACAAGCTTCATCGCGGTTTTTTGGTCATGCTCGCTTAAACTATAGAGCATTGGTGTAAATCGCGTTTGATAAACTTTAACTGCGTCGCCATGTTGTTTTCGGGCTTCGCCTTCAGTCAGGCCCACAGTAGCAATGGGAGGATGACTAAATACCACAGACGGAATATTGTGGTAATCCAGTTTACGTTCAGTTTGGCCGCCAAACAAACGATCTGCCAAACGTCTGCCAGCGGCGATGGCCACTGGTGTTAATTGTGCTCGGCCGGTAACATCCCCTAGCGCATAAATGCCACTTTGTGTTGTATTTTGAAAGTCATCGGTGGGGATATAACCTTGTTCGTCGGTTTCCAATCCGGCAGCAGATAAATTCAATTTGTCGCTTAACGGCCTTCTACCCGTTGCCCAAATAACGGCATCCACTTGTGAAATTTGATGTCCGCCTGCACCTTGAATAGTTAAGCTGCCATCATCTGCTTTGCTAATGGATTGCAAACTAATACATGACAAGATATTAATGCCATTGTTAAGCATTTCTTCTGACAAAGTTTCGCGTAATATCGCATCAAAGCGTGCCAGGATATGCTGCCCTCTTAATAAGAGTGTGACTTCACTTCCCAGAGTATTTAGTACGCCGGCAATTTCTACGGCAATATAGCCCGCGCCAACGATAACAACACGTTTGGGTTGCTGTTGTAGTTCGAAAAAGCCGTCGGATGTAATGCCATATTCCGCACCAGGAATTTCTGGTATGACTGGTTCACCACCAACACTGATGGCGATGTGGTCGGCGGTATAGTGTGTACCGTTTACTTCCACCGTGTTCTTATCAACGAATCTGGCATAACCTTTAATGTGGGTGATATTGGAATCCTGTAAATAATTCACATACCAGTCGTTAATGTTGTGAATATATGATTCGCGTTTATTCACTAAAGTTCGCCAGTCGATAGGGTTTTGTTCTGCTTTAATACCGTACGAGTTTGCCAGTTTAATGAAATGACTGAGATTGGCAGCATTCCACATGACTTTTTTGGGCACACAACCACGATTAACACAGGTTCCACCCAAGCGATCGGGTTCAATTATTGCGCAAGATTTACCATAAGTTGCCGCTTTTTCGGCCACCGATAAGCCACCGCTGCCACCACCGATGGCAATCAGATCAAAATGTTGTGTCATTTGCGCCTCGTTTGATTGAAAAGTGTACTGTTAAATTCGTCTTGATTAAGACTTCATATATCCCAATATATTACTAAAGTGCTAAGTTTTTATACTAACGCCAATTCAGCATATTGTAACACCATGCTCTATGCTATGAATTTGAATACATGACCAGTTAAATTAAGAGCCCTACGAGATAGATGCCAATGCCTGAAAACCCCTTATTGTCCATGACCGGATTACCGCCTTTTTCCAAAATTAAACCAGAGCATGTCGAGCCAGCAATCGATAATGTACTCGCAGACAGTCGAGTACAAGTGCAGGCTTTGCTAGATGGTAACAGCACTTATAGCTGGAGTAGTTTAATCGAGCCGTTGGAAAAAATTGATGAAAGACTAAATCGAATATGGTCACCAGCAAGTCATATGAATTCTGTGGTCAATAGTGATGAGCTACGTGATGCTTATAATGCCTGTTTACCAAAGCTCAGTGAATATTCTACTGAAATGGGGCAAAACGAAAAATTATTCAATGCCTATAAACAAATTAAACAAAGTGATGAATTTGCGAGCTTGGATGTTGCACAGCAAAAAATTATCGATAATGCCATTCGTGATTTTCGTTTATCCGGCGTCGAATTAGCTGAAGCACAAAAACAACGTTATAAGGAAATCATGCAAGGTTTGTCCAATCTCAATAGTAAGTTTGAGCAGAACATACTTGATGCTACCCAGGGTTGGTATAAGCATATTACAGATGAAAAGTTGTTACAGGGATTACCAGAATCGGTTAAGAGTCTGGCAAAACAAACCGCAGAACAAAAAGAACTGGCAGGCTGGGTATTAAATCTCGAATTTCCGTCCTATTATCCTACCATGTTATATGCAGATGATGCGCAATTACGGGAAGAGATGTATACCGCATACAGCACACGTGCTTCTGAGCAAGGGCCGAACGCAGACAGCTGGGATAATTCTGCCGTTATGGATGAAATAATTTCTTTACGTCATGAAGCAGCGCAAATTTTAGGATTTGAAAACTACGCACAACGTTCGCTGGCCACGAAAATGGCGCAGGATACGACGCAAGTTATGTCTTTCCTGGAAGAGCTGGCGGATAAATCATTGGCTGTAGCGAAACAGGAATTTGAAGAACTTAAGCAGTTTGCAAACAATGAGCACAATGTATCAGATTTGAATGCATGGGACGTAGCGTACTATGCCGAAAAATTACGCCAGCATCGTTATGCTATTTCTCAAGAAGAAGTTAAACCCTACTTTCCTGAAAACAATGTAGTTAACGGTATGTTTGATGTGGTTCGACGTTTGTACGGCCTGACTATAAGTGAAGTTAAAAACATTGATGTCTGGCACAAAGATGTCAGATTTTTTGAAATTAGGGACAAGGAAAATACCTTGCGCGGTCAGTTTTATCTGGATTTATTTGCTCGTCCAAATAAGCGCGGTGGTGCCTGGATGGGTGAATGTATTACGCGCATGTGTATCGGCGGCGTGGAGCAAACGCCGGTTGCCTATCTGGTTTGTAATTTTTCACCACCGGTTGGCGACAAACCTGCTTTGTTCACCCACGATGAAGTGAATACTTTGTTCCATGAATTTGGCCATGGTTTACATCATATGTTGACCAAGGTGGATTACCCCAGTGTCTCTGGTATTAGTGGCGTGCCCTGGGATGCTGTTGAACTGCCCAGTCAGTTTCTGGAGAATTGGTGTTGGGAAAAATCAGTGCTCGATGGTTTAGCCAGGCATTATGAAACTAATGAACCGTTACCCGATTCTTTATATGAAAAAATGATAGCCGCGAAAAATTTTCAATCAGGCATGCAAATGGTTCGACAGCTGGAATTTGCTATATTTGATTTCCGCATTCATTCAGAAATTACTTCAGATACCGCAGCTAAAATTTATGAAGTGCTGGATGATGTTCGCAAAAAAGTGGCTGTGGTTATGCCGCCAGAGTTTAATCGTTTCGCCCATGGCTTCTCCCATATTTTCGCTGGTGGCTACGCAGCAGGCTACTACAGTTATAAATGGGCAGAAGTGTTATCCGCTGACGCTTTTTCCAAGTTCGAAGAAGACGGTGTGTTTAATCCCGAAACCGGTAAAGCCTTTCTGGAAAATATTCTCGAACAGGGCGGCTCCAAAGAACCCATGGAATTATTTGTGGCTTTTCGTGGGCGTGAACCAAAAATTGACGCGTTGTTAAGGCATAGTGGGATTGCTGCGTAACAAAATATTTAAAACGAATTTGAATTTGCCATGCACCAAGTGGAGTGGGTGAGTGGCACTTGAATTAACAGTGGGATGTATTAGCCAGACTTTGAAAGATAGAGTCTGGCAATGCAAGTTTCAGGTTTTGCCAAATCTCGTATGATTCGTAATGGATATTAATATAAAATATTTTAATGGTAGCTTGCACTCTGTTGCGGCCGCCCTCAGATGAATTACTTTAGCAATACGACAATACAAGTCTGACACGTTTTTCACTACTGCGTTTTTTTAGGGCTTCCTGATTTAACCTGGCTTTGGTGTATGGCCCAACAATACCGTCAACATGAATCATGTTCATGTCTTTTTGAAACTTAATGACGGCGTCGATGTATGGTTCCGTTATTTCGCTGGAAAACTCTTTCATTCCATTGCTCGGCGATGGTAAATAGCCTAGCGAGTTTAGCTTTTGCTTAATATCTTGAATATCAATACCTGATCGTTGCAAATGAGTTTCGTTGAAAATTTTCCTCATTTCAAAAGCAGTTTTCGGCGTTGCTTTATTTAATGCGTTTGCAATAAAATACCATTCTCTGTCTCTTTCATTGCATTCAAATTTGTCGCGTTCGAGAGTGAAAAGATTATTTGATCGGTGTTTTTCTTCCAGCTCGCGTCGTTTCTTTTTGCCTTGCTCGCTTTCTATTAAATTATTGAGAAGGGTTACAAAGTCTTTATTGTTCGCTTTTGCGGAAACCGCAATTGAATAAAATTCTTCATCGGTACCTAGAACGGTTTTGTACATGTCTTTAAGGTACTGCTCAATTTCAATATTAAGCTCTTCTAGTTCGGGATATGATGCCGATTCCCAGATTACACTATCGATAATTCCGTAATCTATTTTCTTTTCAAGAACAGCTTCAACCACATCTGTGTAGGAGCTGTACACAGATGATACATCGATTTCGAAATGTTTTGCTAAATAATTCGCAGCTTCAGCGTTAATCGTGGCGGTTTGTGCACCTACTTTTTTGCCGCTCAGTAGTTTCTCTATTTGTGATCTGCTTGTAATTGCGCGATTTTTTAACTTTTCGCGTTTATGGCCTATGATTGCTTGTTTGTTGTCTCTGTATTTAGTTGTAAATGCCAATCCATAATTGTCTTCTACTCTTTGTTTGCTATAGGTTATATCTGCAATAGCGAAATCTACATCGCCATTTATAACACTGGAAAATATCTTTTCCCACTCGACATATTTAATTTTCATAGTGATATCGTTTCGTAACACCAGCTCTTCTTTTAATCGATTGGCTATCCATCGTGCAAATTCAATATCGTAATCAATAGGATCTCCTAAACAACTAATTGGGTAGTCATATCTTATAAACTTTACTGTTGTACCGACGACGAGTTCTTTTTTATCTTTTATCTTATCGATAACGGATGGATATAACGAAAAAGACCCGTATCTACTCCAAAGTCGTGATCCTTCTTTATAGTCAAGTAATTCACCCGTGCCAATACGCCAAAAGAAATTGCCTCTTGTATCTTTAGGGAAATTCGAAAGTCTTTGACTGTTCGCCTGCGACCGGTAGTTGGAAGCGTCTTGTATGAATGTTTTCTTCCCCGGCTTTAACCAGCTCTATTACTAGATTTTGAAAGCCCGGGTTTTGCTCTTTACTATACTTCCAATTGAATTTAATCTGTCGACCTATTATGGGTTTCCAGTTTACAGGGTGAACTAAGGTAGGGACTTTTGATGCTTTTTTTATCTGCTCATATGAAGAACTTAAATTATCGTGCTCGTGCGACAGTATGCTGTTTTGATTAATCAGTCGTTCGACTTCCAGCCTGTGTACTTCCAGTTCATTTTTGATGTCGTCAACCCGAAAAATCTCGTTTAATCCCCAAGTGCTAGAAATTATAAAAATCATTATCGCGGCAAGTGTTGCTACTCGCACTTTTGTGTTGCGAGATAACCTGACGCTTAGTTCTTTTAAGTATTGAGCGTGCTCTGGTGAATTTGGTGTATTTTGGTCAGCCGTATCTTGACCTTCGTTATTATCCTTGCTGGCCATAATTTCTCCATTTTTACAAATGAGAACAGGATATATAAACTCCTTATATTATATAATGTATACCAGTTTTACATGTATTAAAAGGTAAGTTGTGTTCCTCTTTCTCTCTAATAAGTCTTTGTAAATCTCAAATCTAGGTCAGTCATGATCTACGAAATAAGCTTCAAATCCAGGGTTTTTGGTAGATACATCTGGTTGATATAAATAGCATGTGATTCTGGCCTGATTATCCAAATCACTGCTTATCATGCATGTCTCTTCGAAAGGTTTGTTTTTCTCACTAAATCGAATACGCAGGACAAAGGCATTTGAGAGGGAAGTTTTCTCAATTGCATCAGATCCAACAATTGTTTTACCGGCAATGATTTTTTGGATTACTAGCTTATTCTTTTTGTGAGTAGTAAGAGTTGCTTTTCCGTAATAAGTCTCTTGAGAATTCAGTGCTTTCCCGATCAGATGGTATCTTCCTGAAATGAAGTGCGCTAGAAAATTTTCATGTGAGTCACTTGCTAAAGCGGCTGTGGAGATACTAGTCATGGCGGCAATTATAAGTAATAGAGTTTTAATTCTCATTGTTTTCAGCTTGTGTAGTTAACAAAGTGGTGTTCCATGCATCTTTCATTTTCCAGTTTAATCTGAGTTACCGCGATTGGATGCTCATGTCTCCGGTTTATAAATTGGGTATTTTTTACAAGATCAATATCCCTTATACTACACGCTTAGATTTGCAATTCACACAGTTATACCAAGGATATTAAGATGAACGTTGATCAGCATTTGAAAGTCGCACAATGGCACCTGGAACAGGCTCGTTTACATGCAACTAAAGAGCATTTATGTGGTTGCCCCATTACTCCAGAATATAAAAAGATCATTGATGAAGTGGAAAGCGGCAAGATTATGGAAGAACTGGTATGCGATGCCGCCGCCGCTAAGGTTTGACTATCGAGAACTTAATTAAAAGTTTTCATAAAAGCCGCTTTAACAGCGGCTTTTTTTGTCATTCAAAAATAGAAGGTAGACCACATTTTGAATTATTGGGATTAGGTCTTGTGGCCGAAACTGCCAATCTTGCCCTTGCCTCTCTGAATTTAATGCTCCATAGTAATAACGACTTTTCCTCTTGCTTTTCCAGATCCGTAGTAACTCATGGCTTGAGGTAGCTCACTAAAGGAGAAAATTTTATCTACAACAGGTTTTAAATGATCTGATTTGACCAGGTCATTTATCGTATCCATTCCTTTGTTAGCTTTGTGAATTTGTATTCCCATTTTTTTCTTACTAAACAAGTTTACAGCCCAACCCATAAAAAGTGTTTCAAAAATAATTGATGTTCCACCACCTTGAAGCGCATACACGCCATTGGTTGATAATACTTTCTTGTAATCCAGAAAATGATGAAAACCTTTAACATCCAATATTAGGTCGTAAGATTTTTTCTGCTTGGTAAAATCGTCACTTGTGTAATCTATTACGTGATCAGCACCCAGGCTATAAACAAAATCCACTTTTTCTGCACTACATACGCCTGTAATTTCTGTCGCCTGAAAATGTTTTGCCAATTGTATGGCTAGAGGCCCTACCCCACCAGACGCGCCATTAATTAAAATATTTAACCCTGTCTTGGGGGCACCAGCAAATTCGAAGCCTTGCAATGCAATTATTCCCGCTTGTGGTAATGATGCAGCTTGTTCAAATGATAATTCCACTGGTTTTTTAACAAGTGCATCCTCCCTTGCGCAAACATATTCGGCAAACGCTCCGAATCCACAACCGGATAAATCTCCGTAGACCTCATCACCGGGCTTAAATCCTGTAACGTCATCTCCAACAGCAGATATGACACCGGCTACGTCGCATCCCAGGGTTGTTATTTTTTTCGGCTCTTTAAATCCGTTTGATAAGCGGTTAAAAAGTGGAACGCCCTGCAATAACTGCCAATCCCAATCATTTATTGATGAGGCATGTACTTTAACAAGAACTTCATTGTATTTGGGAAGCGGCTCATCCCGTTCTGCAAATTCCAAAACTTCTGGTGAGCCATATTTACGATATATACAAGTTTTCATAGCGACTTCCTTATTGTTGGTTCACCACCTATATTTAAATATACTGCAACCCCTGCCTCTTCGAGTCTAATTCCTTCTTACTTATTTGCTTTAACCACCAGATTGCTGATTAAATTTAACGCACTTCCACAAAGAAAATGTTCTACTATGTACGTAAATTGCATAATCCAATACGTTTTTTTGATAAATTGTTTATCGACTCCCCCTAAATTTAGAGATAGCTATGAAAACTGTTTTGATTGGCGCTGGGATAATGAGCGCAACATTGAGCGTAATGCTGCGTAAGTTAATGCCGAATGTACAAATTACCATATTTGAAAGACTTGATCGTGTAGCGCGTGAAAGTTCTGCGCCATGGAATAATGCCGGCACTGGCCATTCTGCTTTTTGTGAGTTGAATTACACACCCTATGAGGATGGTGAAATAGATATCAAAAAGGCATTATCTATTGCTGAGGATTTTGAAATATCAAAACAGTTTTGGGCTTATCTGGTGGAAAGTGGCAAATTATCGACTAGTGAGTCGTTTATCAGCTCGATACCGCATATGAGTCTTGTATGGGGTGATGAAAATGTCGAATTTTTAAAAAAGCGGCATGTGGCAATGATTGAGCACGCGCTATTTAAAGATATGGAGATAAGTTTAGATCCAGCTCAGATTAGTCAATGGATTCCTCTTATGATGGATGGCCGAAAAAATGAATCTGCCATCGCAGCAACACGCATGCAAACGGGTACTGACGTAAATTTTGGAAAACTTACTTCGAGCATGCTTAACCACGTTACGAACACGCCACATTCCGAGCTTTTGCTTTGCCACAATGTCAATGAACTAAATCAGGACGCGGAAACCGGCGAGTGGAAGCTGGAAGTTGAAAATCTTGAAACCAATGAAGTTAAAACCGTGTTCGCTGATCATGTCTTTATTGGTGCTGGTGGCGCTTCGATTACGCTTTTGGAAAAGTCCGGCCTTAAAGAAGCGGAAGGATACGGCGGGTTTCCGATTAGCGGGCAGTTTTTACAATGTGATAATGATGCGATTGTTTCACAACATCAAGCTAAAGTTTATGGCAAGGCCGCTGTTGGTTCTCCACCAATGTCAGTACCCCATCTGGATACACGTTTAATCAATGGGAAACGAACCTTATTCTTTGGGCCATATGCTGGCTTTACCATAAAATTTTTAAAAAATGGATCGTACCTGGACTTGCCATTATCGATTGATACGCAGAATGTCTGGCCTATGATATCAGCGGGTTTGAAAAACGTTGATCTAACCAAATATTTAGTACAACAGATAACGCAATCATCTGAAGACCGTTTTAGTGAATTACTTGCGTACTATCCTGGAGCAAATATTGATGACTGGACATTGATTACCGCCGGGCAACGAGTACAGGTTATAAAGAAAGATGAAAATGGTGATGGTGAATTACGCTTTGGAACAGAAGTGGTTTGCTCAGAAGATGGCTCTATCGCTGCATTACTTGGCGCTTCACCCGGCGCATCCACGTCTGTTTCAATCATGCTAAATGTTTTGGAGAAAATGTTTCCGGCTAAGTTTACCAGTGAAACCTGGCAAAAAAATATTGTGGAAATGATTCCAACACATGGTCAATCACTCATTGAAGATGAAGCGTTATGCATAACGACCAGGGATAGAACAAATAAAATCCTAAATCTTGATTAGTATCATACAGCAAAGCTGAGATTTTGAGGTGGCGCATTCTTGCAAAAGCAAAATAGCATTAAAGGTGGAAATGTTTTTCTTGTTAATTGTATTACCTTTCTAGTTATTATTTGTAATAACGTCATAACGAGGCTGCTTGTTTTTATATACTTATTCAAAGTAAGTCGCACTATAAAAATACGTTTTTCGAAATATTAGTGATATCGCCTTCTTCTACGTGGCGATTAATGATTTGTTTTAGCTTACCATTACAGTGCCAATGCTCTTCAATTGTGGTTAGCCTATAAGTTCCATCTTCAAGCTTTGAATAGTGCTCAATAAATTTTAGTTGTTTTTCATTGTCGTATTTATAATATAAGCGGACTGACCCGCTTCCAGCAGATACAAAATACGTAAAATCTTCCGTTTGCATTTTGTTAAAATCGTTATATGTAAAATGGCTGATTTTTTCAATTCTCCATTCGCTTTCATCAATCCAATTTGAATGGCGTGTTACAATCTGAGCGTTGCCATTCACATAGTCATCATATTCATATTTTATTTTAAAAGGTGTACTTGAAGCAGATTCATGATGTTCAATTTTTTCAAGCAGTAATCCTTTTTCGTCAAATGTTTCTTCACGTAAGATTGGTGCATAAGTTTGTTCGTGAATCTGTAACTCATCATGGAAAAAAGTGAGTAATTCGGAGATGTCGCCATTTTCGTTACGATTAATGTAATCCGTAGATTTTAATGACCAAATACTTGCTGTTTTGTCCCAATTATATTTGTCTATAATATTATCAAAACCAATTAAATAGTTAATCTCACTGCTTGCCAAACTTACGTCACACAAATTGTTTTCAATCGAGGGTGGCGGTTCGTGGTAACAACCAAATAATATCAATGCAGTAATGGTAACAAATATTGGTTTCATATATTATATGTTTAATAGAGCTAACAGCTTATCCTGATTTTGATCAAACCGCCTCTGCCTCGGGCATATCTTTCAACTCTCGTTTTAATATTTTCCCTGTAGCATTTTTAGGTAGTGAATCAAGAAAAATAAATTTTTTAGGTATCTGATAACGTCCGAGCTTATCCCGACAAAAATGTCGCAGATCTGTTGCACTTGTTTCAACGTTTTCGGTTTTTACCAAATAGGCTACAACTATCTCTCCGTGTAATTCATCCGCTTTACCTACAACTGCGCACTCCATGATATCAGGATGTTGATATAATACTTCTTCAACTATACGTGGATAAACATTCATGCCGTTAACGATAACCATATCCTTGATACGGTCTACGATATAGTAATAACCATCCTCGTCTTTTTTACCCAGGTCACCGGTGCGGAACCAGTCATCAAAAAAGGATTTTGCTGTTTCTTCTGGCCTGTTCCAGTAACCCTTCATAACATTTGGGCCTTTAACGCAAATTTCACCCACTTCATTGTTTGGTAAATTATTACCGTCAGTATCTTTGATGCACATGTTGACGTGTTCGACAGGTAATCCCACCGAAAAAACTTTCCGTAAACCAAAAATTGGATTAACATTGGTTACCGGTGAACATTCTGTTGGCCCATAGCCTTCATAAATTTTCAAACCAAACTTTTCTTCGAATTTTTTCATGATTTTTTCCGGCATCGCTGCACCACCAGAGACGCAGAATCGTAATCCGGATAATTTTTTTACTTGTTCGTCGTTCATGTTCAATAAAACGTTATACATACTGGGTACTGCAAACAGGATTGTGCCACCGGCATCTGCGATGGAATTGGCAAGTAATTCTGGTTCAAACTTTACGATAGGCAACATGGTAAGACCACGCAACATGGGCGTTAGCATGGCGACAGTTGCAGCGAAAGCGTGGAACATGGGCAAAACACAAACCAAAACATCTTCGCCGGGAATCATTTTTATGGATTGCAAAACGCTGTTGGTGTTACTGGCCAGGTTTGTGTGCGTTAACATGGCACCCTTTGGTTTGCCCGTAGTGCCTGAGGTATATAAGATTGCTGCCAAATCATTTACCGGATCAATTTGAGGTTCGGGTGCTACACCGGGTGTTTGTAAGAGTTGCTGAAAAATTTGGTCGTTTTTAGCAGAGGCATTCTCGCCAATATGAATGAGCACTTGTAAATCAGGCAGATTATTTCGAAATGCACTGACTGAATCAGCAAAGGCTTCATGGTAAAATAGTGCTTTGGCACCTGCATCAGAGAGTATGTAAGTTATTTCAGCTGGAGTTTGTAACAGATTAATCGGTACAACTGTTGCGCCAACTTTTTGAATCGCCAGATAGGCAATGGCAAAGGCATCGGAGTTAATACAGTAAAGTCCGATTCGCTCGCCTTTTTTAATACCTGATTGGTTCAGGGAAGCTGCAATATTGTTACTGAGTCGGTCGAGTAATGCGAAACTGGTTTTTCTGCCCATGAAATTGATAGCCGTTAAATCAGCATAATGTTGTGCGTTGGCTTTAAATATCTCTGGTATACTTAATGTTTCCATTGTGTCTCCCTCCCAATTAAGTTATCCATATTGTGGGCAGTTAGATAAATGCTTGTCAATTGAATAAACCGAGAATTGGCGATTGTCTGATCATAAATTATATACATCAATTATTAACATGACGGCTTCTGCTTTCCCGGTTTTGTCTGCACGTTTGAGTTATCCGTTATGGACAAAAACGCATCGTTATAAAACACCGCAGCGTGAGAAGAGCTGGCAACAAACCGCCTTAATTGAATACATAAACACAGCAAGTGGTCGCGTTGTAACTTATCGATGGGGTACGCCGCCATATGTGCTGCTATTGCATGGTTGGAATGGCAGGGCACTGCAGATGTCAGGTTTTAACCAGGCTTTGCTAGATGCAGGCTTCGGTGTTTTGGCTGTTGATGCGCCCGGTCATGGGGTGAGCGACGGAAAACATGGAAGTGTAATGCAGTCGGTTGCTGCAATTAAGCAATTATATGAGCAAATTGAAGAAATTAATGGAGTGCTTGCACACTCTTTTGGTTTTATGACAGCGGTTAATGCCATAAATGAGGGCTTAGACATTAAAGCGATTGTTGGGATTAGCCCGCCTGCACAGTTTCATCTGTTATTGGATGTGTTCAGTCAGCATGTGGGAATAAACAGCAAAGCAAAAGAATTGTTGGAAAACTACGTGAAAGCGCGCTATAAAATTGATTCATTTTCTGAAATTTCAATAGATGAGTTAGCAAAAAAGTTGAAATTGCCCTGTCTGATTGTGCATTCTAAAGATGATGATAAAGTACCTTTGTCTCAAGCGCAGTTAATAGCCCAATCCTGGGATGGTGCAAGATTGAACATCGTTGATAGACTTGGTCATACGAGAATATTGCGCGATGCAAATGTGATAACACAATCAGTGCGTTTTTTAAGAGAAAATATCACCAAAAATTCCGCAACGATTTAGTCAAATGCATAGAATTAATATATGTTAATATATCTGTCATAATGACTGTCATGAACAATATGCTTGATTTCATAGCATTGATTTGTCATTTTTTATAAAGTGTTCCAGCTAGGGTTAGTTAAATGTTTAAAACAATTGCTGCAGCAGTAATTATTGCTATTGTTGGTTTTGTGCTTGTAAGTTTCGTAGGGTTCGGTATTTCCGATAATGGTGCAGCTGGCGTTGCTTTGGGTCTATTTGTCGGTATTTTAATTGGTGTATTGGTGCTGAATTCTCCAGAAATTGAATCGAAGCCAGCAACAAAAGCACAAATAAAAGTTCAAAAAGCACCGTCTGGGCAGAGCCAGTCAAACACGATTTCGATTTTTGTTGGTAATCTTGCTTATAAAGCACGTGGCAAGCAGTTGGCCCAGCTATTCGAACCGTTTGGTGAAATTCTATCAATCCGCATCGTTAAAGACCGAGAGACGGGTAGAGCAAAAGGTTTTGGTTTTGTTGAAATGCATGCCGCTGATGCAAGAAATGCCATAGCAAATCTGGATGGACAGGAATTTTTTGGTCGATCGCTTAAAGTTAGCGAAGCCAATACTCAAAAACCAGAATAAATTTGCAGTATTACTTAACGACAAATCAAATGAGCGTTTTCCGGTTATATATACGGACAATTTTCAAGCTCTTGATTAATACTCTTCGCATACAACATCAATCACTCTATTTATTTGTGAATCTGATGTGTAAAGTGTATTGACAAGTTATAAGATAAGAATAAATATTTTTATACAAGAGTTTCTTTGGGTTTTTCAACAATATGCGTTTCACTGAAATCACCATCATCATCGGCTTGCTTTGGGTGGTGGAGCTTTACAACGGCAGTGTCGGGCATGCCCTGGGTGTTTGGGGGATTCAACCTCGAACCATCGAAGGTCTTGTTGGAATTGTCCTCTGGCCTTTTTTACATGCAAGCCTTTCCCACTTAATTGCCAACACATTGCCATTAGCGATTCTCAGCTGGTTTGTTTTGCTGCGTGGATTCAAAGATTACTTTCTTGCAACTATCGGTATAACCATCATCTCAGGCATTGCTATTTGGATATTTGCTCGGTCTGCGATTCATATTGGCGCCAGTGGATTAATATTTGGCTATTTCGGATTTTTAGTGGCTGCCGCCTGGTATGAAAAAAGTTTTCGGTCTTTTGTCATCGCCATTCTCACGGTATTCCTCTATGGCGGGATCGTCTGGGGAATATTTCCTCAAGGTCCGCAAATATCCTGGGAAGGACATTTGTTTGGCTTGTTGGCTGGTATATTAATGGCAAGCTATCTCGAACCCGCTTACATCAAACGGAAAAAATAATCTGCTGTAAATAACCTTCGTTTTGCTTTCATCAAATTTCCACTCCTCTGTTGACTAAAATCCCTTTAATATTTATCTATTTTACGAATATCATATGCTGTAAACAGTTACTGGAGGTGAAGTGATGTTAAAAGCTATCAAAGCATTTTTCGAGCAAAATATTGAACTGAGCGGGGCGACCGACAAAGATCATGCATTAAAGCTGGCCACTACTGCTTTACTGGTTGAAATGACTAGAATGGATGACAAGCTACATGAAAAAGAATGGTCTGTGTTGCTGAAATTGGTGGCGGACAAATTTGAAATAAGTGAACAAGAAACACATGAATTACTGGCTTTGGCTCAATCAGAGCTGAAAAATGCGACAGACTATTTTCAATTCACCTCCCTGATAAATTCGCATTTTGAGTATGACGACAAAAAACACATCATTGAACTATTGTGGCAGGTAGCTTATGCGGATGCTTGCTTGGATAAAGATGAAGAGTATCTGGTAAGAAAAATCTCCGAACTCATTTATGTCTCGCACGAAGATTTCATTACAACAAAAATGTCTGTGCAGTTAGCAATGAACAAATAACGCCAGGCATAATTTCGTTCTTCTAAATCACCGTTGTAGAGTTAGGTAATTTGTGAAAACAATAAATTGACTCTTTGATACAACAGTTTTTTATCTTATGCACAGAATCTGTGGATAACTCTGTGGATGAGCTTGTGAATATTGTCATTAGATGTAGCTATAATAAGCTTTTTTGTTAAATTGGGCATAATATCACCAACTGCACAACTCGCTGTTTTGCTGCGAATAAAATTGTAATTCGTCAACTTTTAAATGAATTTTCTAAACAAACAAATTTAAGTCATCGTATTTTAATCGACTGTTAACAACTTTGTTATTCTTTAAGTCATATATTTGGCTCTTAAAGTTTAGCAGCCGTAACTTCAATTTTTTTTAGAAAAATATCAAACAATCTTAGGTATTTGCGGATTTTGATTTTATTCACAGAACCTGTGGATAACTCTGTGGATTAGTCTGTGGATTTCTCTCGAAAGTGGCGTCATTTGGGCGTGTTTATTGGATCGAACAAAAATCAAACCACGCTAAGTATTTGATTTATAGTGATTAAGCTATTGAAAATGAATTATTAAGATAAAATTAAATTGAGAATATAATTTTCTTAGGCGCAAATTCAACTGTGAACAACTTGCAGTGACCACAAGTCAATTCTGTGGCTGAGAAAAATGTCTCTCAATAAAGTCAATACCGTTTTGCTATCAAAAATGTAAAAAACTTAATTTTATTTTTGATAATTTTCTTGATTATTTCGTAAATCGTTATCTATTTTAAATAGTCAAAGTGAACACTAACTCTAAACAGTCAAAAATTCTTACAGCTTGTTTTAAGATCAAATTCAAGACCTATTTCAGGGAGTGGCTTAAGTGTAGGTGACGAAATTTAATTGATTATTGTCTATATTGTTTTATTCACAAAATCTGTGGGTAACATTGTGGATAAATCTGTGGATTTCGCTTTCAAACTCAATAACTACCACGTTTCTATTGAAGTGATGCATTAATAACCATAGTGCAAGTGACTGAAAAAAATCCAATAATTAAGCAATTTCTTCGCTTGACTTTTAATAAGGAAATATACAAATCCAATACCGCGTTATTATTTCCCTGTGTAAAACTCGGTATTTGTATTCTCTAATGCGGCTACAAAATGAATCGATCTATTGATATATGTCAATCTGTTTTTTTAACGCATTTTGATACGATGATCATTAATTTTTCTTGATCAAAATTCCAACTACTAATTGTTGTGTGAAAATACATCGTGATGAATTACGCGCAAGCGACTTTCTGGGGGAAGCTGGAAGGGAATAACAAGCGAGAAATTAGCATATGTTGATTGAACTCGCTTACGTTTGTATTGGAGTGTTGTTTCGTGAGTTACCTGATTATTTGAATCCACAATCTCCACATGTAAATGGCCGGGTATGGGGCCGCGGCGTCGATGTTTTCGTGCAACTTTGCCGTATAAAATCCATTTATCATTATTAACTTTAATATAACTGCTGGTAATTTGAGCATTTGCAGAATTGATGGTTTCTATTTTTATCTTGGGCGCTAGCGTCTCGGTTTTTTGAAATGAGCAAGCGCTTATCCAGAAACTAAAACTTATAGTGAGGATGACTTTAATCAATCTATGCCGATTTGTGTTGTTCTTCATGATGATGGTTCCATACATACTGAATATGTGAATTCTGTTTATCTAATATGAATGCTTTAAACAAACTTGTTTTTAGATTCTGTGTGAGGGCTGAAGGGGAGAGCAAAACTCTCCCCTTGGATTAGTTTCGATTACGTTCGATTAGCGATATGCAATTTTTTCTGTTATCTCTTAACTGGCCTCAAATCGCTTGCTGATCGCACCAAATCGTAAATAAAGCGCAGGAACAACAATCATATTTAATATGGTAGAACTCAGCAATCCCCACAGAATAACAACAGCCATGGGTGCCTGGATTTCGCTGCCAGGTTGACCTGCACTTAAGGCAAGCGGTACGAGTGCGAGACCAGCAGCTAAAGCAGTCATTAGGATAGGGATTAAACGTTCAATCGCGGCCCGCCGCACTGCTTCAATCGCATTATGAACAAGCTCTTGCTCGACCAGGTTGTGAATGTGAGCAATAAGCATCACTCCGTTTCGGGTGGCTATACCAAACAATGTAATAAAGCCAATAAGTGTAGCAATTGAAAGAATGCCATCAGATAAATACATGCCGACTACGCCACCCATTAGCGCTAATGGTAGGTTTAGCATAACCAGGAAGGCATCTCGCGCAGAATGAAAAGCGACAAATAATAATAAAAACATTAAGACTATAACTACAGCGCCTAAAACCGCGAGAGTGCGTGATGCTTCTTCAGCACTTTCAAACTGCCCGCCATATTCAATATGATATCCGTTGGGCAGATCAACCTGTGAGCTAACTGCATTACGAATATCAGAGACTACACTTCCAAGATCTCGCTCGGCGACATTAACCATTACAACAATTTTTCGTTGAACATTTTCACGACTAATCGTGTTTGGCCCTCGACTTTTTTGCACTTCTGCTAGTGCATGTAGTGGTAATTGTGCACCAGACGCAGTAGTAATTAATGTGCTGCGCAATGACTCCAGGTTTTCAAGTACTGCAGTTTCATAACGTAAAACAAGATCAAAGCTGGCATCACCTTCAAGAACGCGCGAAACTGATTGACCATAAAATGCTGTTTCAATGGTTTCTGCGACTTCAGCGATGCTTAGGCCATAACGAGCGATTATATCCCGTTTAAACTTTACGGTAAGAAATGGAATATCAGTTTGTTGTTCAGCCGCAACATCGACAGCGCCGGGTACTTGTTTGGCAATACTTTCTACCTGTTCAGCTATACGTCGGAGCTTGTACAGATCATGGCCGAATATTTTTACAGCTATGTTGGCCCGTGTACCAGAAAGCATATGATCTATACGATGAGAGATGGGTTGACCAATAACAAAATTTATTCCAGGTAAATTGGTGAAATCTTCACGTAGTGCAGCTAAAAATTCATCTTTGCTGCGTGTGAGCATTTTTAAACTAACTTCGACTTCTGATGAATGAATTCCTTGGGCGTGCGGGTCAAGTTCAGCACGACCAGTTCGCCGGGCAGTTGATACCACTTCGGGGTGACTAAGCAAAATAAGTTCTACTTTATTGCCCAGTATATTAGATTGCTCTAGCGATGTGCCGGGTAATGTCACTGCGCTAACCGTCAAACTGCCTTCATTAAAATTGGGTAAGAATGATCGGCCAGCAAAACCGAGAGCTGCTGCAGTAGCGATTAATCCTGCTAATGAAAAAATCGCGATCGATCGCCAACGTAGTATAGTGGCATTAAGTAGAATGGTGTAAATCTTTTTCAGCCAGGTGGCTAATCGTGTTTCATGACCGGAAACAACGATTTTAGAACGTTGCAGAAAAAAACTACTCAGAACGGGTGTAACCGTAATTGCAACTAACAATGATGCAGCGAGTGCGACTATATAGGCTAATCCCAAAGGTTGCATTAATCGACTTTCAACACCGCTGAGAAAAAACAAGGGAAGGAAAACTAACATGATAATGATTGTTGCGAATACGATGGAGCCTTGTATCTCTCTCGTTGCCTCGAACACGATTTTCATGTTTGATTTTTTTTCCAGATCGGGCAGCTGAAGATTGTGTCGTAAACGCCGAACAATATTTTCCACTACAATGATGGCGTCATCAACCAAAGCACCAAGCGCGATGGCCAGGCCACCCAGTGTCATGGTATTAATTGTGGCGCCCATTGCTTTTAATACTAATATTGCTGCAAGTAGCGATAATGGTAATGCAACTAAAGTAATTGCCGTGGCGCGACCGCTAGCAAGAAAAACAAAAACAATTGCAATAACCAGAATGGCGCCATCACGTAACGCCAGCATTAAATTATCGATGGAAACTGAAATAAAATCAGCTTGGCGAAATACATGAGAATCGATTTTCATACCGTCAGGTAATGATGCTTGAATATCATCTAACACAGAATCTATACTCTGGGTAAGTTCCAGTGTATTTGCTTCGGGTTGCTTTTGAATACCGAGTACTATGGCTTCTTGGCCATTATGCGCAGCCGCACCTCTGGTTGGTGCCGGGCCGATTTTTACATCTGCTAAATGTCGAATTAATACCGGCTCACCACCACGTAAGGCGACTACGGTATTGTTTATGTCATCTGTGGATTGTATTCGTCCTAATCCTTGAATTAGATATTCCTGTGAACTTTCTGTATAAAAGCCTGCGGAAGAGTTTTGATTGCTTGCCTTCAACGCATGGCTGATTTCGTCAAGGCTAATTTTGTAGGCAGCCAAACGTTCAGGTTTAATCATCACTTGAAACTGTTTGGTTTTGCCGCCATTAGGAATTACTTCAGCGACACCTGATACAGCTAATAGCCGCCTACGTATTATCCAGTCTGCTGTTGTTTTAAGTTCGATTGCATCATGACTGTCTGATGTCAGTGCAACAAACATAATTTCACCCATAACCGAAGTGACTGGCGCCAATATAGGTTTTGGAATATCCGGCGGTAAACTGCTACTTACGTTTTGCAATTTTTCCGTAACAATTTGCCTTGCTTGATATATGTCGGTTCCCCATTCAAATTCGGCATAAACAACAGTTATTCCCACCTGTGTGTTTGAGCGAACCCGACGTATGCCGGAAGCACCATTTAACGCGCTTTCGATAGGTAACGTTATAAGTGTTTCAACTTCTTGTGGTGCCATCCCGTGTGCTTCAGTAACAATGGTTACTGTAGGCGCCGTTAAATCTGGAAAAACATCTACTGGCATTCGTGAAGCTTCATAAGCTCCCCAGAGTAATAGGAGTAAAGCGCCGACGATTACAAACAGTCGATTGCGCAGAGACCAGCTTATAGTTGGTGTTATCATGAGTTATTCCCCTTAGTGCGCATGGCCATGACCAGCTTCAGCTGGGGATGCCGAAGCAAGACGAACCATGTAAGCGCCACGACTTACCACATATTCGTTGGCTTCGACGCCACTAAGAATTTCAATCATTTCACCATCACGTATGCCCAAGCGCACAACACGGCGTTGAAATGATTCACCTGATAACATTACGTAAACGATATTTTGCCCACCATCATCAAATACGGCAGAAGCGGGGATGACAACACCTTGGCTGGATTCACCTGTATAAACACGAACATTAGCGAACAAACCAACACTCAAATTTTGCTCAACGTTTTTGAATTCAAATATCAATGGTGCTGTGCGACTAACTGGATCAACTACCGCACCCATGGACACCATGTGACCATTTATGTCAGCAGTGTTAAATGAATTGTTATACCCCTCGAGATTAAACCAGGCGCCAGAGGGTTGTGTAAGCTTTCCAAGATCAGCACCCGCTATGCGAGTTTCTAACCAGAGTTTGTCTACGTTAACAATATGAAATAATGCATCACCTTCATGAACATATTGTCCAGGCGCTATATTTACTTGCGCCAACACACCGCTAATTGGTGCCAAGACGGGTATACCACTGGAAGTGGATTGCTTGCCGCCGGTACTTTGCTTATATCGACGCTTTGCAGCATCGAACTCTGCTCTAGCAACAGATTCTTCACTTTCCGCTTCATGTAATCGGTGTTCTGCAATGGCTTTTTGTTTCCAGAGTTTTGCCAGACGCTGATGTTCATGTTCCGCTAGCTGGAATTTTGATTTTGCTTTCTCCATTGCGGCTTTGAGTGTTGCCAAATCATCGCCTGCACCAAGTCGAGGTGTGATTTTTGCCAATAACTGGCCGCGTTCCACATGCATACCCGGATAGGGGAAACGTCCACTACTTTGTAAATGACCTGCGCTGGTCGCACTTAAATAAACTTCGCCATCTGCGCGCGGCCGCAACGTGCCAGTTGCCTTGATGCTTGCCTTAACTTGCGCTATTTTTGATCTGGTGATAGCAAAGTCAACCTGCCATTGTTGTTCTTTTAAATATGAAATAGCATCATGTGGTTCATGAGATGATTTGGTATCAGCGGTCGCGAGCGCTTGGGATGGATAGACGGTGAACTCACCGAGCTCATACGTCTCATCGATATGATCGTTTTGTAATCGCAAACGAACGTTTCGTTTGACCAAATGTTTAGGGGAAATAACCGGGCGAAATATTCCTGGCGTGGTGGGGTTTTCAATTGAAAACATTTCGTCTTCTGCTCCACCGCCGGTTAGTACGACGCTGACTTTTCCTGTGCTGATGGGTTTGTAATTTTCCAGAAAGGTTAAATGTGCAGCCATGGGAGAGTCTTGTCCCATCACAAATGCAGGGAATTCAACAAATAATTCTGTAGCATTACCAAATTGAGTAATTACGATGGTGGAATCGCTATCACCATGTGCCTGATGATCATCTGATTCTTTGTGATCATGCTTTTCTTCTATAATGATGTCGCCAAAATCATTCAGGTCTTCATCTGCAATCGCGGGTATTGATGTGCTTACAGTTTCTGTTTTACCCTCTTCATGTTTGTGAGTTAAGCTGTTTTCATTGCAGCCCGCTAAAACAATTATGCTGAATAATGTAATTGGGAGTATTGGTTTTTTCATTGTCTAATCCCTTGGCTAATTTGATCAAGTTCGATTTGTACCAGGCGTGCTTGCATTGTCATATGATGCGCTCGCATTTCTGACAGTAAATTGCTGCGGTAGGCATCAATTAATTCGAGAACACCCAGCTCACTTGCATGATAAGCGGCTTCAGCGATTGTTATTAGCTCGGCTGAGTTTATGATTTGTTTCTTAAATAAAGTGGCATTATCTCTCAACTGATTGGCTTTATGCCAAAGACTGCGAATATTGACTTCCACCAGTTGCTGCGCCAGTTGAAACTGGTGATTGCTTGCTTGTATTTCGGCTCTGGCTTGTTGTAACTCACCTTGCTTTCGATCAAATATTGGCAAAGGCAGAGAAGCGCTGAGTAGAAAGCCATTGACAGATTCCCCTGGTCCGTCGATTTGTTTGTGACCGAGTCCAATTGTTAGGTCTGGAATCTGACTGCGTTTGATCGCCTTTGCTGTTAATTGATAAGACTCGCTCAGGCGTTGTTGTTTTAATAAACCAGGTAATTGCTCCAGTTTGTCGAGTAAAGATTGTAGGCTTGCTTGTTTTTCAGGTAATAATTCACCATCCACGGAGCGAAATCCGGAAGTGTCTCCTGGTGAAAAATATCCCTTTAACTGACGCCATGCACTATCAAGTTCAGCCGTTATTTCACCTTGTTGAGCCACTAGTGAAAATTTTTCCTGACTGATTCGTCGACGATCGTAACCCGAAACGTCGCCTGCTGCTTCACGCTTCATCATGGTGTTTTCCAGTTCAGAAAACTTAACCAACCAGCTTGCCAAAGTTTCCTGTTTTAATTGTTGAAACAATACTTCGTAAAACTTTTTTCTGATTACGCCTCTGCGTTCAATGTGTAACAGTTGATTATCGAGGTCTGTTGTTCCCAACCTAAGTTTTGCAACTTCACTTTTTATTGCGCGTTTACCAGAAATATCTAAAGGTTGTTTAAGCATAATGCTGATTTCTGTTTCGCTACCGGCTTCTTCCCGGGATAATTCCAGTTCTGGGTTACGCCAGGTTTTCGATCTGGTTATTTCCCCCTGGGCAGCGTTGTTGTAGCTCTCTAATAATTGTAAAAAATTCTCATGCTTCAATCCCAGCTCAATACTGAGGCTCTCTGTTAGTGGTTCAGCACATAAAGATGCTGGCAGCAACAGGAAAGCTAAACCTAGAGAAAGTAAGTGTTTATTCAGTTTGCCATGATTAACTGGCAAATATCTCTGTGGAAAAACCATACCAGGTATTCTCCTAAATATTTTGGATGAAAGTTATTGTATACGCACATCTTCTGTTTGAATTAACAGAGAAGCGGTAACGAATTTATTTAGATCAGATGATCCAGTTTGATAGGATTACTGTGCTGGTGGCGCGCGCAAGGGTGGTGAAATAATATAACGGCCGCTAAGAATTAGTTTGTTTTCTTTTGGCCGACTGAGTAATTGTCTTGAAACAACAGGGAGAATGAAAAAGATGGTGAAGACGAGAAATGCCAGGGTTAACAGGCTGCTTGAAAGGTTTTTTAATACGCCGTCTGGGCTGATGTCTACTTCCAACGCCACTTCATTGTGATGATTAAGGTGTGACGCATCGAGTACAGTATGAATTTTACTAACGTGGCTGTGGCGTGCAGCGTTATCGGTTATCGTATGTTCGTGATGAGCGGAATTGTGATTATCATGATTCATATCGTGCACATGCAACAGGGCTGCTCCCTGATTGCTGAATAGGGAAAGTGAAAGCAATAAGCTTACAATATATACTATTCCCTTATTTAGGCGACGAATGGGCTTCATAAATGATATTTAGCTTGTTTCTTTTAGTGGTAGACGAAATAAATTTGCATAAAACATTCAAAACCTGCAGCAAGTGAAGTTTAGCACACTCTTTTGGTGTGGCAATAGCTTCATTTAGTTCCCTCATGATTTAATCGTTGAAATGATATCATGAGTGATATTTTCAAATGGTTGTCCAGCCATTGCTTCTAAATGTTCAATTGCAGGTTTGTGTGATTCGTCTGAACGAGAAAAAAAGTTAAAAAGATTCTCAGCAGCATCATTACCTTTGCCAAAAAGCTGTGAGCTATTCGCATCGGCAATCGGCTTTTCAATTGAATGGATGAAATCCTGAATTGGAGCAAGTAAATTATCAAGGTGTGTTGGTGAGTGCCCCACACCGTATTCGCTTATTTCACGATAAGCTTGTGAAACTGATTCGCTTTGGTTTTGATTTAATTCCAATGAAAATGCGCTAAGCTCTTGTGTGTTAAAGCCAAGTTTTAAGCCGGCATCAAACGCAGCGCCAACATTACCATTAAAAAAATCATCAGAAACCGATTTAACATCTTTGAGTAGGGACTCGATGGCTGCAATCTCTTGTGCATCCAGTTCGCCATTAACGCTTAATGAAAAACCTTCGATGATTGAATAACTCTTCCCGTTGGCAGATGCAGAACCGCTTCTGTTTTCGATGCTTGCTTGATAGCTATTACTGGATTGATCTCTTTGTAATGTTAAATTAACCTGGTCGCCATCGCGGGTAACAATGTTGAGTGAAAACTCTTGTGATGAGCTGAATGAATGTGTGCTAACACTGGATCGCTCTGCAACCGCATTAGGATTAATTTCACGGGCAATTTCACCCAGGCCGGTTTGAATCAGCTCAAATGTTTGTTGAACACCTTCAGCGATTTTCCCGGAGAGCGCATTTAAACTGTTAAGAATGTTTTCAGCTTGCTTAAAACCTGTTTTGATTCCTTCAGATGCCTGGTCAAACAATGCCTGACGACTAACGCCGCGTGACTCGGCACGATCAATAGCATTACGTACAAAATTTAGAATCTGTTTCGATACAGCTTCAGGTGTGTAGTCTTTTGGATCCAGACTTCTAATTTCGCTGGCATGATCTTTTTGTAACACCTTATCAAGATGTTCGATTACTTTGTCGCTAACGATTCGCTGGCTAGACTCTGTGGATAAAGACGTCTCTTGTGACGGCTTAATGGTTTGGTCGTCCACTTTAATGTCTGAGCGCTCGCGTTGTGGGTACATGTGCTGTTTGAGCGGCACAGCGGTGATTTGATTAATCATGGTAATTACCACCTTTAACAAAAAATCAGTTAAACCTCCTCCTGCATATAAAATAACGGCGGAAAAGTTGATTTCTTTAAACTTTAGATGTGATTCGGGCGTGTTTCAACATGAATCCCTAACAAATGAAATCCAGCTAATAATTGTGAAATTCACTGTTAAGCATTTGTTTTATTGGTGGAATTGGAAGTAAAGATATAGCTTTCTTAAGCGATGACCATAAGCAAATTATATGTGCTATAGAAAATTTGCATTAAAAAAAGAAAAAACTATGACCTGGTTCGTTGGGCAAGCCCCAAAAAGATTGCCCAATTGAGAATTGGATCAATGCGTCATAATGATACGAATGGCATCAAGTCGGAGTTTTGTGGAAGCCAGTCTATCATTGGCAAGTGTTAATAAGGTTTGATAATGTTGAATTTCTTCGTCGCGAATATTTGGGTTCACCTGCTGTAGGGTGATTAAACGATCAAGCTCCTGTTGGATTTTATTGGTCAACAATTGTTGATGGGTTTTAATGTCACTTGTCAATTGTTGGTTCGCCAGTTGTTCTGCTTTGTTTAAGAGTGCTTTTATATCAGCTGCTTTTGTTTTAACAATGGTGTAAGCGGTTTTCTTATCTACAGAGCTTATTTCGCCACTTAATAATGTTGTTAGTTGCGTTTCATCAAGTGTATTTGTGGTTGAAGCTAATGTATATGTGTGTTGTGCTTGTTGAACAGGAAAGCCAGCTTCATTTGCTTCTGGGAAAACGCATTCTGTAATATATGCTGTTTGCGCCAATATTGTTCCCGGTTTAAATAAGTTACTCTTGATGGCGATGAGTGAAGTATTGCCTTGCTCGCTGGAAATCAATAAGTCAATTGCGTCCTGAACAAAAGGATGGTTCCAGGTGATAAACAACATGTCTTCATTGGCTAGTGCAACATCACGGTCATACGTAATAACTGCGCCATCCTCATCCAAGCTGCTAAATAATGTGCTGGGCATGCGAGGGCTAGGTTTGATTAGGTAGCTACCTTGTTTGAAGTCTTCAACGTCTACACCATATACATCACAAACTTTTTCCATAAAAGCTTGAAGTTGTGGGTTTTGGTCAATGATTTCAATTTCCGATCTCAGTTGCTGTGAAACTTCACTGTTGTAAGAGTTAAGTTCTAATAACCTATCTCGGCCTTTTTGCAAGGCTTCAATATATTCTTGATTAAGTTTTTGTGTGCTCTCAATGAGCGCTGTTAATGCTTCTTCGTTGTGTTCCGAGTTTTGTAATAATTCGGTAAGCATCGGTTCAACTTTGGAATAAACTGCTTCACCAACCTGGCAGGTTGAAGAGAATGCTCCAAGGCCCTTGTTATACCATTGGGTGAGTACATCCTGGGCTGAATGTTCAAAATAAGGAACGTGAATTTCGATATCGGAGCTTTGTCCGATGCGATCCAGTCGACCGATACGTTGTTCGAGCAAGTCAGGATTTAATGGTAAATCAAATAAAACCAGATGATGCGCGAATTGAAAGTTTCGACCTTCACTGCCGATTTCAGAACAAATCAATGCCTGCGCACCGTCTTCCATATCGGCAAAATAGCTGGCAGCGCGATCACGTTCCACAATACTCATTTCTTCATGGAAGGCAGAAACTCTTTTACCGGTGGAAGAACGAATGACTTTTTCCAATTCTTTTGCGGTTGCACTGCTGGCGCAAATAATGAGAATTTTTTCTTGCTTGTACTGTTCTAATAAATCGATTAGAAAATCAATGCGTGAATCGAAATCTGACCAGACAGTGTTAACATCCTTGCCGGCCAATTTGTTTTTTAATCGGGAAACGATTCGGAAAATTCTTTCAGGTGTAGTAACCAGTCGCGGTTCGTCCAACTCCAGCTCGACAGCAATTTGGTAGAGTCCGGCATATTGTTCCGGCATTTTCAGCGGGTACAAATTTGCACGCCGCTGTGGAAAACCTTTGATTGTGTGTCGCGTATTGCGGAACAAAACTCGGCCAGTACCATGGCGATCAAGCAACATGTTGATGATTTTTTGTTTTTCTTGCTCATCAAGTTCTGCAGATTGGTCCAGAGTAGCGCGCATTTCCTGCATCAAATCTGCGTTTTCGCTTTGTCCTAACCAGCTGGAAAGTAAATCAATTTGTTGCTGTTCAAGCTTGCCATGATCAAGTATGGCTTCGATTGCACTGGCCAGGGTTTGGTAATGTGATTCTTCTTCTAAAAAATCTTCGTAGCTGTGAAAACGTTGCGGGTCAAGCAAACGTAAACGCGCAAAATGACTGGCTTTACCTAATTGTTCCGGTGTCGCAGTTAATAACAATAAACCTTTGCTGTGTGATGCCAGGGCTTCTGCGGCAAGATAAGCTTCACTGGGATTCTTTTCAGACCAATGCAGATGATGTGCTTCATCAAGAATGACCAGATCCCAATTGCCATTGACGGCTTGCTCAAGACGCTCACGGTTTTCAGTTAAAAATGGTAATGTGCAAAGTACTAGCTGTTCGGCATGAAAAGGATTTTCAAAATCTGAAGACTCAGTAATGCCTTCGCAGCGTTCTTCGTTAAACACACTGAATGACAGATTGAATCGTCTAAGTAACTCTACCAACCATTGATGCAACAATGCTTCAGGTACAACAATTAAAACTCTTTTAGCACGTCCAGTGATTAACTGATGTTGCATGATCAAACAAGCTTCAATGGTTTTGCCCAAGCCAACTTCATCGGCCAGTAATACGCGAGGTGCAAAACGTTTGGCAACTTCATGTGCAATGTAAAGTTGGTGTGGAATTAAACTTGTTCGGGCATCATATAAACCCGTTAATTCTGATTGTTTGAGCTGCTGTTGGTGTGCAAGCGTTTCCATGCGCAAATCAAACCATTTATTTTTGTCGATTTGCCCGGAAAAAACACGATCGAATGGTCGGTTTAACTGAATGCTATTGCTTAGTTCGCTTTCCGTTAGTTGACTAGCTTGATCGTTTTCATTAACCCCTTCATAGCGGAGTAAGCCATTTTCTTCGATGACTTTTTTGATGGTTAATGTCCAGCCTTCATGGCTTTCTACACTATCACCAACATCAAAAGCTGCACGACGCAAAGGTGCAGTTTGTTGCGAATAGGTTCTTGTTTCGCCACTGGCCAAAAAGACAATGGTAACGGTGCGATGATCACTTTTTAGTACTGTGCCTAAACCTAAATCAAGTTCAGAATCGCAAATCCAGCGTTGTCCCGCTACAAACATCGTCAATCTATACCTCTGTATCAGTAAAAGGCCGCTATAGTAGTGGAAAAGAAAGGATTAGTTAACCGGAAATTTTGAGTAAATTCTGGATACGGGTCTAGGGTTTGAAATTTCGATGATTTTTCATGAGCTTAATTGTCAGAAAAATACTCTTTATCGCTTCCCGCCAATGAGTCGGTTGAATTTTACTCAAAAATACCTAAAGACATACCACGAAAATAAATCGTGCCGTAAATGGCATCGGCGAAACGTTTCGAAATGCTATTGCAAGTGAGATTGTTATCCCAAGGTACCATGGTTATGGCCTTGCCCGCATCAAGGTCTTCCAGTTGATAAGGGACGCCGTGTTTATCGATGATGTGCCAGCTACCCATCATGCCGACAACCATTTGTCCTGGATTCTCATTTTGGGTTTTTGCCAGAGCTTCAGCCATTGCTCTATCCCAAAGTAGTTGTTTTTGTACAAAATGTTTAAATCCGATTTTATCTAGCGAGCGGGTTGGTGGGCTATGCCGTTTAAAGCTCACAGCGAGTTGCTTGGCGTAGGCTCGACTGGGGCGGGCTGGGTTACTGATACCCTGGCGTTGTTCTTCCGGGATTTTGTGCCATCCCACTTCGCGCACGGTTTGCAGCAGTTGTTTGTCGACATTAAGTGCAACCAATGGGATATTGTTATCCTGAGCAAATTTTAAAATAGGGTAATAATCTTCAAAGTTAAAAGCCCAGATAGTGTCCCAGTTAACCTGCTCGTGAAATTCTGTTTTGCTTAATTCCCCATTGATCCATTGATCAAGAATGGGCTGTACATTGCGTGGAAACATTTCCATGCCCAATATCATGTTGGGTTGTGATTGATGAAGTTTCTTAATGACATTGAGTTGCCAGACATGATGTGAATGGTTTGCATGATGCTCACCTAACAACACAATGCTGTCTTTAGGCAGATTGGACAGGTATTCCTCGTCCGTCAAAATGTTGCCGCTTTTAGGGATTAGCCATTGACCATCTGGAACGCATTGTTCGATAGCCGAAGCAGGAAATGATGCAAAAAAACTGAACAAGTACAGCAAACTCAAAGCAACTAATTTGCTCATGTTAATCACCAAGTTGGTTATTTGGATGGAAAATAATTCGCAAACTGTGTCATTTCACACATATTTATCAGTCGTTTACATATAGCTGTAAGAATATTGAACGACAATTATTGTGTAAGTTCACGAAAAAAAGTCAATTAGTCGCTTTTTATGTAGCCATAAAATAAACTGCATGTTGCTTGCGAATTAATCACTTATTTTTATTGCAGCTGCTGTGCCGGGAGTTTTGTGTGTGGTGGGTTATTAAGCGGATTTTTCAATTATACGCCGCATGGGCGGCAAGGCGTTTAGAAATTGTCTGCCGTAACTTTTCGTGAGTAAGCGGCGATCAAGGATAGTGATTTTACCGGTATCGGATTCGTTGCGAATCAAACGCCCGACGGCCTGTATTAATTTTATACAGGTTTGAGGTAAAACAATTTCCTGAAAATGACTTTTCCCCATGGCTTCAAGATATTCTCTTTCTGTCGCTTCAACCGGTGAGTCAGGTACCGGGAAAGGCAGTTTGGCTATGATAACATTGGTGCAAAGCTCGCCAGGTAAATCGATGCCTTCGGCAAAACTGGCCAGGCCCATTATGACACTGGATTCGCCACTTTCGATGGCATTTTTATGTTTTTCTAACAATACCTGAATACTGTATTCACCCTGCACAAGTAAATACTCACGAATTTCCGCGGGGAGTTTTTCAGCCACATCCTGCAACTGTTTTCGTGAGCTGAATAATACCAGGGTGCCACGTTCGGCTTGCACTAGCTCGGGTAATAAATCAATGATCTCTTGAGTATGCAGTTCCGCATTTTGCGGCTCACTTTTCATCCAGGGAATCCATAGGGTGGCATTATTTGCAAAATCATAAGGTGAGGCTAATTGTAGATAATGTGTATCTAGTCTTTCTTGTAGACCACACTTTTGCTGGAAATAACCAAAACTACCTAAAGAAACCAGTGTCGCCGACGTGAGCACAGCACCGTAGCAGCGTTGCCATAGGCTTTGCTGTAAAAACTCAGCAGCAGATATTGGGGAAGTGAACAATCGGTAGTCGTAATGATCTTTGAACTCTGATCGGTTAATCCAGCGGGCAATGGGTGGTTGATCTGGAGGGTCTTCACTCACCAGGTTTTGCCATAAGCCGATTAAATTTTCCAGTCGACTGACCATAATGCCGAGTTCAGGCATGACGGCTTCAGCCTGATTGGGCGAAATTTCGTTATCGTTAAGTAAGCGAGTTAATCGATCTTTGAGTTTAGAAAATAACTTATAACTTTCTTGTGAGCAGGAAAGGCATTCACCAGCCTGTATTTTTAGTGATTCGTTTATTATACCTCGCGGAAAACGATAGGTGATTTCGCTGTGTTGTTTTTCAGACAACTCAGGCATGCTGTTTAAAAGATTGATTAACGCCGTTAAACTATTTTTTAGATTGTCATTGGCTTTATCAATTTGCGTAAATAAATTTGCGGAATCTTGTTCTTGTATGATTGCTTCGATTTGTTTACTGATATTTGATGAGCGGTCCAGCCAGCTATTGGTGCCAGAAGTTGAGGCCCATGTTACCGCGTGATTAACTGTTTTGTCTGGTAGATGATGGGCTTCATCGAAAACATAAATACTATCTTCGGGTTTGGATAATAAAATGCCGCCACCCAATGCCAGATCAGATAAAACCAGATCGTGATTAGCAACGATTACATCAGTATCTTCAAGTTTTGCTTTAGCGGTAAAATAAGGGCACTCACGAAAGTGATCACACCGAGCAGCCAAGCAACCGTGCCGGTCATTACTAATACGCGACCAGATTTCATCGCTTAACGCGGTGGGCCAGCTGTCTTTATCGCCATTCCAGTCTTGCGTGGAAAATGCTTGATACAAATCGCGAAAAGCATTTTCTAAAAATTCGTTATTTGAAAACACATCAATTTGTTTACTCTGATCTCCCAGTTGCTGAATAAGTAAACTGGGGCAAAGATAACGCCCGCGACCTTTGGCAATATCGTATTTAAAGAATAACGCACTGGTTTCCTGTACAAGTGGCAAGTCTCTTTCCACTAATTGAGTTTGTAGTGCAACAGTGGCTGAAGAAATAATGAGTTTTTTTCGTAATGCTTTAGCCACTGGAATGCTTGCCAATAAATAGGCAAGCGTTTTGCCTGTACCAGTTGGGCCTTCGGTAACAATAATTCGCTTTTCCTGTTCAGGATTACAAAGTGTTTTTACGATTTCAGCAATAAAAAGCCTTTGTGTATAGCGGTTTCGAAACCCATCCATGCGCTTTGATACATTGCTGTAGGCATTCTGAATTTCTTTTTTAATGATTTCGGAAGGCATAAATAAGCCGCTAAGATAGTTGGAAAGTGTTAGCTACGCGACTGTATTTTTTCGTCAAGGCTTTGATAAAATTTTAGCGCTGTATTAAATGCAAATGCAGGTGCTTCAGAAATACTTTCTTGATCGGTGAAAGGTTTTTCATCCATGTAATATTTACGCATGGCAAGTATATGCATGGGCAGTTCGCGGAAAAAATTTGTATTAATGGAAAGAAAATGCTGAGCTAATGAGATCACGGATTTTTTTAAGTGCTCGGTATTGGCGTCATCCGATATGCGTGCATGAATAATCGGCCACATTTCATTTTGTTCAGTCATTTCGATAAAAAAGGCTTCTGAATATTCCCCCAGGTTTGAGGTGATTCGTAAATCTTTGTCAATTTTTAAAGCGCCTTCAGCATGTAATTCGTTGATGGGGGCATACATTTTATTTGCGAAACCTACGGCCCATTCAGACATCAAATCTAGCAGGCTTTGCGCTGTTTCTGCACTTTCTAAACGGTTAAGCACAAGACTGAAATAATGATCCCAAATCCAGATGTGCTCATGCTCCATGACGGGCGGTTCAATTGAAATCATCACTTGCGAAGTTTTTTCGAAGTCACTGTTAAAACCAATAATGATTGTTGCCATGTTGTTTTCCGTTCTCTGTTTTTAGTTCGTTCAATACTTTTTCAAGTTTTATAAATGCGTTAAGCCAGGTAAATAAAAAGCCGGATTGGTTTTTGCAAAAATAGACCTACTGGTACTAAGCATTTGCTTTTTACATCTCTAAATAACTGTTAATTATTCGAATTTGTAGATTATAACAGTTTCATCGAAGAGCTGATTAAAGTTTTGCCTGACCTCCACGATATAGCTTTTAGAAAGAGGAGAGAAATCATGTTTGGAAGAATGTTGTTATTTATTGTGGTGCTTTTTTGCCTTAGCTTTGGTCAGGTTAGTGCAGCAGCACTGAGTGAGCATGAAGAAGAATGCTATTCAGTCGCAATGGTTGGTTATGATTCAGTTATCAATTCCAATCTTGGTGTGCCATTAGATGAAGTTGTCAGTACTATGGTAACCAATAATGATTCCATTCAAACAATCGATATTTATCAAGACTATTTACTGTTTGTGGTTATGGATGCTTATAACTGGCAAGGTACGCCACATACTTATGCGGTAAAAACATTGTATAAATGTGCAGCAGAACATAGCCAAGGGCAAATTGTTCATAACTAATCCAATTTTGATTAGGAGCCTGTCGGACTTAACACTGTTTGGCTGTAAATCCCCGGATGTTGACCTGATACAACCCCACGAATTTTCACTTCAAACGGTTAAGTCCGACAGGCTACCAAGTCTAGCCAGCCAGTCATTGCGGGTAAGTAATTGCTCGCTTTAGGCTAACAGCTTAATTTCCCAACGCAATTATCCCCATTCCTGAAATCACACGACAAATTAAATTCTATCTTTGCCATAAATGCATTAAAATTTTGCTTTAATAGCCGATAATTCCTAATAAATACATATAGTTTAATTTTTTGGGATACTCTGTAATTAGAATATCAGATGTGATAAGAAGATTATGGAAAACAATATGATAAGAAGCGATAAGGATCTACGCCAAACCGCCGGAATTATAAAGCTGGCTCCGTTATTGGGGATTTTATACTATCTCCTATTTGTGCCCTCAGCTTTTGCCTTTCAATCTAACGTTCAATTAATGGTTAATGCCCAAACATCTGTCGAAAAAACAGATGTGGAGTCGGCTACGCCAAAATATCTACCGGGCGATGAGATTTTCGATATCGTTTTTGAGCTGCAACAACACCTGCTTTGGGAAGAGCATGATCAATGGGCTACGGATCTCAACTGGCCTAAACTCCGCGAATTTTATGCGAAACGCAGTTTTTTGCCTGTTTGGCTGGATTTTAATGGCCCCACGGAAAAAGCACGAATAGTGAGGGATATGCTGGTGTTTTCGGATCGCGAAGGATTAGATCCGGCGGAATATCACGCACCGGCAATTCAATATATGTGGCGTGCTCGTCGAGCAAAAAGTCGAGCTCGACTTGAGTTAATGTTGACCGATGCTTTTTTACGTTATGGGATTGAAGTCAGTGTGGGATATCAGTATCCACAGGCGGCAGATTTCGACTGGCATGTTAAGCCGAAAAAAATTCACATATTGAACCGTTTGGAGTCTTTGCTCAGTGCAGATGACACCTTGGCATACATTGATCAATTGCCTCCTCCACATTCAGGTTATGCGCGATTAAAGGCGTCCTTGGCGCATTATCGTTTATTGGCAGAAAAAGGTGATTGGGGATATATAAAAAGAGGACCACAATTAGCTTTGGATGTGGATCATCCTCAAGTGGCTGATTTACGTGTTCGCTTGCAGCATGAAGGTTATTTGAAGCATGACGATGATGTGCAATCTAACTTATTTGATGAAGTACTCGACAAAGCGGTAAAAGCATTTCAGCAAAATTATGGTCATAAAGTTGACGGTATTGTGGGTCGTTCCACGCGCCGTAGTTTAAATGTTTCTTTATTGAATCGTATAAAGATCATTAAACAAAACATGGAGCGCTGGCGCTGGATTCCCAGAGAATTGGGTGAGCGTTATGTGATGGTTAATATGGCCGGATACAAACTTGAATATGTTGAAAGAGGTGAGTCAGTTTTAAGTATGCCGGTGATTGTTGGTAAGCCTTATCGTGCTACACCGGCATTTGTGGATAAACTCGAATACTTGGAACTGAATCCAACCTGGAGTGTGCCGCCCCGAATTGCTAAAGAAAAGTTTTTGCCAAAGTTACGTGAAGACGCAAGTTTTTTATCCGTTAATCATTTGAAGGTTTTCGACAGTTGGCGTAAAAATGCCAAAGAAGTTGATCCCACAACAATTGATTGGAATAAAGTTAGCGATAAATGGTTTCCCTACAAACTAGAGCAAGTGCCGGGTGATCATAACAGTATGGGGCGAATTAAATTTATGTTCCCCAATCGTTTCCGCGTTTACCTACACGACACACCTGATCGAAAATTATTTAATCGTTATGTACGTACCTTCAGTGCAGGTTGTATACGTTTATCAAAACCGTTTGACCTCGCCAGTAAAATTCTGGGCAATAGTCCGGTGCAGGGTAATCAGGATTTTAACGAAATTATTGCCAGCGGTGAAACAACTCGAATTCCCGTTGGTAAGTCTATTCCGGTTTATTTGCTTTATTGGACAAGCTGGGTGGATGAGGATGGCGCAACCAACTTTCGAAAAGATATTTATCAACGCAATAAAAAAATAGCGACAAGTAAAGAAATCAATTTATCTTGACAGCAACTGGTTAAAGAGTAGATGCTGCATACCTGATAATGTTACACATGAGTATTTGAATTTTCGTTTCTTATGGCCTGTACTCTTTATGGCAATTTGTTATAAGAGTTATGTTTATTGTAACACTTTTAAATTTCTCGCCTCTAATCACCTAACTGAGTTAACACGGCTGTAAGGAAAATATAATGTCGAAAACCAAGTTGTTGCTTATTTCATTTGTAGCAATATCGATGGGGAGTTTCTTTGCTTTTGATTTGGGGCAATATCTGACGCTGGATTATTTGAAATCCGAAAAAGATAATATTCTAGCGCTATATGAATCACATACTTTCGCCACTATTGCGATTTATATGTTGGTGTATATAGCTGTTACTGCTCTTTCATTGCCAGGTGCAGTAATAATGACGCTAGCCGGTGGTGCAGTATTTGGCTTACTCGAAGGTACTATTATTGTTTCTTTTGCCAGTACCATTGGTGCAACATTGGCGTTTCTGGTTTCGCGTTTTGTTCTAAAAGAATCTGTGCAAAATAAATTCAAGGATAAACTACGCACCATTAATCAGGGTATTGAAAAAGAAGGTGCATTCTATTTATTTACCTTAAGACTTATTCCTGCCTTTCCATTTTTTGTGATTAATCTTGTGATGGGCATTACGCCGATTAAAGTGAAACAGTTTTTCCTGGTCAGTCAAATTGGTATGTTGCCCGGAACCATAGTGTATGTGAATGCCGGTAGTCAATTGGTTGCTATTGATTCGCTTGCTGGCATTTTATCGCCAGGATTAATATTTTCATTTGTATTGCTGGGCCTTTTTCCTTTAATTGCGAAAAAAATTGTGGGCTTGGTAAAAGCGCAAAAAGCACTGAACGGTATAAAGAAACCAGAAAAATTCGATTACAACATGGTGGTGATTGGCGCTGGTTCTGGTGGTTTGGTTAGTGCCTACATTGCTGCTGCGGTAAACGCCAAAGTTGCATTAATTGAAAAGTATAAAATGGGTGGTGATTGCCTCAACACGGGCTGTGTGCCAAGTAAGGCTTTAATTCGATCTGCGAAAATGTTGTCTTACGCGCAGCGAGCGCAGGAATTTGGCTTCAAAAAAACGACAGTCGAATTTAACTTTTCTGACATTATGGAGCGTGTGCAAACTGTCATTGAAAAAATTGAACCACATGATTCGGTCGAGCGTTACAGTGGTTTGGGCGTGGAGGTAATAGAAGGTGAAGCGAAAATTCTTTCTCCGTATGAAGTGGAAGTAAACGGTAAGGTGTTAACAACAAAAAACATAATCGTTGCTACCGGTGCTAGACCTTTTGCGCCAAAAATTCCTGGGATTGATGAAGTAGGATATTTAACCTCCGATACTATTTGGAATATACGCCAGCAACCAAAACGTCTTGTTGTGCTTGGTGGTGGGCCAATTGGTAGTGAGCTGGCGCAAGCATTTCAGCGTTTAGGCACAGAAGTTACATTGGTGCAACGTGGTTCACAAATTTTACCAAGAGAGGATCAGGAAGTGTCTGACATGGTTGCAGAGCGTTTTTGTAACGAAGGCATGCAAGTTCTGTTGAATCACGAGGCCATCCGTTTCGAAGAAGATGTTAATAGCAAAACGCTGATTTGTTTGCATCAGGGGGAAGAGATAAGAATAGCGTTTGATGAAGTACTAATTGCTTTAGGTCGTAAGGCGAATGTAACTGGTTTTGGGTTGGAGTCGCTTGATGTAAAACTCAAAAGAAATGGCACAATAGAAGCAAACGAATTTCTACAAACCAATTATCCTAATATCTATGTTTGTGGTGATGTAACTGGTCCTTATCAATTTACGCATACAGCTGCACATCAAGCCTGGTTTGCCTCGGTAAACGCCCTGTTTGCCCCTTTTAAAAAATTTCGTGTTGATTATTCGGTTATACCTTGGGCGACTTATATTGATCCTGAAGTAGCTAGAGTAGGATTAAATGAATTGGAAGCCAAAGAGCAAGGTATTGCTTACGAAGTTACCGAATATGGCATAGATGATTTAGATAGAGCAATAGCTGATAGTGAAGCGCTTGGTATGGTTAAAGTATTAACAGTGCCGGGCAAAGATAAAATTTTAGGTGTGACCATTGTTGGAAGTCACGCTGGTGATTTAATCGCAGAATATGTGGCCGCAATGAAACACGGCTTAGGTATGAATAAAATTCTTGGTACCATACACATCTATCCAACATTAGCTGAAGCGAATAAGTTTGCAGCGGGCAATTGGAAGAAAAATCATAAGCCGGAAAAGATTCTACTGTGGGTGAAAAAGTTTCATCAGTGGCGTTTAAGTTAAGATTTGCCCAGAAAAATTCATTAAAACGCAGTTTGGTTCCCTAGTATTTGTACGAATTATATTTCCCCTCGGATAATTGTAAATTAGTTATCCGAGTGGGAATTTATTGACAAATTGCGGGTCTTTATTTTTAATGCCGGTTTGTTAGCTTACGGGATAAGTTATGGGCGAAGTTATTGCGTTTGTACCAAAAAAGAAGAAAAAACTATCAGAACAACATAAAGGCAATACTTTATGTAAACGTGGTTTTCACAAATGGGAAGTGGATAAAAAGTTAAAATTTGATACAAAAAACGGCGGACTGGTTACACTTTATCGATGTGCCCGCTGTGGTGAAGAAAAAATCAAATCCTTGTAAGCTAGCCCAATAATTTATTTACAGCGCCAAGCAACCTCTCTGCGGTGAAGGGCTTTGCCAGCCAACCGGTTGCGCCAACACTTCGGGCTTTTTTCTTTCTATAGTCACTTGTCTCGGTTGTCACCATAATGATAGGTATGTATTTGTAGTCATCCAGCCTGCGTAATTTACTGACAAGACTTAAACCATTCATATTCGGCATATTCACATCAACCAATGCGAGATCAAATTGGTCATTTCGTGCAATTTCCATTGCTTCTAAACCGTCGGCGGCAGTGATAACTTCATGATCATGTTGTGACAAAACTGCATGCACTAAGTCTCTGATAACACGAGAATCGTCAACTGAAAGAATTCTGGCCATATTTCCTCCTAAGGGTGTATTTTTCTATCGGCGCTTGAAAAGCCAGCTTTAGGCTGGAATCATTGAAAAGCTAACCAAAACTAAAAGCTGGGTCGTGCCTATAGCGCGTGTTAAAATGTGTGCAAGACCTATGGAGAAAAAACTGATGTTGATTCAACAAAATATAGAAGAAAAGCTAGCTAATGGCCTCAAGTTATCACATTGTGAGGTGGTGAATGAAAGCCATATGCATAATGTACCTAAAGATTCTGAGTCACATTTCAAGCTAGTACTGGTTGCTGACGAGTTTCAGGGCCTGCCATTGGTAAAGCGGCATAAAATGGTTTATCAACTATTGAGTGATGAGTTGCAGGGTGCCGTACATGCACTGGCTTTGCACACTTATAGTGAAAAAGAATGGACTGATAAACACGGCGAAGCACCTATGTCTCCACCTTGTCTTGGTGGAAGCAAAAAATAGTGTCTGTTGTTAGGTTGTATATAGCTCATGACTGAAAAAACAAATTCAAAACAAAGACTGAAAAACATCGGCATCAATGTGTTGATTTTTTTGAGCGTCTATTACGCAGTGCATTTATATCAAACACGACTGGCTCCCTCTGGCGAAGCACCAACGATTAAAGCGCCGATGGTGGATGGTCAGCTTTTTCAAGGTTTGGGTGATATAGATAAGCCAGTGCTTGTGCACTTTTGGGCAACCTGGTGCAAGATATGTCAGTTTGAGCATGGTTCTATAAATGATATATCAAAAAATCATTCAGTAATTTCCATTGCCAGTCAATCGGGTAGTGTTTATGATGTACGACGTTTTATTGCAGAAAATCAGATCCAATATCCCGTGATAAATGATTCAACCGGTGAGTTGGCAAAACAATGGGGTATCGTTGGTTATCCAACCTCGTTTGTTATCGATGAAAACCTTTCCATTCGGTTTGTGGAGGTAGGATTTACTTCAGAATGGGGTTTGCGATTTCGCTTGTGGATGGCGGACCTGTTTTAAGCAGTTTTAAAATTAAGGGAGAAGAAAGTGGAAGGTTGGGTGCGTGAAAATGTTGAGACAATCATGCTTGGTGTTGGAATCATGAGTGTTATCGGTGTGGCGGTTATCTTCGCTATCTATTTTTATGTTAGCCATAAAGTTAAAAAGAAAAAACAGCAGCAAGGAAGCTGAATATACAGATTAATTGTTATCAACAAGTTTTAGAATTTCTTTACCAGCTAATTCGTAACGCCAGCCTTTTAAAACATCTACTTCGCGATCACCACGAATTATTTTTTCAAGCTCTTTTCGATTCGCGATGATTGAGTTGCTGACTTTAGCTTCATCTGCTTTATCGTTAATTAAACTTTGAATTTGTTTAATTTGCTTTTTTTCTTCGATTGATAATATTTCATAATGCTTAGCTTGCGGAATGTTCGAAGCACCCAGCTTTTTTGACTCGTTAACCAATGTTATCAGTTGATTGCCATATCGTTGAATCACAAAATTGTTTAAATCATTTAATGTAGATAAATCATCTACGCTAGATGGTTGTTTACTTGCAATGTCAAGCATTGCGGCGTTGCTTAATACGAATTTTCTAGGTCTGTTACGTTTTACCGCTTCATGTTCTCGCCATATACTTAATTTGTACGCGATCTTTTTTTGCTCGAGTGGAAGATGTTGATAATTTTTTATTTTTTTCCAGGCATTTTCGGGATCGGGTTTATATAAATTTTCGTTGTAGAGTTTGAAAAATTCTTCATTTGGCCAGTCTTTTTTATTGCTTGTCGATAACTCGTCCATCTGTATTTGATAGAGTTGCAGTAAATAAATGACATCATTTGCAGCATAAGCTAATTGCTGAGGTGTGAATGGTCTTTTGGACCAGTCTGTTCGAGTTTGAGACTTGTCTAGCTCGACATTTAATACCTGTTTTACCAGGTTTGCATAACCGATTTGATCTGTGTGACCTAATATTGATGCAGCGACTTGAGTGTCGAAAACGGGCGAGACAATTTCGTTAAACATGAAATAAAATATTTCAAGGTCTTGCCTGCTTGCATGAAAAATCTTAGTGATTTCTGGAGAAGATAGGATATTTTTTAACGGTTCAAGGTTTGTTATTTCCTGTGGATCAATACAAACTGTTAACTCGGGTGTGGCAAGTTGAATTAAGCAGGGAATGGGGAAGTAAGTTGTTTCACGTTTAAATTCGGTATCTACAGCAACATGATCAGATAAAATAATTTTGCTGCAGACGTCGAGCAAATCCTGCTCGGTGGTAATTAGTGAGTAATTCAAATTCATTCCATATCGATAGGCTAATAACAAAAAAGCAGCATCTAGTATGCTGCTTTGTGAAATACATTTTTTAAAGTGAATGTAGTTTTTTGCTATTGTACTTTATATGAACGAATTATGTCATTGTTGAATTTGAACTTTTAGCTATGCCGCGTTATTGCTGCTGAGCTCAGAAATTTTTTCTGATTTTTGTTTTTTTGAACTTATTCGCTTTTTATCAGCATAACTCAGCGCTTGTTGTATATCTTCACATGTTGGCAGATCGTTTCTTTCCCGATCATTAATGCGATTAACGGCCATCTCTAAAGTAAGTAATGGATTGCTGCAAACGATTAGGTGTTTTGCGTTATACCAGCTTTCTGTGTCAACGGAATTCAGTAGTGCGAGTATTAACGCCTGGTGCTTCACCGGGAGTGGCGCAAGTAACTCTGAATACATTTTGTTCATTTTGTGCCTCCATGTATCATAATTGTATTTACAGCGTTCTGTTTTATAAGTTTCTGATTCTTTTGTGTTGTAATTCCTGTTTCTGGTAAAAATGCACTATCTTGTGAAATTAAATGACAGGAATATTCAATACAATTATCAGCAATTAGCAGGCCAGAGAATAGCCAACAGTTGCTAAGAAATGAATTAGACTATTATTTGCAATTTGTCAAACTGAGGAGAGGGGAAATGCGATTATTACACACAATGCTCAGGGTTGGAAATCTGGAGCGATCCATCAAATTTTATACTGAAGTTTTGGGCATGGAGTTACTTAGGCGAAAAGACTATCCCGATGGTGAATTTACGCTGGCTTTTCTCGGTTACGGACCAGAAAGCGAGAATACGGCTTTAGAGCTCACTTACAATTGGGGTTGTGATGCATATGACATAGGGAATGGTTTTGGTCATTTAGCTATTGAAGTGGAAGATGTGTATTCCGCTACCGAAGAAATTCGGCAGCGCGGAGGGAAAGTTATTCGCGATGCAGGACCAATGAATGCAGGTGCGACAATTATCGCGTTTGTAGAAGACCCAGATGCTTACCAAATTGAATTGATTGGAAAAAAATGAGTAAGATTAACTCAGTGCTTCGTCGAATTCACGTAACTCATTTAATTCATTAACTTTTGAGATTACAGCGGCATCACCCTGAAAGGCTTCTGATGATTTGATTTCTTCCTCATTGTCTTGTTTTGGAGGAGCAATAAGGTCGTTAGTTTGGTTGCTAGAAATGAAGTTAAACATAATATATCTCCGCTTAAGCGATTTGAGCAGCGGCTGCAAAGTGATCATTTCTGTGTGAAATGTTGCAGCAACTGGACAGATAATACTCAATTTGTATTACATTATTATTAAGCCTAATAATAATGCGGGAATCACTTTAACGAAAAGTAAGTTAATAATGTATTTACCTGAATCATTTAAATAACGAGATTCTGCTTATCGGTTTTAATTTTTAATTGCTTGCTCCAATTGTGCAATAAATTCATTCGGTGAAATATTGCTGGTGCGGCGAATAGGAATGCTTTCGCTTCCATCCGCTGGCATGATGAAAACAGAAGGATAGGCGAAAACACCAAATTCCTGGGCCAGTTTATCTTCTAAAGGCCCAAGTTCTGGATTAATTTTAACCGGCATAAGCGCTTTGAGATATGCGTCAACGGATTGGTCGGATAAAATTTCTTCTCTTAATTTTTTACAATTTGAGCACCAATCTGTGTAAAAGAATAGGGCAATAGGCTTTTTGGTGTTTTGTTGCCATCGGCTGCTGTTGATATAACCCTCAAAACCGCTATTCCAATTATTCAGGGATGCATCATGAGCAAACTGATTTAATTGAATGACAATAAAAGTCAGGCTGCTAATTAATACGGTAGCAGTTATCAACCACTTTCTTAGTTTGCTCGAAGTGTTTTGAATTTCTGGTTTTGTCATTTTTCGTTGTTAAATCCCAATTTCGCCTGCTTTGTAATAGATTTCTTACAGCTTAAGTGAAATTCTATGGTAATTGCTTAAAGTATGACTGAATTTGTTAAATACTTATGGTAAGAGTAAAGAATTGTTATTATACTCAAAGGTGTTCATTTTTTATGAATGAGCATTAAAGGGGCCTTGAATAATAGATGTTTTTTGTTGTTTAAGGTTATGGGGGCTGTACTTTGTTGTTTCGTGCATATTCTTGTAATAGGTACATTATAGAATACATACAAAGATAAAAAAGCTGTTAATATTTTTTTGAGGTAGGGGTTTCATGAGTAGTGGTACTGTAAAATGGTTTAATGAGACAAAGGGGTTTGGTTTTATTTCTCCAGCAGATGGTGGTGAAGATGTATTTGTACATTATTCATCCATCAAAGCTGACGGATTTAAAACATTAACTGAAGGGCAGGCAGTTAATTACGAATACGAAAAAGGTCCGAAGGGTTTACAGGCAACATATGTAACACCGGCTTAAGACCAAACAAAAGCCCCATTTCTGAATGGGGCTTTTGTTTTTAAAAGGCCAGGCAATGCAGATAACTGTATCCTGATCGTGCAGTTATCTGCCGTAAAATGTTGTTTTTCATCGAAAACTACTGTTTCCCAGTATTTTCGCTTGCGAATTAAGATAATACTCTACTAAATTTCTCAGCTATTGAGAAGTTTGGTATAATTCTCTTCGTCTTTAAAATCCTACAGATTTTTCTTGTTTTTCATCGGGTTATGAGTTTTCTCATGTCTCTCTATTGGTTTATGTCTCAAAATGTCAGAAGTCACAAAGTTATTTTCCTATCGTAAATATTGGGCGAAAAAGTTCGGTGTAGCGCCAGAGCTACCAATGACCAGAGATGAAATGGATGCGCTGGGTTGGGATTCCTGCGACATTATTCTGGTGACAGGTGATGCGTATGTGGATCATCCCAGTTTCGGTATGGCGGTTATTGGTCGGGTGCTTGAAGCGCAAGGCTTTCGAGTTGGCATTCTTTCTCAGCCTGACTGGCAATCAAAAACGGATTTTATGCGGCTTGGAAAACCTAATCTGTTTTTTGGTGTTACCGCCGGCAATATGGATTCGATGATTAATCGCTACACTTCCGATCGAAAAATTCGCTCCAATGATGCATACACAACAGATGGAGAGGGGGGTAAGCGCCCGGATCGAAGCGTATTAGTGTATTCACAGCGATGCCGTGAAGCTTATAAAGATGTGCCCTTGATTATTGGTGGTATTGAAGCCAGTCTGCGGCGTATTGCGCATTACGATTATTGGTCCGACAAAGTGCGTCGTTCGGTGTTATTGGATTCGAAAGCTGACATTCTCGTTTACGGAAATGGCGAGCGGCAGATTGTGGAGATCGCACACCGACTAGCTGCAAATGAAGATGTAAAACACATCACTGATATCCGAGGCACAGCGTTCATTCAAAACCAGGCGCCTGAAGGCTGGACAATTCTGGATTCCACGCATGTCGACGAGCCAGGTAAAATTGAGAAGATTGAAAACCCATACCAGGAAAAAATTGATTGTCAGGGCAATGAACAAGCTAGCGATCAGGCCAATGAACCAAATGATGCCAAAGTTATTCAGTTTCAACAGATCCGAGATTTAAAACGGGATCGTTCTCATACTGTATTGCGTTTACCTGAATATGAGGCTGTTTGCACGGACAAGGTTTTGTATGCACATGCATCTCGTGTTTTGCACCTGGAAACAAATCCGCATAACGCTCGGGCATTAATGCAAAGACACGGAAATCAAACCGTCTGGATAAATCCTCCGCCATTACCTCTGGCGACAAATGAACTCGATGCAGTTTTTGAATTGCCTTATACCCGCTTGCCCCACAGTAGTTATCAGGATGCCAATATTCCCGCTTACGAAATGATTCGTTTTTCGGTGAACATCATGCGTGGTTGTTTTGGTGGTTGTACTTTTTGTTCGATTACCGAACATGAAGGGCGAATTATTCAAAATCGTTCAGAAGATTCGATAATTCGCGAAGTTGAAACGATTCGTGATCGTGTGCCGGGATTTACTGGAATAATTTCCGACTTGGGCGGGCCAACGGCAAATATGTATCGTCTGGCTTGTAAAGATGAAAAAATTGAAGCTGCCTGTCGCAAGCCATCTTGTGTATACCCTGATATTTGTCAAAATCTAACAACCAGTCACAAAGCGTTAATAAAGCTCTATCGACGTGCTCGACATTTGCCGGGAATCAAAAAAATTCTGATTGCTTCTGGATTACGATATGACATTGCCGTGCGTTCTCATGAATATGTAAAAGAATTAGTTACGCATCATGTGGGTGGTTATTTAAAAATAGCACCGGAACATACAGAAAATGGCCCATTGTCAAAAATGATGAAGCCCGGTATGGGGGCGTATTACGAGTTCAAGAAATTGTTCGACAAGTATTCCAAGCAAGCGGGCAAAGAGCAATATTTAATTCCATATTTTATTTCTGCACATCCTGGTACGACTGATGAAGATATGATGAATCTGGCTTTGTGGTTAAAAGCCAATAATTTTCGCGCTGATCAGGTGCAAAATTTCTTACCGTCGCCTATGGCGACTGCCAGCGCCATGTATTATTCAGGTAAAAATCCCTTGCGCAAAGTGACAGAGCAAAGCGAGAATGTGGCCTCTGCCAGAGGCGAGCGGCAAAGGCGATTGCATAAAGCTTTCTTGCGTTATCATGATGCTAACAACTGGCCGTTATTGCGTGAAGCTTTGAAGAAAATGGGTCGTGCTGATTTGATTGGGAATGGCAAAAAACACCTAATTCCCAGTTGGCAACCGGCTAAAGCTGATAGCAAAAGCACTGTTGCAAAAAATAAATCAAAACCAATTAAGCATCAAAAATTTAAAACCAAACACACCGGATTTGCGAAAAGAAAGCGCGTGTCTGGTCGAAAGTAAATCATCTGGCAATTTACTTTTTCAGAGCGTTAATTTTATCGATGATGTCACCTTTAGCTTGCCAAGCTAATTCATTTTTAGCTTTCTGACAATCGATAGCCAGTGAGTGTTGCATGCCATCCAGCCAGCCGGGTTCTTCGGCAATTCCGGTAATTTTCCATAACAAACGATGCAATAAACCGAGTATCTTAAGTGGTAATGGTAGTGAGAAACGGTGTGTGCTTTGAATAATTTGTTTAAAGGTTAAAACAGGGAAAGCAGCAAGATTATATGTACCGCTGGTTTGAGAGAATAAAGCGAGCATAATTGCGTTAGCAACATCGTCTTCCCATATACATTGAATCGTAGGCTGCGGTTCAGGTAAGGCGGGGTAAAACGGCTGTTGAATTAAGCGCATTAAAAAAGGTTGTGAGTTCGGCCCAAGAATAACATGTGGTCGTAAGCGAACAATTCGCATATTGGTTTTTTGTTCAAACAATTCCAGCCAGTCTTCTACTTCATTTTTATCTTCTGCATAAGAAAAGCCTTGCATGATTTTTCGTGGCTGGTCTTCTTTAATAAGTTCAGGATTGTTTGCCTTGGCACCATAAACCACTGCGCTGGATAAATGGATCAAACTTTTCGCATTGGCTTTGTTTGCCAGCTCGAATACATTGATGCTGCCGTTAATATTTATGTCATGTACCAAATTGCGATTTTTCCGGTCGGCTTTTAATTGACTGCGTAAAACCACAAAGGCAAGGTGAATAACAGCGTCGACATTTTCGAATAGTTTCTCAATATCCGGATTTCTGATATCAGCGATATGCGCTTCAAACTTATCATGTTTGAATTGCGATGGTTTGATATCAATACCAATGACTTTGGTGATCGCTGAGCGCTGACAGAGCAGCGGCAATAGAACTTTTGCCAGGTAAGCGCTTGAGCCGGTAACGAGAACTTTCATGGTTTATTGAAAATGCGGCATTACTTCGCGACTGATTAGTTGCATGGATTCTTTAACCAGCTCTGTTTCAACAGCGCCTGCGCCAATGGCCAGTAGAACGTGGTCGACACCAGCTTTTCGTAATTTCTCCAGTTTTTTTCGGCAATGTTCCGGATTGCCCACGATGACCAAACCAAAAGTTTCCAGTACTTTTAGATTAACGGTTTTGCTAAGCAAGCTTTGAAACTTTCCGACTTTATTAAAATATTCATAACTCTCATAAAGATTTTGTAAAACTGGCGCAGTTTGTTCCAAAAGATTTTGATAAAACCATTCGAAGGCTTTTTTGCCATGCTCATGTGCTAGCTTTTCATCCTCTAAACATAGAATGCCAATGGTCATACCCACTTTCGGATTAAGCGACGGGGTGTTAGTGTTTTCCGGGTGAAATATTTTCCAGTGTTTGCGATAAATTTTGATGTCTTCTTTTACCATAAACCAGGGTTTAAAAGGTCCAGCCAGGGCGCCGATACCCAGTTGCGCAGCCAGCTCATAACTGGATGGGCTAACGGCTGCCATCCAGGTTGGTAAGCCGGGTTTTTGGATTGTTTTTGGGAGAATTTCGATATCGTTTAATTGGAAGTGTTTGCCTTCATAATTTATCGGGTCGTCATCAAATGATTTTTTGATTATTTCATAACCTTCCTGCGTTACCGTGCGGCTGTCTTTCATATCCACATCAAAGCTTTGGTATTCTTTTGGTGAAAAGCCACGACCAAAGCCAAATTCAAGTCGACCATTGGAAAGCACATCAAGCGTTGCTAAACGTTCAGCGGTACGAATCGGATTATTATAAGGTAGTGGAATGATTGCGTGTCCGAGACGTATGTTTTTTGTGCGCTGTGTTAATGCAGCCAAAAACAGTTCGGGTGACGAGCTATGTGAATAAGCTTTCATGTAGTGATGTTCAACCAGCCATGCAGTGTTGAAGCCCAATTCATCCGCCAGACAAATTTCACTTAGGGTGTTTTCAAACACTTCTCTTTCGCTATAGTTCAAATGTTGTGGAACGGAAAGTTCGTAAAACAAATCAAAATGCATTCTGTTATCCTTGTTGATTGGCTGTAAGGCGAATCATTTTTACTGGTGAAGTTTTATGCATATTCATGTCGGAGCATGTAACTGGCAACATAACGCCTGGTCAGGATCATTTTATCCGGAAGATTTACCCGAAGAGTGGCGTTTGACCTATTATGCCAATGAATTTCACACAGTGTTAGTCCCAGTGTCTGTAGCAAAAAATCTGAATAAAGAGAAAATTCAGGAATTTTGTGACGATGTGGGTGATGAATTTAAGTTTTTTTACGCAGTTGATGATAAATTAGGCAGTACAGCATTTTCAAATGTTGCTTTAACTGAGATTGATTGTTCTTTTGTTGCTGTTAATTTTACTCAATCTAAAACAAAGATGATTTTCAATGATGTTGTCATTGAGCAAGCCCAGGTAATTCGGGCTTTCGAAATGAGTGAAGAAATTTCTGTGTTACGAGTAACATCTGAAGATGTAATAAATCCGAAAGCAGGGAGACAGTTGATTGAAAAAGTTTGTGCTGACTTTAATCAGCATGAAACGGTTTATTTGTTTCTGGACGGCCACTTGAATAATATCGAATCGCTGAAAATGATTTCGAGTATTATTGAATTAATGGGTGTCTCAAGCTGACAGGCATTGTAAAACTTGTATTGAGCCTAATATAGTATATATTTCCCTAAATAATTCATTACTGAAGAAAATTATGCCTGAATCGCAAACCAGCAATGCGTCAGATCTTTTGGTGGATATGAAAAATGTTTCGTTGAGATATGGCAGTCGAACCATTCTCGATAGCATTGATATCGAAATCCCCCGTGGCAAAGTCACTACCATCATGGGCCCAAGTGGTACCGGTAAAACCACTGCGTTACGAATTATTGGCGGTCAATTGGAGCCTAATGAAGGCACTGTGATTGTTGATGGTCAAGAAGTTACCAAGCTTAAACGTCGTGAATTGTTTGAGCTGAGAAAACGTATGGGCATGATGTTTCAGACTGGTGCTTTATTCACTGACTTATCAGTTTTTGAAAATGTCGCCTTTCCTTTGCGCGAGCATACGGAACTTTCTGAAAGTATGATCCGTGATATTGTAATAATGAAGCTGCATGCAGTGGGTTTGCGTGGCGCGCGAGATTTGATGCCATCTGAATTATCCGGTGGAATGGCAAGACGAGTTGCACTGGCGCGCGCAATCGTACTTGACCCCATGATGATCATGTACGATGAGCCTTTTACCGGGCAAGATCCGATTACCGTCGGCGTAATCATGCAGCTGATTCGCAAACTTAACGATAGTTTGGGGTTAACCAGTGTGATTGTTTCGCATGACGTGGCGGAGGTTTCCAGTATCTCTGATCGCTTATACATTATATCCAACGGTAAAGTGATGGAATCCGGCTCGCCAAATGATCTACGTGAATCAAAATCAGAATGGGTTCAACAATTCCTCAACGGTCGCCCGGATGGGCCAGCCAAGTTTCATTATCCCGCTATTGATTACGCCGAGGACTTATTAAGTAATGCAGAATAATTTGACTAAAAGTGTTCAGCGAATCGGTGAGCTGACGCTTAATTCTGTTCAAAGGCTGGGTAGGGGAAATCTATTTCTGTTTCATACCTTGCTGGCTATACCAGGCATGCTGCGAGAGTTTTCCCTGCTGGTGAAACAAATGTATTCTGTAGGGGTTTTATCTCTGCAAATTATTATTTTGGCTGGTTTAACGGTAGGCATGGTGTTAGGGCTACAGGGTTATAATATTCTGGTCGATTTTGGTGCTGAAGAATCGCTAGGGCAAATGGTCGCCTTATCATTAGTACGAGAAATGGGGCCTGTGTTTACGGCGTTATTATTTGCTGGTCGGGCCGGTTCGGCGTTAACTGCTGAAATTGGACTGATGAAAGTTACCGAGCAGCTACCCGCTATGGAAATGATGGCGGTGGATCCCTATAAAAAAGTGATTGCTCCACGATTCTTGGCTGGCTTGATTTCCATGCCATTATTAGCTGCCGTATTCAGTGCAGTGGGTGTTATGGGTGGTTACATGGTTGGTGTTGGCCTGTTAGGTGTGGATGGTGGTGCCTTCTGGTCGCAAATGTCGTCAAAAGTAGATCTTTACGATGATATTATGAATGGTGTGATTAAAAGTATTGTTTTTGGTTGGGTCGCTACATGGATTGCGGTATATGAGGGTTTTGATGCTACCCCGACCACTGAAGGTGTGAGTAGAGCAACCACGCGTACAGTGGTGCATACCGCATTTGCTGTTTTAGGATTAGACTTTATATTAACTGCGTTAATGTTTGGAGGTGCCTGATCAATGTCTGCTAAGGCAAAGTTGGAGCTGGCAGTTGGAACGTTTGTCGTTATCGGCATAGCGGCATTGCTAATGTTGTCGATGAAAGTATCAAATCTGGCAAGTATTACTGGCGGAAAAGGATATGAATTAAATGCGAATTTTGAAAATATTGGTGGACTAAAAGTGCGCGCACCGGTGATGTTAGCTGGTGTACGTATTGGCGAAGTCACCGATATTAATCTGAATATGGATACTTTTGAGGCAAAAGTGTCATTTCTGGTTGCCAGTCAATATGATCGATTGCCGCTGGATACGTCTGCCAGTATTTTTACTTCAGGTCTACTGGGCGAGCAATACATATCCCTGGAAGCCGGTGGTGACGAGGTGTCTTTGAAAAGTGGCGACACTATCAAGCTCTCGCAATCCGCCATGGTAATGGAGCAGGTGTTAGGTCAATTCCTGTTTAGTAAGGCTGCGGGTGATGAATAAACAGTTTTTCGGTTTGCTATTAGCAGCCGGGATTAGTGCAACTTCACAAGCGGAAACCTTGAATCTAGAGCAGGCGATCGACAAAGCTATAGCAACAGATCCACGCATTGGTGAAAAGCAGGCGTTTGTGGAAAGAGCTCGTGCACAATTGCAGGAAGCAGAAGGTAGCGATGATTTATTCATAACAGCGAATGCCTTTGTGGGTATTTCACCTGGATTGGATGGTGGCTTTTTCGAAAATGACAATTGTGATCCGGCCAATGAATGTGTCTCTCGGGACGATCGCTACACTTTGGATGATGGCTTGTCACCTTGGTTTAATCTGCAATATGGTGTGGTGAAACCTTTGCACACCTTCGGTAAGATAGAAAATTATTCCGATGCCGCCAAGCAAAACATTCAAGTCAAGCAGCAGGATGTCAGATTACAGCGTGGTAGCACAATCCTGGATGTAAAAAGAGCGTATTATGGCCATTTAACCGCCAAAAATACCCGGCTTTTTCTGGAAGACATTAAAAAGCGCGTTGATAATTCATTAGAAACCGTGCAAATCTGGCTCGAAGAAGATGAAGGGCTGGCAACTCAATCCGATAAGTTTGCTCTGCAATCCGCCAGCGCGTTGGCGCAAAGTTATATCGTAAAAGCGGTTGCCTTAGAAAAAATTTCGTTAGATGGTTTAAAAGTGCTTTCGGGGTATGCGGCTAACGAAACCATTAATTTGGCAGATGAAGGTGTAAAACCTGTGCCGTTGCCTGATGTCCAATTACAAGAAGTGCAGAAAAAGGCGTTAGCTGAACGCCCGGAAATGAAACAGCTCGAACATGGTTTGCAAGCTCGCCGATCCTTGGTTAAAGCCAATCAGGCCATGAAAAAGCCAAATTTATATGCTGCAGTTGTTGGTATGGCGTCTTATTCACCGATGCGAGACAGGCTGGATAATCCGCATATTTATGATCCATTTAATGATGTCGGAACCACACCCATGGTAGGCATGCATTGGGAATGGGCTGGTGGCGTGCAAAATGCGAAAACCAAGCAAGCACAGGCGGAATTGAACGCATTGGTGGAAAGAAATGCATTTGCGCAAAAAGGTATCCCGTTTCAGGTGGCTGAGAGTTACGCACAAGTGCATGCGCATTATGAAGCTTTAAAGTCCTTGGAAAAAAGTGCACGTTCGGCCCGGAAATGGATGATCGCCAGCTATACTGATTTTGAAGCGGGTTTAATTCCGGTGGATAAAATCGTGAGTGCTTTTCAGGCTTATGTGTTGAGTTATACGGATTATTTGAAAACCGTGTACGATTACAATATGCAAGTAGCGCAGCTCGAGCAGGTAAGTGGAGCGTATCAATAATGAATAGAGTAATAATAGCCCTGGTTTTGTTTGTATTGTCAGGCTTTTCCGTAAATTCCCTGGCGAACATGGAGCCTCAGGCATTGGTCGAAAATGTAGCTCAAGAAACATTGACGCGCATTAAAAAAGACCAGGAAAAAATAAAGAGCGACGATAAGTACTTGAATGTATTGGTTAATGAGTTAGTCATACCACATTTTGACTTTCAGCGTATGTCCAAATGGGTGTTGGGTAAATACTGGCGCAAAGCACAAAACGGACAAAAAGAAAGATTTGTGGAAGAATTCAAATCCCTGTTGATCCGTACCTATGCGTCATCGTTAAATGAATATGTTGATCAGGAAATCCATTATTTACCGTTTCGAGGGGATTTAGGTTCTGGCGACGTAACAGTGCGTTCGGAAATTAAACAGCCAGGTGGATTCCCTATTCCTATCAATTATCGGTTGCATAAAAAATCGAAAAACTGGAAAGTTTACGATATAACCATTGACGATATCAGCTTGGTGGCTAATTATCGAACAAGCTTTTCCCGACAGATTCGAAAGTCGGGCATTGATGCGTTAATTAAACAACTGGCCGACAAAAATAAATAAAGGATTGTTGTGAGCGATTTATCCGTGCAGGTAAACGACACTGGTGAAGTTATTTTGAATGGTGAAATTACTTACTATACGGTAAATAACGCGTTGAAAAAGAACATCCTGGATAGTCATACCAATATTAGAGTGAATTTTGCTGGTGTTAAACACTCAGATAGTTCAGGATTGGCGTTAATGGTGCATTGGTTGCGTGAGGCCAAAAAATCCAACACCAAAATGAGTTTTGAGGCCGTTCCAGATAAGCTATCTGCGCTGGCGAAGGTCTCAAATTTGGATGATATCCTTCCCATTGTTTAATGCTTGATACATTCAAGCTATAATCACGGTTTTTTCCTAATAGTGTGCCAGAAATATGTCTGAAGTTGATATCAAGTCATTAATTGAAGAAGGCATTCCCAATGCTGTCGTAAAAGTCAGTGGGGATGGTTGTAATGCCAGTGTTGTTGTTGTCAGTGACGCATTTGAAGGCAAAAGCCTGTTGCAACAACAAAAAATGGTTTATGCCACACTGGGTGATAATATCACTTCGGGTAAAATCCACGCTCTATCGATCAAATCCTACACACCATCTCAATGGGATGCACTTCCTGATAAAGGCAATATTCATTAAATCATAGAATGGTTTTTTTGAAGCTTTTCAATTACTAAAAAAACATACAAGAAAATATGGATAAACTGATTATTACCGGCGGTACTCAGCTTAACGGCGAAATTAAAATTTCCGGCGCGAAGAACGCTGCTTTACCGATTTTAGCGGCGACTTTGCTGGCTGATACACCAATGATTTTGAAAAATGTCCCACATTTACAAGATGTGACTACAACCATGGAGCTGCTGGGCCGCATGGGTGTTCAGCTCATGGTGGACGAAGACATGAACATTGAGGTAAATACATCTACCATTCAAAGTTATGAAGCGCCTTATGAGTTGGTAAAAACCATGCGCGCATCCATTTTGGTATTGGGTCCATTGGTTGCGAAATTTGGTGAAGCCGTAGTTTCTTTACCGGGTGGCTGTGCCATTGGTTCGCGTCCTGTTAATCTGCATATCAAAGGGCTTGAGGCCATGGGTGCAGAAATTGACGTGGAAGGTGGTTATATTCGCGCCAAAGCAAATCGTCTCAAAGGCGCAAATATATATATGGACGTGGTTACTGTAACCGGTACTGAAAATTTAATGATGGCGGCTACTTTAGCCGATGGCCAAACTGTTATTGAAAATGCTGCACGCGAGCCAGAGGTGGTTGATCTGGCGGATTGCTTAAACAAAATGGGGGCGAAAATAACCGGTGCTGGTACTGAGACCATCGTTATTGACGGCGTGGAAAATCTTTCGGGAACTGAACATGCCGTTCTGCCTGATCGAATTGAAAGTGGAACCTACTTAACAGGGGCAGCCATAACCGGTGGCAAGGTTAAATTACGAAATACCCAACCAGATTTAATTGAAAGTGTGATTGCCAAGTTGCGTGAGGCAGGTGCGAAAATTGAAACGGGCGAAGACTGGATCGAGCTGGATATGCAGGGCAAACGGCCCAAAGCGGTTGACGTGCATACTGCGCCATACCCGGCTTTCCCCACTGATATGCAAGCACAGTTTACTGCACTTAATAGCATTGCGGAAGGTGTGGGTGTTATTACCGAAACCGTATTTGAAAATCGCTTTATGCACGTTCAGGAATTGCAGCGGATGGGTGCTAATATTCGCCTTGAAGGTAATTCAGCCATATGCTCAGGTGTTGAAATATTAACCGGGGCGCCGGTGATGGCCACTGATTTACGTGCTTCCGCCAGTTTAGTGCTGGCAGGTTTAGTAGCAAACGGCGATACTGTTGTAGAAAGAATTTACCACATAGATCGTGGATACGAGAGAATTGAGGAAAAATTATCCATGTTAGGTGCTAAAATACGAAGAGTGCCTTCCTGAATATATTGAATAAAAATGAAAAATCAGCTGACTATTGCGCTTTCCAAAGGCCGTATTTTTAAAGATACGTTACCCTTATTAAAACATGCGGGCATCGAACCGCTGGATGATCCAGAAACCAGTCGTAAACTTATTCTCGACACCAATTTTGATCATATAAAACTCGTTATTGTGCGTGCTTCTGATGTGCCTACCTATGTTGAACATGGCGCAGCAGATTTGGGTGTGTCGGGTAAAGACGTGCTGATGGAGCACGGTGGCGAAGGTTTGTATGAACCACTGGATTTACAGATTGCCAAATGTAAATTAATGGTTGCAGGAAAACCAGGTACAACAAATAGTACAAATCGAATGCGTATTGCCACCAAGTTTGTGAAATCTGCACAGCGATACTATGCTCGCAAAGGCGAACAGGTGGAGATCATCAAATTGTACGGCTCAATGGAACTTGCACCTATCGTGGGTTTGGCCGATGCAATTGTAGACCTGGTAGATACGGGTAACACCTTGCGTGCTAACGGTTTGGAGCCAACAGAACATATCGCCGACATCAGTTCTCGACTTGTTGTTAATCGAGCATCATTAAAAACAAAATCAAAAATGATCAAAGAATTTATTGCGCAAATGACTGAAGCGGTACAGATTAATAGTCAGGAAAAGTCATGATTGATATACGACAATTCTCTTCAAGCTCAAACGACTTTTGGAAAGATCTGGAAAACCTGATTGCCTGGGAATCAGTTTCCAATGATGCGGTATTCAATACTGTTAAAGAGATAATTGAGCAAATTAAAACTCGTGGTGATACCGCGCTGGTTGAATACACCAACCGTTTTGATCGCATGAATGTCAGTTCTATGCAAGAGCTGGAAATTTCCCAAGAGCAATTGCAACAAAGCGCAAAAGCGATAGGCGAAGAAACATTAGGTCTTATTCAGCAAGCAGCTGACAGAATTCGTGTCTATCACGAGCATCAAAAACAGGAATCCTGGAGTTATACTGAAGCTAATGGCACCATGCTTGGTCAGCAGGTCACGCCAGTTGATCGAGCCGGTTTATATGTGCCGGGTGGAAAGGCGGCTTATCCATCATCGGTTTTGATGAATGCTATCCCGGCGAAAGTTGCCGGAGTTGAAGAACTCGTCATGGTTGTACCCACGCCGGATGGTGAAATTAATGATTTAGTTTTAGCCTCTGCATTAATCGCCGGTGTGGATCGGATTTTCGCAGTAGGTGGAGCGCAAGCTGTGGCAGCTTTGGCATATGGGACAGAAACTGTTCCACCGGTAGCGAAAATTGTTGGCCCAGGTAATATCTATGTTGCCACTGCAAAACGTATGGTTTATGGCGCTGTAGGGATCGACATGATTGCTGGGCCATCGGAAATTCTTGTGGTTTGTGATGGTGAGTCCAATCCGGATTGGATAGCCATGGATTTGTTTTCTCAAGCAGAACACGATGAAGATGCTCAATCCATTCTCGTTTCACCGGATAAAAACTTTATCGATAAAGTTTTACAAAGCATCAATAATCTGGCGCCGGATATGGAGCGCTTTGAAATAATCAAAACTTCACTTGAAGCGCGTGGTGCGCTCATTCATGTCAAAGATCTGGATGAAGCGGCAGAGGTGGTAAACTTTATTGCACCTGAACATTTGGAGTTATCAATAGAAGATCCTGAATCTTATATTCAGAAAATTCGTAACGCAGGCGCCATTTTTATGGGGCGCTATACGGCAGAAGCTATTGGTGACTATTGCGCAGGCCCTAATCATGTATTGCCAACTTCACGTACTGCGCGATTCAGTTCGCCGCTGGGTGTTTATGATTTTCAAAAACGAAGTAGTCTGATTATGTGTTCCCCAGAAGGTGCTGAAGAGCTGGGTAGAATTGCCTCACCTTTTGCGCGCGGTGAAGGTTTAACAGCACATGCAAAATCAGCTGAATTTCGAATGCATAAATAAATTCATGTTAATTCTTTGATTTAGGAAATGAAGTAACAAAGCTGCAGTAACATTCATAAAAGCTAATGAATAAAGCGATCAAAATCGGATTACCCGAAAACTCACAATTCTTAACGTCTCGCGGGAGAGTCTCTAAATGACAGCGCGTACAGCAAAAGTTTCACGCGATACGCTGGAAACTCAGATTAGCGTGGAAATTAATCTGGATGGACAAGGTAAATCAAATCTGGATATCGGCGTACCTTTTCTAGAGCACATGATTGATCAAATCGCACGCCACGGCATGATTGATATTACCGTAAAAGCTAAAGGTGATTTGCATATTGATGCGCATCACACAGTTGAAGATGTAGGTATAACTTTGGGGCAGGCGTTTAGTCAGGCCGTTGGCGATAAAAAAGGTATTTACCGTTATGGCCACGCTTATGTTCCATTGGATGAAGCGTTAACCCGTGTGGTTATCGATTTTTCCGGGCGCCCGGGGCTTGAATATCATCTAACATTTAATCGCGGCACGATTGGCAGCTTTGATACAGAATTGTTTTACGAATTTTTTCAGGGTTTTGTTAATCACGCCCAGACTACATTACACATCGATAATATTCGTGGTCGTAATGCGCATCATATTGCAGAAACTGCTTTTAAAGCATTTGGTCGAGCATTGCGTATGGCATTGACACGAGACGAACGCATGGCAGATATTATTCCTTCAACCAAAGGTTCTTTATAAGAAGTCATGAGTTCTATTGTTATTATTGATTACGGCATGGGGAATTTGCACTCTGCTGCAAAAGCCGTTGCTCGTGCGGTAGATAAAGCCACTGTCAGCATCAGTAACGATCCAGCAGAAATTAAAAAAGCTGATAGAGTTGTATTTCCTGGTGTTGGTGCTATGCGTGACTGCATGAAAGGTTTGCACGAATTTGAATTGGTGCAAACGATCAACCAGGTTGCAAAAGAAAAACCTTTTTTGGCTATCTGTGTTGGTATGCAGGCGTTAATGACCAAAAGCGAAGAAAACAATGGTGTGCAGTGTCTGGATATGTTTCCAGGGTCTGTGAAGTTTTTTGGTAATGGATTGTCAGATATCGGCAGCGGTGAAAGATTGAAAATTCCACATATGGGATGGAATCAGGTAAATCAAACTCAAAATCACCCATTATGGAATAATATCGAGAACAATAGTCGATTTTATTTTGTCCATAGTTATTATGTTGTACCTGAAAAAAAACAATTAATTTCCGGTTCAACAGAATATGGTCTGCAATTTGCGGCATCAATAGCCCGAGAAAACGTTTTCGCAGTACAGTTTCACCCGGAAAAAAGTCATAAAGCAGGCTTAACCTTATTATCGAATTTTGCCCTTTGGAATGGAGAGGTTTGAGGACTCAACATGTTAGTTATACCCGCAATTGATTTGAAAGATGGCAAATGTGTTCGTTTACGACAAGGGGAAATGGACGACGTAACCATTTATGATGATGACCCCGCAATAGCCGCTGCTCGATGGGTGGATATTGGTGCAAAAAGATTACATCTTGTGGATCTTAATGGCGCGTTTGCCGGAAAGCCCATGAATGCCGAGGTTATCAAGAGAATATCTACTGAGTACCCTGACTTGGATATTCAGGTTGGCGGTGGAATTCGGGATGAAGAAACCGTGCAAACCTACCTTGCAGCAGGTGTTCGCTATGTGATTATAGGCACAAAAGCAATCACTGCCCCGCACTTTGTTGAAGACTTATGCGCCGAGTTTCCTGGCCATATCATCGTTGGATTAGATGCGAAGGATGGCAAAGTCGCAGTAGACGGTTGGTCAAAACTTTCCAATCACGATGTAATTGATATGGCGCAACGATTTGAAGACATGGGTGTTGAATCCATAATCTATACTGATATCAGTCGTGATGGCATGCTTAAAGGTGTGAATATTGATGCAACAGTTAAGCTAGCGCAATCCATTCGCATACCAGTCATTGCTTCTGGTGGCATTACCAACATGGAAGACATTAAAAACTTATGTGAAGTGCAAGATGAAGGTATTATGGGTGCCATAACTGGGCGAGCAATTTACGAAGGCACGCTGGATTTTGCTGAAGCGCAAGCTTTTGCGAATAAATAATTAAAGAAGTGACAAACTGTGGGACTTGCTAAAAGAATTATTCCTTGCCTTGATGTAGACAATGGTCGAGTTGTCAAAGGTGTGCAATTCGTCGATATTCGAGATGCTGGTGATCCGGTTGAAGTCGCAAAGCGTTATGACGAACAAGGCGCCGATGAAATTACCTTTCTTGATATAACCGCTAGCTCTGATGCACGCGAAACCATCGTGCATGTGGTGGAGCAGGTGGCTAGCCAGGTTTTTATTCCATTAACTGTCGGTGGCGGAATACGCACAGTTGAAGATATTCGACGCATGCTAAACGCAGGTGCGGATAAAGTTGCTATCAATACAGCTGCGGTATTTAACCCCGAGTTTGTCAAAGAAGCGGCTGAAAAATATGGCGCTCAATGCATTGTCGTTGCTTTGGATGCTAAAAAAGTGAGCGCAGAAAATGAGACGCCACGTTGGGAAATTTTCACCCATGGCGGGCGTAAACCAACAGGCATTGATGCCATTGAGTGGGCGAAAAAAATGACAGATTATGGCGCCGGAGAAATCTTGCTGACCAGCATGGATCGCGATGGTACAAAAGTCGGCTTTGATCTGGCATTAACCCGTGCAATTAGTGAGGCTGTTGATGTGCCTGTTATTGCTTCCGGTGGTGTAGGCAATTTGCAACATTTAGTTGAAGGTGTCGTTGAGGGTAAGGCTGATGCAGTATTGGCCGCCAGTATTTTTCATTTTGGCGAGCATACAGTGGAAGAAGCAAAACAAATAATGCAAAAAGCTGGCATTGAAGTGCGTTTATAGTGAGCTGGCTAGACGAAATTAAATGGGACAAGGATGGCCTCGTGCCTGCCATTGCCCAAGATGTAAACAGCGATAGAATATTAATGATGGCTTGGATGAATCGCGAATCATTACAGCAAACCATCGACACGCAACGCGCTGTTTACTGGTCCCGTTCCCGCCAAAAACTCTGGCCAAAAGGTGAAGAGTCTGGTCATGTGCAAAATATTCACGAAATTCGCTTAGATTGCGATAACGATGTAATTATTCTAAAAGTTGAACAGTTGGGTGGTATTGCCTGCCACACAGGCCGGGAGAGCTGTTTTTATAAAAAGTATGAAAATGGTCAGTGGTTAGAAGTAGAAGATGTCATTAAAAATCCAGCAGAAATTTATAAAAACAAATGAACGAAATAATCAGCAAACTGACAGATACTCTGAAAGCCAGAAAAGCGGCTGAGCCTTCATCATCTTACGTAGCCAGTCTTTATGATAAAGGGCTGGATACTATTCTGAAAAAAATTGGTGAAGAATCTGCTGAAACCATCATCGCTGCCAAGGGTGGCAAAGTAGATGAAATCATTTATGAAACCGCCGACCTCTGGTTTCATTGTATGATTATGCTGGTGGATCAAGGCATAGAGCCGGAAGCAGTTTTAAAGGAATTGGAACGACGCTTTGGTTTGTCGGGCATAGAAGAAAAGGCTTCACGCAAAAAATAATTTGTATTTCAATCTTGCAGATTGATCTTGTTGCTGGGGAAATACAAATATAAACGTTTGATATGTCGAGTTATTCGGCACTAATGCATATCTGGATGACAAGTAGCTACAACACTAAGTTTACCTCGATGTATTGCTTATAGAAGCTGGTTGTCATATAACACAGACTTGAATTGAAATATCACAAAGCATTTAAAAAGACCTGAATGTGCAGGTTTGGTATTTATCGCCCACTGCTCGCGGTAGGCGCATATATTGGTTAGTGAGAGGAAATTAAACTTTCCTCATTTGATCGGCAGCGAGTAAGCTCCGGCCGACAAAACAAAATTATTTTAAATTTTTACCCAGCATGAGAACCATAACAATAGACATGTCTGGAACTACTGCATAGGAGATTAAAATGGGCGGTATTAGCATCTGGCAATTATTAATTGTTCTAGTCATCGTATTACTGATTTTCGGTACTAAAAAATTTAGGAACATGGGTAATGATCTGGGTTCTGCCGTCAAAGGTTTCCGAAATGCGATGAATGATGGCGAAGAAAATAAAAAACAGGATCAGCACATCGAAAACAAAACAGCTGAGCAGAGCATCGACAACAAAACGCAAAATGGCGTAATTGATGTTGAAGTTGTGAAAAAAGAAGAAGCCAAAAAAGAAAGTTGATCTAAAGCCTAGCCAGTTTACTTATGTTTGACATTGGATTTTGGGAAATCATCTTAATCGCCGTAGTTGCGTTGCTTGTTGTTGGTCCTGAACGATTTCCCGGTATGATCAAAAAAGCCGGATATTGGGTGGGCCAATTTCGTCGTATTATTTCGGCTGTCAAAGTTGAAGTGCAGCAGGAAATTGATAAAGCCGATCAATTACAAAATTTGCTGGATGAACAAAAAGACATCGTAGAACGCAATACAAATATTGATGTTACACAACCTGCTGTGAAGCCAAAATCACTTCGTGACCACAAAGCGGTTGTTTCGCCCGAATTGCAAGAAAAACCAGAAACAAACACAAGCAATACGGCTGAAGTAAAAATGGACAAAGTCGAGTCCGACGTTCAAAAAAAATAAGCTCATGAGAAAAACAAAATTAAAAGCCGATAGCTCAGAGTTGCCACTGGTTGCTCATCTTGTGGAGTTGCGTGACCGATTATTACGCATTATCGGAACGGTGCTGATTTTGTTTCTTTCCATGATTTACTTTGCCAACGATTTATATCGAATTCTTGCAGAGCCTCTTATGGCGCATTTGCCTGCAGACAGTTCGATGATCGCAACCGAAGTTGCATCGCCGTTTTTTACGCCTTTTAAATTAACCCTTGTATTGTCCATATTTCTCGCTATGCCCATGTTGCTCTATCAGATTTGGGGATTTATTGCGCCAGGTCTTTATCAGCATGAAAAACGTTTGGTTTTTCCATTATTAGCGACAAGTACGGCGTTGTTTTATTTGGGCGCTTTATTCGCTTATTTTGTTGTATTCCCCTTAGTGTTTGGATTTTTCACCAGTGTCGCGCCAGATGACGTGGCAATCATGACAGATATAAGTAAATATCTGGATTTTGTTCTGAAGCTGTTTTTTGCATTTGGTCTTGCGTTTGAAGTGCCAATTGCGGTTTTCGTTATGGTATGGGCGGGAATATCCACACCAGAAAGTTTGAGAGCTAAACGTCCTTATATCATTGTGGGTGTGTTTGTCTTCGCTATGTTATTGACACCACCTGATGCAATTTCTCAAACTTTGTTAGCAATACCAATGATATTGCTTTTCGAAGCCGGTTTATTTTTCGCACAAAAATTCGCGAATCAGCGCCAGGAGCGCGAAGACGAAGAAGATGATTACGAATACGAAAACAGATCGACTGAGCGGGATAATAACGATGAAAACATGTCAGAATCGGAAGACGCTCATAATGATATTGATGAAGCGCTTGATCGGGAGTTTGCACAGGCTGAAGCTGAAGAAGCCCGGCTGAGCGAGCAAGACATGGCGCCGGGGAATCAATCCAACAATCCGGACAAATAATCCTGATTGTTAATCCTCTAATTTATTTGCTAAGTCTGTAATGTAGGCGTGATTTACTGTTTTTGTTGTCTGCAACATTTCCTGTCTTAGAGATCACTATGAGCAATCCAGTAGGGCTTGAACTAAGCGTGGGGTGATCTTTAGCTTTCGAGCGAAAATAGCCCACACTTCTTAAGAGCATATGTTCACTTTAATATAGCTTTAGCTGTAATTTCCCGGCAATACGATTATTTAGGATTTTGTTTAATAATCGGACGCTGTGCAGTTGTTACTTTCAAACCTATTTCCTTACCATTTCGCAAAGCTTTAAGATTGATTGTTGTGCCAGGTGCTGCGCGTGAGATCAGGTTAATTGCGTGTTTGCCATCCATAACCTTAATATCTTCCACGTCGATTAAAATATCTCCAGGTTTTAAACCTGCGACATCAGCAGGGCCATTATTTAATACGCCGGCGATTATGACACCGCTGGTGTCTTCAAGATTAAAAGACTCAGCAAGCTCAGCGGTGATGTTTTGAATTTCGATGCCAATCCAGCCGCGAACCACATGACCAAAGGAAATGATTTGCTCAGTAACTTTTTTAGCGCTATCAACAGGAATCGCAAAACCAATACCCTGCGATCCACCGCTCTTTGAAAAGATTGCGGTATTAATCCCTACCAGATGACCGAAGGAATTAATTAATGCGCCACCGGAGTTACCTGGATTTATGGCTGCGTCTGTTTGTATAAAGTTTTCAAAGGTGCTGAGCCCCAGTCGATCGCGCCCCATTGCACTAACAATACCCATGGTAACAGTTTGTCCCACACCGAAGGGATTGCCGATCGCTAGAACCACGTCACCAACTTCCATGGAGTCAGATTGCCCTAAAGTAATTGAAGGTAAATTGTCGAGTTTTATACGTAATACTGCCAAGTCTGATTCGGGATCGGTGCCAACCACCTGAGCCTGTGCATTTCTACCATCTTGTAAAGCAACTTGAATTTCATCAGCGCTTTCGATCACATGATTATTTGTAACAACATATCCTTCAGAGCTAATAATAACGCCGGAGCCCAAACTGGTTTCTAGTCGTTTACGAGGCACACCCTGACCTTTCTCACCAAAAAAATGCCGATATAACGGATCATTAAACAATGGTGGTACTTTTTGAGCGACCATTTTTGCTGTGAATATGTTTACCACGGAAGGTGAGGCTTTTTTTACAGCGCCTGCATAAGATGAAATTCCCTGCTGTTCTTCTCTTCCTTTAGAGGCAAGAGATTTTGCATCTTCAACAGAAACTTCTTTAAAGCTCACATCAGCACGTTGAAAGAATTGGTTTTGCGTGAAAAATAAAACGATAACTGCTGAGGCTATACCAATAAGTGTGTATTTAACTAAGGTTTTAATCGTTTCCATTTAATGTGTCTTTGCATTCGTACTGATGGGTTGTTATTAAATTCTGATCAATTGCACAGCGGTTTCTGTGTATAGTGAAAATATTCGATTTTAATTTGAACGGCTAAATATCTACCGAATTGAAATCTCGACCAGGAATGCTCTCGATATAGATTCTATGGTTGATAAACAAACTCAATGGTACATTAAAAGACGGTACGGTAAAAAGGAAAAAACATGGCGAAATTAGTTGATATCGTTACTTTTTTAAACGACTTGCTAAAAATTGATCAATACGCGGATTATTGTCCCAACGGCTTACAAGTTGAAGGTCGCTCGGAGGTAAGCAAAGTAATCACAGGTGTAACTGCTTCGCAAGCGCTCATTGATAGTGCAATCGATGAGGGCGCTGATATTATTTTGGTGCATCACGGGTATTTTTGGCGTGGTGAATCACAAGCGATTACCGGGATAAAAAAAAATCGTATTAAAAAACTCTTGCAACAGGATGTCAGTTTATTGGCATATCACCTACCGCTGGATGGCCACAAGGAGCTAGGAAATAACGCACAACTGGCAGAAAAGTTGGGTTTAACAGTACAAGGTTGGTTTGGTCCTGAAGGAAAAGATATTTGCTTGCAGGGTGAGTTAAAAATCCCAATGTCGAGTGAGCAATTTTCAAATGTAATTCATAAAGCACTAAGTCGAAAGCCGCTCCATATTGGTGCGACTGAAAACAAAACAATTTCTTCCGTCGCTTTATGTACTGGCGGTGCGCAAAGTTATTTTGAAGCAGCAATAGCTAAAAATGTTGATGCGTATATTACGGGAGAAGTTTCGGAGCAATGTTTTCATCTCGCTAAAGAAACCGGTGTTGATTATTTTTCCGCCGGACATCATGCGACAGAGCGATATGGTGTTCTGGCAATTGGTAATTTGTTGACGAAAAATTTTTCTGTCGATCACAAATTTTTAGATGTTGATAACCCGGTTTAAAGATAATTGGTATTTAAAACGCGCAATATCAAAGTTTAATTGTAAGCACAATAACAAACGGAAATAAAATAGTTAAAATGATTTATTAATCACCACAAAAAAAATTTTTCAGGTGTGACATTACGTTTAGCCTGTAAATATAGGTGTTTTTATTGACTAGAAACTGTTCGCCAGTTTAAGCATTTTAGAATCTACTTATTTTTTTAAGCATTTAATCCTTATTAATATTGTCACTAATAATTGACAGTTTTCGTTGACAATTCATCGGGACATGGAATAGCATCAAGCCACACATCAAATCTATTGATACTTCGCTATTGATTTTTTATTAGCAAATTCTAATAGAGTTTGGGAATTCAACAGGGAGAGGGGAGGCTCGCTTGCGCAAAAAATGAATGTTTTTTGTTCGATAAGTTGACCTTTTTCAATTGCTCGTGTTTTGAGTAATTTTCAATTGTTGTTTTAACTAAAGCTGCCAACAATCGTTGACGGCTCGGTTTTTTAGTTTTTGATACAAATGAATCGAAGCTAATTTGATCGTTTTACAAACCTTGAGGGTGGGAGATGCAAATTGAAAGAAAAACGTTACATCGAAAGCTCGTCTGTAGCTTAAGAGGACGAATGAGGATGAAGACTGTGACTTTAAGACAATTAATTTCTTTTAGTGTCTTAGCTTTTCTAGTGTCTATGTTGCCTGCTAAAAGCTATGCTGAGTTACCTGTACCGGCGCACATTACTCCTCCAGTTGGAGAGCATGAAAGCCCAACAGTTCCGCAACCAATCGAGTTTCCGCATGACCGACATGTAAAGGACATGAAAATAAATTGCATGTACTGCCACACTTATGCACGTCGCAGTAAAGTGGCTGGTATACCGCCAACAAGTAAATGCATGGGTTGCCATAAAATTATTGCAACTGATAAACCACGCATTCAAAAGTTGACGGAATATTGGGAAAAGGGTGAATCACCTCGTTGGAAGAAAGTCCATGACGTACCCGATTATGTGCATTTTACTCATGAAAAACACATCAAACGTTTCGTCTTCAAGGAAAATTTTCCTGTAGAAGATGTGCAGCAAGTTTGTGGGTTGTGTCATGGTGAAGTTCGTGAAATGACTGTTGCTGAAAAGAAAAAGCCATTAAACATGGGTTTCTGTCAACGGTGTCATGAAGCGAATGGTGGTCCAGGTGACTGCTGGAAATGTCATAAATAAGCTGATGCTAATCGCTGAACAAAAAAACGGGAAACGATTATGAGTGTAAAAGTTAATCGAAGAAAATTTTTAAAAATGCTCGGTTGGGGCGGCGCAGGCACAGCATTGACTGGCTGTGACTTGCCAACAACCGTGACATTGGAAGAAGGTAAAGAGGAAGTCGTTTCATACCTGATGCCGGAAGAATATGTTATTCCAGGTATTGGTGTTTGGTACGCATCGACATGTACGCAATGTGATGCAGGTTGTGCAGTTCACGGGCGTGTTCGAGAAGGACGTGTTTTAAAACTTGAAGGTAACCCTGATTCACCAATCAATCACGGTAATACCTGTTTAATGGGTCAGGCTGGTGTGCAAACACATTACAATCCTGATCGAATCACATCACCAATGATGCGTAAAGGCGGTAGCCTGCAAAATGTGAGTTGGGAAGACGCCATGGCAGAGTTGAGCAAGCGCGTTGGCCCTGACTCAGGTATTGATGGTAAGCGTTTTGGTATGGTTACTGGTACGGTCTCAGGTCATCAATCAGTCATTATTGATGAGTTGATGAATCAGCTGGGTTCAAAAAATCATTATGCTCATGAAGTGGTTAATACGTCAGTATGGAGCGCAGTTTGCCGCGACATGCTTGGTGATGAATTGCCAAAATTGCATTATGACCGCGCCGGCGTAATTTTATCTTTCGGTGCAGACTTCATGGGTTCATGGACATCACCGGTTCATAACATGGGTGAGTACGCTAAATTTAGAAAAGGCGTGCGTGGCTCATTAATTCAAATTGAACCAAAAATGACTTTAACCGGTGCCAGTGCGGATCTTTGGATGCCAGCTAAGCCAGGTACTGAAGGCGCTTTAGCGTTAGGTATTGCAAATTTCATTTTGGATCGCGGCTGGAATGTTGTTGACGTGCCTGCAAAAGTACGTAAAACACTCGCGCAATATAATCTCGACGCAGTTGAAAAAGTCACTGGTGTTGAAGTTAATAAGATCAAACGAATTGCCAGCATGTTAAGTGAGCGTGCGCCAAGTTTGGTTATTGCCGGTGCTTCCACTGAAAACCATGAAAACGGTTATGACGCGGTTGCTTCAATCATGATGTTAAACCTGATTATGGGTAACATTGGCAAAACAATTGACGCATCAGCTAAATTTCCAGAAAAATCATTGCGTGCAAAACAAGGTAATACTAAAGACCTGTTGTTACTCGCAAAAGCATTAAAAGATAAAAAACTGGATGTATTGTTCACCCACAACACTAACCCTGCTTACACTGCACCTGATGTTCTGCAGCTAAACGAAGGTTTGTCTAACGTTGGTTTCAAAGTGGCATTTTCAATGTTCCCTGATGAAACAACAACTCAAGCTGACTTAGTGCTGCCTATATACTCAGGTATGGAAGACTGGGGAACTCACGTTGCTGCCTATCAACCGGATGAGCCAGTATTAAGTTTGCAACAGCCATTGATGGAGCCAATTCATAAAGACACACGTGGATTTGGTGACATCATGTTAAGCCTGGTTAAGCAATACAGCAAAGACCACGGCAAATTCGCTGACTACTACAGCTACTTGCAGACTGCCATGGTTAATATGCCAAAGAATATTACGGGCAATGTTAAAGGTGATCAGTCAGATTTGTGGACCAACATTTTGCAAAAAGGTCTTGTTCCAGCTAAAGGTGAAAAAGCAGCAATTGCACCTAAACTGGTTGATCTTAAATTTAAAGTTCAGCAAGAAAATCCAGGCTATTCCATGCATCTTGTACCTTCTGCACGATTAGGATTGTGGGATGGTCGTCATGCCAACATTCCTTGGTTGCAAGAATCACCTGATCAAATTTCCAAAGTGGTTTGGGGTTCATGGGCTGAAATTCATCCCAATAAAGCGGCTGAGCTTGGTGTGAAAAACGGTGATTACATCCAAATCACATCGGCAAGTGGCAGCATAGAAACTCAGGTTTATATCCATAAAGGTATTCACCCTGAGGCAGTCGCTGTGCCATTAGGACAAGGTCATACTGAATATGGTCGTTATGCCAAAGATCGCGGTGTGAATCCATTAAAAATTCTGAATCCTTTAATGGAAAAACGCACTGGCGAATTGGCAACTCATGCAACACGTGTAAAAGTGACTAGCGCACATAAACACGAAGTTTTGGTTCATTTGGGTGGTAGTGAAACTCAGCTAGGTCGTAAGTTTGTACGAACGATCTCAGCAGATACTCTACGACGTACTGAAGGGGAGGCCTGATTATGTCGTTTAAAAATATCTTAGAAAATTTTTCTTATTTCCGTCGTGATGCGGAGATGGGTGGTCATCATGAGTATGAGCACCGTTTCGGCATGACGATCGATTTGGATATTTGTACAGGCTGTAATTCCTGCTCAACAGCATGTTATGCAGAAAACAATCTGGCGGTAGTTGGTAAAGAGCGTTTCGAAAAAGGCCAGGCAATGCACTGGATGCGTATCGAACGTTACTGGGATGATAATGAAATTGAAGGTGATCATCCTGAGCAGGGTGCCAAATTCATTCCTATGCTTTGCCAAAACTGTGGTGCTGCAACTTGTGAACCTGTTTGTCCGGTTGCCGCAACCTACCATACGCCAGATGGATTGAATGCGCAGGTATACAACCGTTGTATAGGTTCTCGCTACTGCAGCAATAACTGTCCTTTCCGTGTTCGTTATTTTAATTTCTGGTCATACTATGAAGATTCTTGGCCAGAGCCTTTGAATATGCAGTTAAATCCGGATTTAAGTGTGCGTGATAAAGGTGTTATGGAAAAATGCACCTTCTGTATTCAGCGAATCCGAACAGCTAAAGACAAGGCTCAACGTGAAGAACGTCCAATGGTGGATGGTGAATTCACGACCGCATGTGCTCAAGCTTGTCCAACTGATGCGATTGTTTTTGGTGACACCATGGATCCAAACAGTCGAGTCAGTAAACTCTGGGCCAAGCACCAAATTCATCGTGGGCCGTACACGCAGAAGAAAGAAAAAGCTAATGCGGAAGTACGTGGCTATAGGGTATTTGACGAGTTAAACGTGGATCCTTCTGTTATGTATTTGGAAAGGGTACGTGACACAGAGGTTTAAATTACTAGCATCACTTAGTGATTTGATAGTTAAAAGGAAAGGTCATGAGTCAAGTTATAGAAGATAAAGTCATTGACGAAAAGCTGGAGTGGTCACGTATCAACGCTGACGTAATCGCTTCCATGCAAAATCCGCGACGCGCATACTGGATTACAGTATTCGTTTGCGTGGCCATGTTTGCATGCGCCATCGCTGCGGAAATTTATCAATATCGTATGGGTCTGGGATCAGCAGGCTTAAACAATCCACATATGTGGGATATGTATATTGCAACATTCGTATTCTGGATCGGCATGAGTCACGCCGGAACCTTGTTGTCTGCAATTCTGCACATTATTCATGCCCAATGGAGGAAGCCGATTTATCGGTTTGCTGAGGCGATGACTACGTTCTCATTGATGACTGCGGGTTTCTTCCCCATGATTCACTTGGGACGTGTTTGGAATTTGTACTGGGTACTACCTTACGTTTCTGATCGAGGTATCTGGCCAAACTTCCGTTCTCCACTAGTATGGGACGCATTTGCGATCAGTACTTATCTGTCTTCATCAGCATTATTCCTGTTCATCGGTATGATTCCTGATATGGCTATTTTACGTGACCACTCAACAGGCTGGCGTAAAAAACTGTATGGCATGCTTTGTTTAGGATGGCGTGGTGATGATCGTCAATGGCGTAACTTCCGTAGAACTTATATGTTATTGGCGTGTTTCCTGATCCCACTGGCGATCTCTGTTCACTCCATCGTATCGTCTGACTTTGCCATGTCCATCATGCCTGGCTGGCACGTAACAACATTCCCTCCTTACTTCGTAGCGGGTGCGTTGTACTCTGGTTGTGCGGCGATCATGACACTGTTTATTTGTTTGCGTTACTTCTTCCGCATGGAAGAGTACATGACACTTAACATCATGGAAAAAACCTGTAAGTTGACTTTCGCTATCGCGATGGTTTGGACTTACCTGAACTTGGTTGAATTCGCAGCTACTTGGTACGGACATAACGTTTACGATAAAGAGCTTCTTATCTCGAAAGCTAATGGGCCGTATGCTGGAATTTTCTGGTTAATGCTATTTTGCGGATCGGTGGTGCCGTTTACCATGTGCTTCCAAAAACTACGTCGGCATATGCCAACCATGTTTGTGGTCTCCATCTTATTGCAGCTCGGTATGTTTGTGGAACGTTGGATGATTGTTGCACCAACACTTTCAATGTCGCATCAACCGCATCAATGGGACGTGTTATGGGGGTCAGTAATTGAATGGGCCATAGTATTTGGTAGCTTTGGTTGGTTCGGATTGCTGTTCCTGGTCTTCGTTAAATTGTTCCCATGTGTATCAATGTATGAAGTGAAAGAATTGTGCTTCCACTTGAAACATGAGATCGAAGAAGAAGAGCACGCGAAAAAACATGCTGCCGCGAAAGCAGGTAGTGGCAACACAGCACAAGGGGCTGGCTCCGGAGCACCGGGTACCCCAGGATTGGAGGGAGCATAAATGAGCAAGCATCGTTTACTGGCAATGTTCAAAGACTTCGATGACGCTTTTGATGTTGTCGATAAAATAAAAGAAAAAGAGCTTGCAGGTGTACAGGTGGACGACATCAATATGATGTCGCCCATCGAGCATCCAGATGTTGATGAGAAGCTAGGTAAAAGACCAGTTAATATCGCTTATTTCACTTTAGCCGGTGCAATATTCGGTGTTACTTTTGGTTTCTTTTTCCTTTCATCTGCACAAGCAAGTTTTCTTGTTCAGCCTCAAGGTGGTAAAGCAGTTGTTCCGCTGCCAACTAACTTCGTTTTGATGTATGAAATGTTGATATTCTTTGCTGTTTGGACAACTGTTATCACCTTCATTGTACTTTCTGGTCTTGGTACCAAGCGTGGTACTTTATATAGCGAAAAATTGACAGTTGATGAAATTGGTATTGTTGTTGAAATTGAAGATGACAAACTGGATACAGTGAAAAACTTTTTTAAAGACAACAAAGCGCTAGAAATACGGGAAGAGAAGGTCTAATGAAAACAACAGCGAAAACATTAATCATAGCAGCTGCGATGATGCCTACTGTGGTTCTCGCTTGGCCTTGGTCGACTGACATGATGAATCAGCCAAGCATTAAACCTCAGGAAGGGCCGCCTGCGGCATTTCCAAAACGCTCAGTTCCCACAATTGGCATCCCTACCAAGGTTGCCAGTCGTGAGGAGTCTCAGGACTTGAAAAATCCTATTGAGCCGACTGAGGCATCATTGAAAAAGGGTAAAGACCTTTTCAAAATTATTTGCGGTGCATGTCATGGCCTGACAGGTAAGGCAGACACGCCTGTCAGTGAAAAAATTGGCGCAGTTGATCTAACCGCTGAGTATATTCATGGTTATTCAGATGGATATATTTGGGGCACGATTACATTTGGCAGTGCAATTATGCCAGCCTATGGTGTGCCTAACGAGCAAGGTGGATCTAATGACTTGACGCCTGACGAGCGGTGGCATGTTGTCAATTACATCAAACATCAATTGCTTAAAGATGCTGCTGGTTCAGTAGCAAGCGCAGAATAATTTAAGAAAGGTAGGTATTATTATGGAAGATTTTGGAAGCTGGTCAGTTTTAACTGCCGATTTTCTGATCGTCCTGTTTTTAGCAATAAACGGGGTGACTCTAGCGTCAATCTTGCACCTGGTTAATGCTAAATGGCGAGAAGAAGTGCGTTTTCTCTCTGTATCGCTGGCAGGATTGTTTCCAGTAGCTTTTGTGTTACTGTGTATTTTGTTATTCAATGGTGAAAGTACTTTTCAATGGATGGCACATGGCGATGGCCATGGTGGCGGTCATGACCTTCACTTGAATGGCTGGCATAACTACACGTTTCTTGTGATCCGTGAAATTGTTTGCTTCTTCTTTGTTGCAGGCATGTACGGTTTGTTCATCAAATATCAACAAGAAGCTGTTGTGAATCCAACATATGAAAACCAACGTCGCTTCAGAAATGTTGCTTTGTTGATCCCATTCATTTATGTATTGTATGGAACAATGGTAGCCTGGGATTTCGAAATGACGATGATTCCAAACTGGCATAGCGCAAGCTACGGTGCCTATCATTGGGTGAGTCAGTTCCATTTCTTCCTGGCGTTCTTCGCGATCTTCCTGTTCGTACTGAAGAAATCTGGCAAGTTAAGAAAAGATGTTCCTGATAGAATTTTGAACTACCTTGCACAAATGATGCTGGCGTTCACAATTCTTTGGACATACTTGTTCTTCACTCAGTACCTGATTATGTGGTACGGCAGATTGCCTGAGGAAATTGTGCGTTTCAGAGACATGATGGAAAATGACTTAGGTGTCATCTGGTGGACATTCCTAACACTGAAATTCATCATTCCTTTGTGCTGCTTAGTGCTGACACCATTCAGACACAGTCAAACAGCAATCGTGATAATTGCGGCCGGTATTTGTGTGGGCTCTTGGTTAGAGCGTTATACTTGGGTTTCCGGTTCGGTGGACCCAGAGTTTTACCACATTCCAATGACTGCAGGTTTTGACATTGGCGTTACAGTATTGATCGTTGGTGTTGTGTTCTACATGATCAAACGCTCACTTAGCCGTAGCGGATTGCTGAAACAGTCATAAAGCTGTTCAATTTGTGTTAAACTAAGGGCGCTTGAGGCAACTCAAGCGCCTTTTTGTTTGTGAGGAACATTATTTGCTAATATTGAATATAGTCGGCAAGTAAAGATTCGAGCAAAATCGGGTTCTAAAGCTGATTTAAACGTTTTTAGACAAATATTTGGCCGTCTCTTCGAGTAAATAATGTGCTAACAAAACACATAATTATCACTCTGCAAGCAACAGGCGTGTAAGTGTAAGATATTTAACCACTTTGTTTGGTTAATTAAATTGGGGGTAAATAGAATATGGCAGTTATTACCAATAAACGATCGGTAATGACGTTGTACTCCGGATCAAATGATCCATATAGTCACCGCGCTCGTATTGTGCTGGCAGAAAAAAGTGTGGCTTATGAAATTAAAGAAATTGAACCAGGTAATTTACCTGAAGATCTAATTGATCTGAATCCATATAATTCTGTTCCTACATTGGTTGATCGTGATTTGGTGTTATATGATTCTCGCGTTGTGATGGAGTATCTCGATGAACGATTTCCCCATCCTCCACTTATGCCAGTGGATCCGGTTTCGCGCGCACGTAGTCGCTTGATGTTGCATCGAATTGACCACGATTGGTACGCTTTACTCGAAGATTTAACTTGCGATGATGAAATCAAAGTCGAAAAAGCTCGCGAGGAATTTAAAGCCAGTTTGTCTTCTGTAGCGCCAATATTCGAAGCTAAGCCATTCTTTATGAGTGATGAATTTTCTTTGATTGATGCCTCAATTGCTCCTTTGCTTTGGCGCCTCAAAGAATATGGTGTTGAGCTACCGACTCAGGCGAAATCGGTGAAAGCTTATACTGAAAGACTTTATGAAAGAGCTTCATTCCAAGAAAGCCTAACTAAAGCAGAACGAGAAATTCCACAATTATAAAATGATGAATCAAATGACCTCCAGCCGTCCATATTTAATTCGCGCCTTGAATCAATGGATTCAGGATAACAATATGACTTCCTACATTGTTGTTGATGCTAATCAAGACAATGTTGTTGTGCCAACTGAATATGTGGAAGGTGGAAAAATAGTTTTAAATATCAGTCCTTTCGCTGTACAGGAGTTGTTGATTGACAACGATTATGTACATTTTTCTGCACGATTTTCTGGAAATCCTATGAATATTCAGGTACCAGTTTCTGCTGTTATGGCTATTTATTCAAAAGAAAATGGTCAGGGAATGGTATTTACCGAAGAAGTAAGTCGGTCTAAAGCTGAGGAGACTGAAGAAAGTATAGAAAAGCCAGTAGAAAGACCGAGCTTGAAACTGGTTAAATAATTTACCGCATTGCAGTCTGAATGATTGTAATGCGGTCTATTCTCTCGTTAGCGCCCTTCAATAAATACACTCTTTCTTCAAAATGCTCACATACATATTTAGTATATGTAGTAGGTTTAATTAAACCAATGATTATAGATGGCGCCTATTTGTAGGAAATGTACAACCAATCAGCTTTGTTTATTCTTTTTTAAATTCTCACGAATAATTTCGATTAAATATTCAATTTGGATTGTTTGAGCAAGTTTTTCATCTATGAGCTTATCGCGTTCGGCTTTATCCAAGTCATCCATTTCAATAACTTTTTCGTAAAACTTCGACCAATCTCCTTGTGATTCAGCAAACAATGCATAAAATGCTGGTACTTTTTGCAAATACGTCATTGTTGAGGTAAATCGAGCATTATTTATCGATTTACTAAACCATGAATTAAAGTGGATACCATTAGGCCATTGCTGTTTTAGCTGTTCATAGCTAAGCTTTAGTTGATTAAACACAGTCTGTTTCTTTATTCGTTTTTCCGAATCGGATATGCCGCTGCTGTAGACATCGTTCAGTTGTTCATGTGTTTTATTAAGCAGTTGTCTAAAATCACTATAAGCCTGCAAAAAAGAAAGATAATGAGAAAGTTTCTCTGGGTGATGAGCAAGCAACCATTGAATTGTACCTAACCTACCCACTGCGGTGGAAAATGCTTCATTAAATGACGTTTCACTGGAAATATAAATTACCTGGTGTGATAACTCGTGGAAAATCAAACTAGCCAGCGTGTAATCACGCCAATTTAACATGGTGTTCAAAACTGGATCGTCAAACCAGCCTAATGTTGAATACGCAGAAATACCAGCGACTGACACATCCAAACCCTGTTCTTTTAATTTGGTTGCATGTTGTTCTGCATCAGATAGCGCAAAATAACCTCGATAGCTAACGCAGCCAACGATGGGATAACACCATTTCTTAGGTGAAAGTGAAAACTCAGGTGCAGCAACCACATTCCAAACAACATAAGGCCGTTCTAAATCTACATAATAAAGATAACTTTGATTGTTTGGTAATTTTAACGATTGACTGGCAAAACGACGAATTTTTCTTACTTGCTGTAACGTGATTTTGACAGAGTTATCGGTATCCACGTCATTAATGACTGAATTCAGTTCCTCTCGTTTTAATAAAATACTCATTTGACCGCTAATTGATTGGCTGTAATAACTAATTCCGCTACAACCGGTCAAAAGTAAGAGAATTGATAGATAAAATAGAAAGATGTATTTCATGTTGTCATAATGTGCCTTGAAGTAATGGAATCATTTTATAACGAACGTAAGCATATGAAAATTTATCTTGTTGGTGGTGCAGTCAGAGACAAAATATTGGGGAAAACGATAACCGATCGTGATTGGGTAGTTGTGGGCGTTTCCCCTGAAACTATGCTGGAACAAGGATATATTCAAGTCGGGAAAGATTTTCCGGTGTTTCTTCACCCCAAGACCAAAGAAGAATACGCACTGGCTAGAACCGAGCGTAAATCAGGCAAAGGCTATAAGGGTTTTGATTTTCACGCTGCACCGGATGTCAGTTTGGAACAAGACCTGGCCCGGCGAGATTTGACCATAAATGCGATTGCCCAGGATGAAAACGAAAATCTGATTGATCCATATAATGGATATCACGATATTCAAAAAAAACTCCTTCGACATGTGACCGAAGCGTTTACCGAAGATCCGTTGCGCGTATTACGTGTGGCGAGATTTAAAGCGCGTTTTCATCATTTGGGTTTTGAGGTAGCTCCGGAAACTATCCATTTAATGCGTAATATTGCTAACTCCGGTGAGTTGGCAGAGCTGACACCAGAGCGAGTATGGGTGGAGTTACAGAAAGCATTGAGTGAAGTGACACCGTCTCAGTTTTTCATAACATTAAGAGACTGTGGCGCATTGAATAGATTGTTTCCGGAAATTGATAATCTATTTGGTGTGCCACAGCGTAAAGATTACCACCCTGAAATAGACTGCGGCATTCATACTATGATGGTCTTGGACAAGGCGGCGGATTACTTAAGCGATAACGAAGTAAGATTTGCCGCTTTAATGCATGACTTAGGAAAAGCAGAAACACCGGAAGATATCCTGCCGCGTCATATTGGCCATGAAGCGAAATCGGTAAAACTCATTAATATATTTTGTAAAAAATTCAGAGTGCCAAAAAGTTATCATGAATTGGCAGTGCTCGGGGCGCGTTACCATACCGATTGTCACAATGCGCTGGAATTAAAAGCTTCAACCATCTTAAATTTATTTGAAAAAGTTGATGCTTTTCGCCGCCCAGAGCGTCTAATTAAGCTTCTGCAGGCTTGCAAAGCAGATGCTCAAGGACGTAAAAATTTCGAACACACACCGTACCCTCAGGCTGAATATCTTGGAAATGCATTTGAAGTATGCCAGGAAATTGATGCCAAGCCATTGATTGAACAGGGTATTAAAGGTATTGAAGTTGGAGAGGCATTGCGTAGAAAAAGAATACAAGCGATTGCAATGCTAAAAGCAGAATTTATCAATGAAACCAGCGACGCTTGAATAATCAAACTAAGTCGCTTTTAGTGCTTCCAGTCTTTTCTCTACACAGCATACCTAAATCTATTTGCGTATGACGTTATTCAGGCAGTAGATACAATTACTTATTTACTGCCAAACACCAACTTATAGATATGTTCCGCAGTTAATGCTGAGTGATTGGGATTAATCTAAAATTGGTAAATCGATTTTATTCGATCCCAACCTCTCTTACGAAGGGCAGTTTACCTTTGCCGTCGCCTCCTATTTATCTTATTGTTTTATTTAGTGGAATGTGTAACTTATTGTGCAACTTTTTATTATCTAAATCGTTAAGTTTATAAAAAATTTGTCGTTATAAGCGATAAGGCTTTTCTAACGCAGCGACGCTTTGCGCGTCAATATTAAACTCAATAATCATTGGCTGGAAATTTAGATAAACGCAAGTGAAAAATGTCACTATTTGCCCGAGAGATTCTCTGCGTTTTAATTTAACACACGAAAAAGAGACTTCTACTTTGATATGAAATTTCAGTGCCTGGAGTTTTGATCTCATGGGTAATGGGAGAGCATCAACCTTGGTAATACCATTTTTAGCCAAAATCAAAAAAATATCGTTAAAAACAAGTTTGTTGGCTTGGTTTCTACTGTTCGCCTTGTTGCCGCTATCACTTACATCTTGGATAAACTATCGACAGGCTGAAGACGGTCTGGAATCAGTTGTAACTCAGAAACTTGAGCAAGGTTCCAGGTTGAAAGCGAAGTTTATTCAAAACTGGTTTGACTATCGGCTCATGGATTTGAGAAGTCAAACAGAAAATCGTCGTAACGTTGAATTAATTTCTCTGCTTCATGAAAAATTATTAAAATCAAAAACAACCGCAAGTGACTTTGTTAAAAGCGCAGAATGGCAAAATATTGTAGAAGAGCATCAAACTGATCTCGTTAATTTGAAAGAAAACTACGATTACATATATGACCTTTTTTTAATTGATAAAGATGGGAATATACTGTATTCCGTAGCTCGCGAATCTGATTTGGGAACAAATTTAAATTCCGGTCCATTACATCAAACTCGATTTGCCAATGCGGTTAAATCTACAATGGATAAAAGTCAGGTTCTGTTTTCAGACCTTGAGCGTTATAAACCCTCTGCAGATTTACTCACAGCTTTTTTAACAGCACCAATATTAAATAAATTGGGTGACAGAATTGGTGTGTTTGCAATTCAGGTTCGATTAGAACGGATCGTTGATCTCATGATTGATGAGCAGTCTTACAGTTCTCTAAATCATTACCTGGTGGGTGAGGACGAATACTTACGCACTCCAAATTACGGTTCTGATATTTCTGATGTGCTGGTAAAGAAAATAGATACAAATCAAATCGAACTTTGGCGTGATGAGCACGGTGAGCATAACTCATCAATGTTTATTGAAGTGATCGAAACAGCAACATCTTATGTTGGTCCTAATAGTAAACCTGTTTTCGGATTACACCACTCACTGTATCTACCAGGTGTGACATGGATGTTAGTTAGCGAAATTGACCAAGACGAAGCGTTGGAAATTCCAGTTCGTTTGGGCAATATAGCACTCATTATGTTGGTTTTAACCTGTACGATCGTCACATTTCTTGTGATAGGTATAACACGACGAATCACTCGTCCTATCACTCAGCTTGCTGAAATGAGTAGAGCATTAACAGTTGGGGATGCTTATCAGGATGTAACTATAAAATCCAACAATGAAATTGGCGTCTTGGCTAAATCGCTAAACGAGATGGTTAAAATTCGTATTAAACAAAATGAAGCCTTACAGGAAAGCAATAGTGTATCGGAAAAAGTATTAGCCGAACTAGCAGAACAAAAATTTGCTATTGATCAACATGCAATTGTGGAGATTACCGATGTGCAAGGAACAATTGCATTGGTGAACGACAAATTTTGCGAAATAAGTGGTTTCAGTCGTGAGGAGCTAATTGGGAAAAACCATAGGATTTTAAATTCAGGTTATCACAGCATTGAGTTTTTCAAAGAGATGTATCGAACAATTTCGGCGGGCAAGGTCTGGAACGACGAAATATGTAATAAATCGAAAAGTGGTTACCGATATTGGGTCGCGACTACAATTGTACCTATGCTTGGTCAAAATGGTAAACCGAAAAACTATATCGCTATCCGTACTGATATCAGCAAACGAAAACAGGCAGAGTTGGCTAACTTGAAATCCCTTTCTTTGCTGGAAGAGATTTTAGAATCAACTGACAACGGCATGCTAGTTACCAACGAATATGGGAAGGCGATTCGTACAAACTCTCGATTTGTTGAATTGTGGAATATGCCGGAAGCGATAGTAAATGGCGGTGACGAACTTGCAATGCTTGATCATGCACATAAACAATTAAAAAACCCAGATCAGTTTCTCTCCAAAATTAAAGATGTGCTTGCTAATAATGTGGACACAATTCACGACACTTTGGAATTTAAAGACGGCCGAATATTTGAGCGTGTATCACATCCTATGATTATGGAAGGTAAGCCATCAGGGCGGGTATGGAGTTTTCGTGACATAACAGAGCGAAAAAAAACAGAAATAGCAATGTTAGAAGCAAAGGAAGCAGCAGAAGCAGCCACCAGGCAAAAGTCAGACTTTCTGGCAAATATGAGTCACGAAATAAGAACGCCAATGAACGGCATAATTGGGATGACAGGCTTGTTGCTGGATTCAAAATTAACTGCTAAGCAACGGAGTTATGCTGATGCAACAATGAACTCAGCCGATGCATTGTTAACCATTATTAACGATATTCTTGATTTTTCTAAAATTGAAGCAGGCAAACTAGAATTAGAAAGTGTACCGTTTGATTTACTCCATCTCACAGAAGACGTGTCTGAGTTAATGGCGTTGAAGTGCCGTGAAAAAGATCTTGAGATGCTGTTGCGTTTTAAACCGGGTTCGATTCGCTTTGTAATTGGTGATCCCGGGCGTGTACGGCAAATTTTATTAAATCTTCTTAGTAACGCAATCAAATTCACGGAAAAAGGACATATTCTAGTATCCATCGAGAGTGTTATTGATAATCAAGAAACAGTGCGGTTTAAAGTTTCTGTTGAAGATACAGGTATAGGAATCGCCGAAAATAAGCTAAAAAACATTTTTAACAAATTTGATCAGGAAGATACATCCACAACGCGCAAATATGGTGGTACCGGTCTGGGTTTAACTATCTCCCGTCAATTATCTAAAATGATGAATGGTGAAATTACAGTAGAAAGTGAAAAGGGATTCGGCTCAGTTTTTAGTTTCACCATGGAGTTAGAAATCAATAAGGCTCCACCGGAGAAAATAGAATTTACTGGCAACACAGAACATTTAGAAAATTTGACGACTTTGATTGTTGACGATAATGAAATGGCGAGAACTATACTGCTTGAGCAGCTAGCTGATTTTAATATGAATCTAAGTAGTGTGGCTTCAGCCAGTGAAGCACTCGAGCAACTGAAGTTTTCAAAAGAACAAAATCAACCGATTGATATTGTCATAACTGATTATCAAATGCCCGGAATGAATGGTGAGGAGCTTGCTCAGAATATAAAAGAAAAAGAGCTTCTTGATAATGGTGTGTTAGTTTTTGTTACGTGTCTACCCCGACAAGGAGAGATAGATCAACTGAAGCAATTAGGATTTGATGGTTACCTAACAAAGCCTACACATCCTTCCGAGCTACCACAATTTCTAGCATTGATACTCGAATCAAAAAAACAAAACCGAGAACTACCTTTAGTTACTCGACATACCTTGCACGATGTTAAAGCGGGTGGTCGAGAAAGAGTTATGTTCAATAATACTTACATATTATTGGTAGAAGATAATCCTATCAATGTTATGGTTGCAACCGAAATGCTTGAAGCTTATGGATGTACTGTAACACCAGCCGGAAACGGATTAGAAGCGTTGGCTTCCGTGAAAGAACGTAGTTTTGATTTGATTTTTATGGATTGTCAAATGCCAGAAATGGATGGGTTTGAAGCAACGGCTGAAATACGCAAGGATCAATTTGGTGATGCAGAACTTCATACGCCAATCATCGCATTTACTGCTAATGCGATGAAATCTGATCAGGAAAAATGCATTAACGCTGGCATGGATGATTATATGTCAAAGCCAGTGAATCAAGAGATATTAGAAAGCATGTTAAGTAAGTGGCTACCTCATAAAATGACTAAAGTGGAGAGAACTGAGGAGCAGAAAACGGAGATTAAAAATACGGAGGTTAATTTGGCTGATGATGAAAGTATAGATCTGCTTGATATTGAGTCATATGAGAAGCTTAAGAAATTGTTTGGAGAAAAATTTCCTAAATTTGTAGAGAGTCATATTAATAACGCGATTGAAACAATTAATAAAATAGAAGATATGATTGAATCAGCTGATGCAAGTACGCTCGAACGGCAGGCGCATTCATTAAAAGGCGCCAGCGCACAATTAGGTGCAAAGTATTTTAGCTCAGTGGCATATGAAATGGAGAAGTGTGGCAAAAACGCTGAGTTTGAAAAAGCTAAAGAGCTTTTACCTTCGCTTCGAGAAGCGCAAAAGAAAGCTGCAGAGCTTATGTTAATAAAAATGGAGTAACTGTCACCAAACTGCAGATGTCACAATACTTATTCTAACCCGAGATTTGACCATACAGCGTACTCATTGTTATTAGGGTCTGCAAAGTGAAAGCGGCGGCCTCCAGGGAAATGAAATATAGCTTTGGTAATATTGCCTCCCGCTTGCTCAATTTTAACTTGAGTTTTTTCCAGATCATTACTGTAAAATACGATTAAGGCACTGCCGTTGCTGGTGTTGGATGCTAGATTTGATCGAAAAAAGCCGCCATTTATTCCTTCATCATTAAATGCAATGTATTCAGGGCCATAATCAATAAAAGACCAACCAAAAGCCTTTTCAAAAAAACGTTTAGTTTTAGTTAGATTCCGAGAAGGGAATTCCACATAGTCGATTTTTTCATGTTGAAACATAATTTACATTTCCTCTTAAACCTATTTTTAGTTTAGTAAATAGCGCATTATAAAAAACCATATTTTTATCCCGATAATTCATTACTATTATAGTAAATCTTAATAAGCTGCATGGCTTTATGCATTTATAAATTCATACGTAAGTATAAATGCGTATCGTAAAAAAAATCTAACAAGTTTAGTATCATTATTATGAGAGTAATTTCCAATTTTAATTTGATATGAATTTATAAAAATATGCACTCAAAAGTATTATCATGGGATTGAGTGAGTAAAATAATGTATCAAATAAAATTCATTTTATTATCGCTTTGTTTGCTAAATAGCCAATTAGCTCATGCTCGCGATTTGATGTTTTATGGAAAATCATTTAGTCCAGAGAATATTTCTTTCGAGATAAAAAATAAAGGTGTGTTTTTAGTTAATAATACAATTCAGCAGTCACCTATTTTGCAGGCGGAATTAAACAACGCAATTCGTGCCGGTGAATCGCGTTGGTTGGATTTGTTTATCATATTGAGGCAGCATCCCGAGGCAGAATGGGGTGGATTATTGGACTGGTCCTTAGCCTATGCGATAGAGAAAAATCCAAATAATACGCTCACTGTTATTAAAAACTATCATGAAAAATATAATAACTATTTTGTAGAGAATTTGTTGCCCCCTTATGCAGAACTGATTTGTGGTAATGTTGATGAAGATTGGGCGTTGGGTTGTTCGTTGGATGGTGAAGTTTTGGTTATTGGTGAGCAGTCTCATAACACCCTTGAAAAGCGTAAAAAAGCGTTAGAAAGTATTGATGATCCAGGTCTTTTATACGTAAAAGATGTATGCGTTAAAAAAGTCAACCAAACAATTGGGTTTTGGCGGAGATTCATCAAAAGTTATTAGCCGAGAAAAAATAGTGTTATGAATAGCTCAGTTGGTCTATTAATTAAACTGCTGTTGATGTTTATATTGTCATCTAGTGTATGGGCAGTTGTCGGTACAAAGCCTGCAACACAAGCGTCAAAAAATAACGCAGAACAGATTCCCATTATCAAGCTACCAGAGGTTGATTTGGAATTTATGCTTGAGGTTTTTCTTTTGGCTGTAGAGCGAGGCGAGCTTCAGGCAATGGATATATCATTTGAGCGAAAGAACTTAATACCGAGTCAAGTTGAAATTGTTTATTCTCTCCGAAACAATCAATCGTACATAAAGGTAATTTCATTGGTGGAGCCGCCGATTCAGCTTCCTCACGTTGGCAAAGCCTACATTACAAAAATATCGGCTACTTTAAATTTAAGCGGAAAAATTATCGATACTGCAGTTCATTGCGATTTTTAGACGTGAATGTAAACAGGCTTTTTTTATAAAAACATAATATGTGAATATTACATGGCCTGATCAAACTCTTTTCGATAAAAAACAGTTCCTGACATGTGTTTAGCTATCGAGCTATCTAGGAATAAAACCATGAATGCTTCATTTGGTATCTCACCCCATTGAGGTTGTAAACCATATTGCGATGCGGGCTTAAAACCGAACCGAGGGTAATACTTTTCATGACCCAGAACAATAATAAAAGGATAGTGTCTATCGCTTAGTATTTTTATTCCAGCCTCGACCAGTCGGGATCCAATGCCTTGATTCTGCCTTTCAGGTAAAACCGCCATTGGCCCCAATCCCATTCCTTTGATGGTTTTTCCATTAGTGTGAGCCTGTGCCGGACTAAAGAAAATATGGCCAATAATGTGATCACCCTCAACTGCCACCAAAGATAATACTTCGCCACAGGCATCGCGTATGTTGTCAATAATCGCGCTTTCCGTATCGCCTGAAAAAGCAACATTATTTATTCGCCGTATTGATGGGTAATCATCTATTTTTTCAGGCCTTATAATCATTAAATTAATACCGGTACTTTTTCATTTTAAAATCCATCAGATGGATTATTTAGCATACTATCATCACTTCGAAATATGGCATTGGGTGGGGATTGCAAATAATATTTCTTGTCATTTAGTGAGCTCATAACTTCATTTACATCTGCTCTTGCGAGTGTTTTCTCTGGTGATAATTCTAAATTCATGACCAAAGTTAATCGGCCGGTTAGCTTTAATAGGCCATCTGGCAGTTCGTCAATGGCTTCTTGTTCTTTCTCTTGATAGGGCGTATACAAATACATCTCTTCTTTTTTGCTGCAGCGAAATATAAGGCACTTCATAAGTTTATCCGTTTTGTCTAGATGACTATGAATTATAAATCACTTTTGTCGTTTCCCCAATGTGACCAACAAAATTAAAATGTATTGGTAATAGCAACTGAACACGAATAAAATCTTAACACGTTGATTAAGACGCTTGTTTTCAAAGAGAAAATCAAACATGTCCGATCATTACAAAGCGCCAGCTGAAATATTGGAAAAAGAAATAGTAATTAAAAAAAGCCGTTTTATTGCTCGGGTAGGAAGAGTTGCCAATAAAGCAGAAGTAAAATTGTTTCTCGAACAAGCTCGCAGAGATTTCAAAGATGCCCGTCATCATTGCTGGGCCTATTTGATCGGTAATCCAACGGGTATACCTTCGGCGGCGACGAATGATGATGGCGAGCCTTCGGGCACGGCAGGCAGGCCTATTCTTAATGTGATTCAGCACAAAGCTGTAGGTGATGTAATGCTTGTTGTAATTCGTTATTTTGGTGGTGTAAAGCTCGGAGCAGGAGGCCTGACTCGCGCCTACAGTTCGGCAGCTGAAAATGTCTTATCTACAGTTCAATTAATGCAAATACAGTCAATGACAGAAATCAAATTTGTCATGAATTTTTCTGTAGAACAAATTATAAGACATTGGTTAGAAAATCATAGCAGTAAGGTTATCAATATAGAATATACCGAAAATGTAACAATGACCGCCTCTGTTCCCTCAAAAGACTTGGAACTGTTCTTAAAAATTTGTTCCGCTCAATCAATTATCCTTATCTATCCAGACTGCGAATAAATAGGGTAGACCGCACCTGTCTTTTAGAATTGTTTTAACTCATTGAAAAAACGCATCTTGTGAGCTTGCCAGCAAAATTAGTAGTAAAGCAAGTTTGATCGTTACCGATATTTAATTAGATCCGGACTGGATTGTTAAATAACTTGGTATTGAATAAGCGCATGCACAGCGATAATCACAAAGATAGCATTTTAATTGCAGATGACGATGAGTTAAATCGTGAGTTATTATCTCATCGCTTGTCAACTGAAGGTTATGTAATCGAAACAGCCGAAAATGGTAAGAAAGCGTGGGACTTACTACAGCAGCAAACGTTTTCACTGGCGCTGCTAGATATAAATATGCCAGAAATGGATGGCATTCAAGTGCTGGAGAATATTAAACAGCATCCTTCCTTAAACAGTCTGCCAGTTGTGATGGTTACTGCACTTGATGACGTGAGTAGTTCGGTTAAATGCATAAGCATGGGGGCTGATGACTATATTACCAAACCATTTGACCCGATTTTGCTAAAAGCCCGGATCAAATCCAGTTTGGATAAAAAACGTTATTACGACGAAAACGAGCGTTTCCGACACGCGTTACAGCAAGAGAATAAAGAACTGGAAATGACAGTTCAGGAAAAAATAACTGAGCTTTCATCTGCTCAATTGGCAGCTATATTTGCCATGTCAAAGTTGGCTGAATCAAAAGATAACGAGACGGGTGCGCACCTGGATCGCTTACGAGAATATTGCAAAGTGCTAGCTGAAGATTTGGCTGCAACGGACAAATATCGAAATGTAATCGACCAAACATATATCGATACCATATATGCCGCCAGCCCATTACATGATGTTGGAAAAGTAGGAATTCCGGATAATGTGCTTTTAAAGCCAGGTAAGCTCGATCAAAACGAGTGGCAAATAATGCAAACCCACACCACTATCGGTGCGGAAACATTGCGTGCGGTTCTCAAGCAGCATGCTAATAATAATTTTATACAGATGGGGATTGATATCGCATTGTCACATCATGAAAAGTGGGATGGAAGTGGATATCCAGAAGGTTTGTTACGTACAGGAATTCCTTTGTCTGCCCGTATTTTAGCATTAGGTGATGTTTACGATGCACTAACTTCCAAACGTTGTTATAAAGAAGCATTTTCACATGAAAAAAGCCGTGAAATCATTCTGGAAGGTGTTGAGTCCCATTTCGATCCGGATGTGGTTGAGGCTTTTTTGAGAGTTGAGAAAGTGTTCTATCACACTAGAAAACAATACCAGGATGAAGACTCCTAGCAATTGAATTTAATTGACAAGTATTAGATGAGGGCTAAACGTTGTTAAGCAAGCTATTCATATTAACATTATTAACTAACATTTCAATTGATGCGTTTGCGCATGAAGAGCATCATAATATTAATTCACCTGTCATAGTGTTAGATTCAGTTGAACCGATAACACCGATTCCTCACCCGAGCATTGAAAATCATAAAAAGATTCAATTGGGCAAAAAATTGTTTGAAGAAAAACGGCTTTCCCATGACGATACTACCGCTTGTCAAAGTTGCCACTTCTTAAATAAAGGTGGCGCCGATGGTAAAAAATTGTCTCCGTCCATTGATGGTGGGTATCGTTCACGGAATACGTCATCTATATTTAACGTAGGACTTTATTCGTTAATTGGTTGGGATGGGTTACCAAAAAGTTTGGAGCAGGTGGTTGATGCGATACTAAAGAGTAAAAAAGGCTTGAATTCAAATTGGTCGGCAGTGATACAAAAGCTCTCGCCGGATGAGCAGTATCAAGTTGCATTTAGTCAAGTTTATAATGATGGAATTAATGATGATAATATAAAAAATGCAATCGTTGCTTATATGCGTTCATTGAATACGCCTGACTCCCGCTTTGATAAATATCTCACCGGCAATACATCTGCAATCACAGATGCAGAAAAAAAGGGTTATCTCTTATTTAAAAGTTATGGTTGTAGTTCCTGTCATCAAGGTGTTGCGATTGGCGGAAACATGGTATCGCCCTACAGCTTGTTTCGAAATAACTTATTGCCAAATTCTAATATATCTAAACTTGAGCTGGGTCGCTTTAAAAAGACCAACGATGAAGCAGATAAATATGTGTTTCGAGTTCCCAGCTTGCGGAACGTAGCCTTAACAGCACCATATTTCCATGATGGCTCAGTTAAAACTTTGGAAGAAGCGATTGATATAATGGGGCGCAACATGCTGGGTCGAGCAATTGATAATCAAGATCGTAAGTTAATAGTTGCGTTCCTGAAAACATTAACCGGTGAGCTTCAGGGTAAGCCTTTATGAAAGCAAATATTATAATGCCAGTTATTTTGGCAATTATTGTTTCCATTGGTTTAACGTATTTATACTTTCACTCACGTAATCTTGATGCTGAATTGCATAACCAAGTTATGCATCAATTGCAGCTGCTCAAACAAGCTAATGCTGATCTCAATGAGGCGATAATTGAAGTCTCTTCCAGACATTCACAGAACTACGATTCACTTGGTATAGTGCAAAAAAATCTATTTTTACAAATAGCCAAGTTCGAGAATACTATCTCTCAAATGCAGTCAAACGTGAGTGTTCGATTTGATGATTTAATTCGTAGATTGGAGGAGGTCGGTCAAGAAAAGTCACGATTGATAGAGAGATTTAAATTGGATACGGCGTTGCTTAACAATTCTCTACACTACTATCCGAGACTGTTAGAGGAAATCGAGTCTTTTGCAGAGAAAAGTTCGGAGTATAAAATCTATCAAGAAATAGCGCATAAAGTTACGTACTTTTCTTTGAATTTCCATAACGATGTATTCGAGTCTGCAAAATCAGAAATTGCAGCACATAAAAATCAATTGAGGAGTAATCGGTCTTTACCGAAAAATAAACATATTTATCTGTCAAATTTTTTGTCACATTCAGAGCTTATTCTAGATTCGTTGAAAAAACGTAGTGGTGTTGCTTCCATTAAGGCTAATACTGCGATTAACAGTATATTGAGTGAGCTGAATGGTGAGTATATGAAATATTATAACCGTCAGGCAGAGAAAGCAGAAAAATCCAGAAACTTTATGTTCGGTGCTTCATTGTTGCTTATTAGTATTATTGTATACGTATTGATTTTGTTGGCGAAAAACGCTATCGAATTAGCTAAGGAGCGTGAGAAAGCATTATTTGCCAGCCAGGCAAAAAGCACCTTTTTAGCGAATATGAGCCATGAAATTAGGACGCCACTTACTGCGATTATAGGATTTGGTGAATCCTCTCTGGACAGTGGGCAAACGATGGATGAACGCTTGTCTGCCATACGTTCAATTGTACGAAACGGAAAACATTTGCTGCAGATCATTAATGAAATTCTCGATATCTCAAAAATAGAATCTGGTAAGCTGACAGTAGAAAAATATCCGTGTAACGTGATTGATACTTTACGTGAATTGGAATCCAGCATGCGATTTCAAGCTGAAGAAAAAGGTTTGGCGTTTGAGATAAAGCCAATCTTTCCTCTACCAGAAATAGTTAGTACAGATCCTGTAAGATTTAAGCAAATTCTGTTTAACCTGACGAACAATGCCATAAAGTTCACGCATAGTGGTAAAGTGGAAATACAAATCGCTTGTGATTGTGGTAATGAAAGGCTAAAAGCCGTTGTTGCCGATACTGGTATTGGCCTAAGTAAAGAACAAGTTGAAAAGTTGTATTCTCCATTTACACAAGCGGACTCTTCAACCACACGCAAGTATGGCGGAACAGGCTTGGGTTTGCATATATCTAAATACCTAGTTGAAGCGCTTGGAGGAGTACTTGAGGTTCATAGTGCTCCTGGGCAAGGTAGTCAATTTAGTTTTAGCATCGATACTGGTTCTTTGAATGGTGTGAAAATTCAGCATCAAGAAAGTGGTCAATCGGAATCAACTGAAACAACAATAATAAGTAGCGAAGCACCAAAGTTACATGGCTCAATTTTATTGGCAGAGGATAACCTAGATAATCAAGAGCTTATTTCGTATTTTATTAGAAAAACGGGTGCTGAGTTAAAAGTTGTCGATAATGGCTTACGAGCTTGTGAAGAAACTTCGATAAAAAATTATGACCTTGTGCTTATGGATATGCAGATGCCAGAGCTAGATGGGCTATCCGCAACTCGGCGTATTCGTGACAGCGGATATGACAAGCCAATCATTGCCTTGACTGCTAATGCAACCAATGAAGATATTGATTCGTGTCATAACGCTGGATGTGATGGGTTTTTATCAAAACCGGTTGATTGGAGTAAGTTCTATCAGGCTTTATCTAGTCATTTAAATGAAGATGAAGCGGAGGTTACAGGTATGGCTGCTATAGAGTCTGAAATAATTAAAGGCGAGCCAGCTTTAGCTCGGTTGGTAGTCAAGTTTTTAGATTCATTACCTGAGCGTTTGCAAGACTTGAAACAGACAGTTTATGCCAACGACTGGCAGAACATGAGTTTTCAGCTGCATAATTTGAAAGGATTGGGTGGGAATTTTGGCTATCCACAAGTCACAAAATTGGCTGCACGAATGGAATTTGAAATTAAAAAGCAGGACTATTCAAAAGTTCGAGCATCTCTTCAAGAGTTAGAATCACTATTCTCTCGCTTGCTGGCCGGCAAGCCGGATGTTACAGATTCTTAACTATTACTCACATATGCGAAACATTCAGGCTTAGAGGCTGGGGCAATGAAATTGCCCCAGTCTTTATATTTTACTAATCCCAATTTCGGTCACTAACACGATGACAGCCTGAACTTCCACAATCTCTGTTTTGAGAAAGTGTTCCTCTATGCTCGCTTGGATCGTAATCACCTGCGTGACAACCCGCACAAGATGGTGCCAGGTTTGGCGTGGAGTAGCTAATCGTTTCGCTATTGTTTCTATGGCACGATATACAAGATACTCGAGCGTTGTGATCACCCGGATAGTCTCGTGACGTATGGGTAAAGTTTATTGGAGCCCAGGCGCGTGTGGAATGGCAGGCATTACACTCTTGAGTGGTAACAAAATGGTTTCGTGATTTTCCGGTGGCAGTTTGGCCATTATGACATGAGCTGCAATTGCCCGTGATGCCTTGATGATCAAATGTGGCTCCTACAAATGTTGCTGTTGTATGGCAGTTGGAGCAATCAAGATTAGTTGCTATATGGCTACTCGACTTTCCAATGGCTGTTACATTGTCATGACAGGAAGCACAGTTATCAACAATACCAGTATGGTCGAATATCGCCCCAGTAAAAGTAATGGTTGTATGGCAAACGCCGCAGTCTGCAGAAGTAGCAGGGTGTGTATCTGATTTTCCTAAAGCCGCTACTCCGTCATGACAGGCCCGACAATTATCAACAATTCCTGTGTGATCAAAACTGGCGGGAATAAAACCTGCGGTGGTATGACATGCGGCACAGTCAGCAGTTGTTGGTACATGGCTGCTGGATTTGCCGGTTGCTGTGATGCCATCATGACATAAAACGCAATTATTGCTTATGCCGCGGTGATCAAAACGGGCACCTGCGAATGCAGTTGTGTTGTGGCAAACAGAGCAATCTTGGCTAGTGGGTATATGATTTAGAGATAAGCCCGTTGCCGATGTGCCGTTGTGGCATGAGGCGCAGTTATCAATAATGCCTTCATGATTAAAGACAGCCGTAGCAAAAGTGCTGGTCACATGACAAACGCTACAGTCTTGTGTTGTAGGTAGGTGATTTGCGTTTTTCCCGATAGCAGTATTTCCGTCATGACAAGAAGCGCAATCGCTTACAATATTGGTATGATCAAAAACACTGGTAGTGAAATTGCTTGTGATATGGCACACCCCACAATCAGCATCTGTGGCAATGTGATCACTTGGTTTACCTTGCGCGGCATTGCCATCGTGGCATGAAATACAATTACCCACAATTCCCTCATGACTAAAAATCGAGGGATTGAATGCGCTGGTTATATGACAAAGGTAACAATCCTGGTTTGTTGGGATGTGAGCAGTAGCTGAACGCTTGCCAATTGCTGAAACACCATCATGACAGCCTTCACAGCCGCGTGTTATACCTTGGTGGTTAAATGTTGCTGGTTTGAATGCATTGGTTGTATGACATACATTACAGTCTTCAAGCGTTGGAATATGATTCACAGACTTACCGCCAGCGTTTTGCTCATTGTGGCAAGATGTGCAATTGCCTACGATACCTTGGTGATCAAACACTGCATTCTTGAACGAAACCGTTGAATGGCAGACAACGCAATCTTGTGATGTGGGAATATGATTAACTGAAAGCCCGAGGCTGATGACTCCATCATGACAGGAAGCGCAGTTATTCGTTACACCGGTATGATCAAAGGTGCCTGAGGTAAATGTGCCTACCGTGTGACAAACATTACAGTCATCTTGAATTGGTATGTGGTTAAGTGATATGCCGCGGGCATTAACATTATTGTGGCATGATGCGCATGTGCCGACAATGTTGCTGTGATCGAAAATATCGTTGATAAAACTTTGGGTATTATGGCAAGTCCCGCAGTCTGCTGTTGTCACTGGGTGAGTATTGGATTTACCAATTGCTGTTACGTTGTCATGGCAGCTGCCGCAAGTGCCTTGAACCGTGCTGTGATCGACAGTAGCGACATCTAGAATATTTGTTACACTGTTATGGCAATCGCTGCAGTCTCCATTAGTAGCAATATGTCCGGCATTTTTACCTAGTGCCACAATACCATTATGGCAAATATTACAATTTCTACTAATACCCTCATGGTCAAAAGTACCATCTGCGGATAATTCAATAAAGCCAGAGGTGCTATGACAAGCGTCGCATTCTTCAGCTGTTACAACATGAAGGATTGATTGGCCAATGGCTATTTGTCCGTTATGGCAGCTGCTGCAAGCACCCAAAACTTCCAGGTGATCTACATAAGGTGTAATGTTAAATACTTCTGTGGAATGACAAGCGGCACAGACATTACTGGTAGGCATATGGTCACCAGGTTTTTCTGTAATCTGTTTTTCTTCTTGAGGTTGCTTTTCTCTATGGCATTGTACGCAATCAGATGACAGTCCGATATGATGCGGCCCAGGTCCTTTTCCTGCGGTAATAGACACAAGGTCTCGTTCGCTACTTACGCCATCGTTGCTCACTATCAGCTGAGCAATATACACGCCTGCAACATCAGGCGTGAAACTCGCTTGCTCACTTAGCGGATTCTGTATTTGTGCTTGACTATTTTCGGGTAAATTTGCAAATGACCATGAGAATGTCAGTTCGGTACCGCCAATCGAACGATTTCGTGATCGCTCGCCATCTAACGTTACCGGAATGCCAATATCAACTTCCTGAATTGGCCCTGCTTCTGCCACCACAATAATTGATGCGCGTGGATTAAGTATGACACTGGGGTTATCGCTATCGTTTACCGGGCCTGTATCATTCAGCGGATTGGTGGGGGGAGAATTGGATATAGAACTAGTGTCGTCATTACAGCCGGTAGACATGAAAAAAAACAAAACTAATACAACAGATATCAGATAATTTTTGAGTATCATAGGAAATAGTCCCTTTCGAAAAGAAAAATTCATAGAGATCTAATAATTATTTAACCGTAGCTAATGTGGGCTATTTTTTTGCCCTTATTGTTTTTTGCGTCCAGGAAAGAATTGATACGAGAAACCAATCATGTTTGCAAACCGCTACGAATATTATATTGCACCCCACTAGGATTGTATCAGACTTAACCGTTTGAAATGAAAATTCATGAATTATCAGCCAAACAGTGATAAATCCGACAGGCTCCTGGTAAAACTAATTGACCGCACAATGAGCAGAAAGGTTCCTATGTCGCGAGAGCTACAGAGCATTTCATATAATTGCTACTGTGGTCATTATGAGACAGTTCAATTGGAAACAATTGAGTTGTTTTATTCTTTTATAATGCGAGCCGAATTTTTATGTTTGGTGAGATCGAGTAAACATCACGAGTTGTCACACTTAAAACAGCGTTATTTATACTTTGTCTAAGACTTCGCTTACACATGTAGGCAGCTATAAAATTAATTGTAAGTGTTTAGGTGGGTTAGAAGTCGTTAGTGAGTCTATCTTAAAGTTTATAATTCATTTTTTTCTTGAGCAAATTACAACGCCTGTCGACCAGGCTATTTTGCTAACACTAAATGCCTCATGGGTTTCAAGATATTTGACAAGGTTTTCTGCTTTCTTTGCATGCCCATCGGGCCAGTTATCTTGCGCTTGCATATCGTCGATTAAATATATACCGCCAACTTTAAGCAGTGATAAGGTTTGATCAAGGTGATGATATTTGCCTGGCCATGTATCTGCAAAAATTAAATCAATTGATTCAGTGTTTGTGTTTTCAATTAATTATTCGCCTTCATCAATTAAAAATGTGACGCGTGGGTCGTGTCCCAAATATCGCTTAGCGATTTCAACCAAACGTTCATCATTATCAATCGTCTGAAGTGTGGAAAGTGAATCCATTCCGTGCAGCATCCACGCGGTAGATAAGCCGCTTCCAGTACCCAACTCAAGAAAGCGCCCTTGAGGTTTTGCAGCGCAAAGTGTCGCTAAAAGTGATCCAAACAAAGGATCTGATAATTAAATTTAGGTAAACCACCGCCTCTGGCGGTGAGACTCACATAGGCTTTGCCATTCCGGCGTGCAAGTGAGGAAAATGATCTCCTTCATAAACTGGCAAGTTGAGAAGGAGATCAAGATGAGAGACTGGCAAAACCAATCTCACGTAAAGTATTATTGCAAATATCACATCGTATTTGTTCCGAAATATCGGAGAAAATCAATCTACGGAACGTTGCGAAAAGAAATTGGCAAAATATTGAATGAGCTATGCTGGCAACAGGGTGTGGAGTTAGTTGAAGGGCACGCGATGAATGATCACATTCATATATTGCTCATGATACCACCGAAATATAGTGTAGCGAATACAGTTGGTTTTTTGAAAGGAAAATCAGCTATTCGAATATTTCGAGATTATTTGCAAGTTAAACGCAATTTCACGGGCCGTCATTTCTGGGCGCGAGGTTATTGTGTTAGTACGGTTGGATTAGATGAGCAAATAATCAGGGAATATATTAGAAATCAAGAAAATGAAGAGAAACGCCAAGAGCAATTAAAATTGGAAGGTCTCTTATAGCCCCTTCCAGGGGCTTTCATCATACCACCCGTTCTACGGGTGGTTTTTGATTGATCAAATTGAAGTTTATTTGTTTTAGCTAATATGTTTTCAAATCCAACGGGGTAGTTTTTGATTTTATTGTCCACGTTTGGCATATCCTTTTGTAAGTAGAGCAAGTGTCGTTTGTTATTCTAATTCATGAACGCATTCGAGCATACCAGGTGTGAATAAACAGACTTTGGAAAAATAATGTGGGTGTTTCAAAGCCGCTTGAAGCAATGAGTTTTTCTGTGTCTTTCGGAGGAAGTGCTGCAACCTTTTTACCGAACGAGTTGATTTGTTTATCGACTTCTTCTGTGGGCATGTCGGAATATTTTAGGGTTCGCTCCCAGATATCTAGTACACTTTCATAAGTAGCAGCTGACATATCAGTCGCCAGGTCGGCGCTAACTAAACACCCATTTGTGATTAGTCGTTTGGCTATCTGTTCAAAAAACTTACGCCGGTCATCTATTTGCAAAATAAAATGAGAAACCAAAATGCAAGTTGCCGCGTCATACAATTCTATTTCTGGAAGAGAGTCGAGATAACCCTCGTGGAAAACACATCGTGAAGCAATGCCGTTCTCTTCCGCTCGTTGGCGACACACTTCCAACATTGGGGCGGCTGGTTCTATGGCGGTAAACTGCCATTGAGGGAATTCTTTAGCAAGATAAATTAATTCAGCACCGGTTCCAATACCAACACAAAGAATTCGAGCATCAGTTGGCAGACCTGAAAGCACCATGCGAATCAATAAATGTAGTGCGTCACGAATAGGTGCCAGTTTTTCCCTTTGCTGATCATAAGAAGATGCACGTTCTTGATCAAAAATGTAGGTTGATTCCTGCTTTTTCATAAATACAGTCCATTATACGTATCTTTAGCTTTTAATCAGCCCAACTTTTAAGTCGTCGGCTTGGTAAATAACGTCACCATTGTGAATTACCATACCATCTGCAATCCCCATTGCCATAGGTTTTTTAAACAGGCGTTTTATGTGGAGTTGATATTGTATCGAACCAGCATCTGGGTATATTTGCCCAGTGAATTTAACCTTGCCAACGCCTAATGCTCGTCCTTTGCCGGGTAGACCCGACCAACCCAGAAAAACACCCAGCAATTGCCATAAAGCATCAAGTCCCAGGCAGCCGGGCATGACAGGATCATTTTTGAAATGGCAGTCAAAAAACCAGTGATCAGAACGAATGTTCAAACTAGCATCAAGCTGACCTTTATCGAAACGTCCGCCCTTATCAGTAATATTATGAATTTCGTCAATCATCAACATCAAAGAGCTGGGTAATTGTGCATTTCCGTCGCCGAAAAAGTTTCCTTCCGACATTGCTAAGATTTGAGCATTTGAGTACTGCATCTAATTCTCCAAATATTAAGATATGATGCAGTTTTACAGAATTTAGCGGTCAGATATTGTAAAAATCGGACTTAACCTTAGGTGTTGAATTGATTAAAAAAAGTTCCAGGGCTAGACAGTAAGCGCTTTTTGCAATCTTTGATTAGATGTGATTGATCAAAGAAACCTGACTCATGCGCTGTTTGTAATGAATTGTCAGGCGATAGATAAAGCTTTTTGCAAACATGTTGAATTCGAATGGTTTGGGCGAAAGTTTTAGTGCTCAGTCCGGTATGATTGCGAAACAGGCGGTTTAAGTGGCGGCTAGTCCAGCCAATGTTTTCAGCCAAGTGATTTATTTTTATGTTTCCCAATGATTGGTAAATTAGCGATAACGCTTGATCAAACTGCGTGATAGGTAATGGTTTGTAGTTTTGCAATAACCATTGTTCACAAACTTGTGCACGATCATGGGAATTTTTTTGCTGGTAAATTCTATCATGCAGTTGTTGAAATTCTTTACTGGGAAAATAGTGACCATCAACAAACTGATTGCTTATTTCTGATAAGTTCAAATCAAAAAAATGACGCAGAGCGCCAGGGTAAAACCATATTCCGAAGTATTCACCTGCTTGTAAAATCTGAACATTATTCGCGTGAGTTAGCGCTCCGCCAATCATGGAGCCGTTAGGCGAGATATATATGGCCTGAGTGCCGTCCGGCATGATTGGATAAGGTGTTGGTTTATTTGTATATATTTGCAAGTAGGATTGCACGATACCGCGTAACATTTTACATGCCGGCATAGACTTAAGTGAAAGCCCAAATTGTTTTAGGCCCTCATCAGTTAAAGTAGGTTGAAAGGATTTATATAAGCTGGTCAATTCAGTATTCTACTATACGGCGTGTTGGTTCTTTAAAATGTTGTAAAACGAATAATTTCAATTTTTTTCAATTTATATATCAGGCATTTTTTCCCACACTAAATGCTGCTTGGTAGGGCTATTGGCATCATATATTAAAATCCACGTTTCACCTGTGTCTGCATTTAAAAGTAAAGTCTGTTTGCGATAGTGCATTGTTTTATCTTTTTTCCACGTGCTGTATTCAGCTTGATGAACGACATAATTATTTGATGCGCAGCCAAATAAACTGAGTAGGGAAAGTCCTAAAAGGCAAAGTGTTGCAATCTTCACAATTAATATCCTGTTTGCTTTATGTGCTATATTCAGTGGTGCGATATTTGATCGACACCTTGCTCATACCTTATTATATTGAACCCCTCATTTTCAGAGGGTGCTTGAAAATATCGGGTTATTGCATCAAATTCTTTTTCCGTCGTAAAGGCGGTACCTTGTTTTTTGTTCTTACTTCTTTGCTTTAATTGATGTTTGCATATTTCATCGCTGGCATCAATGAAATGAAGTGCATGAGAAACATTCGATTGTTCAAATATTTCTCTAAACCATTTTCGCTGTTTTTTGGTGTTAGCGGGGAAATCGAGCACAACAGAAACACCACCACTCAGTATCGAAATAATATGGTCTGAAAGTAAATTTTTCAGTCGGGACGAATAGTTAAGATAAGTCGGAATATCGATAATTTCTTTTGGATATAATTGGCCAAGCCAGTGATCTTCGCTTAACAAAATTGCATCAAATTCGCTAATAATGCTTTTTGCTAAGGTTGATTTCCCCGCAGCCATTTTTCCGCAAAAGAAATGTAGTGTGGTTTCGTTATTCATTTCTAATATCCTGAATTGCTGTAAATTGAAAATATTCGGTTAACAGAGTCCAGGCATTATAACTATATTGCCTTTTTTATGACCTGCTGCCACATACCTGTGGGCATTAACTATCTGATCCAAAAGGTAGTATTTATCAATCACAGTTTTAATCTTGCCTGCTTCAAAAATCTGCTTCAGCTCCTTGAGTAGAATTCTTAGTTCTGAAGCTGGTCGTAATCCGGTGGCTGAAAATTTCGCTTTCTTGTTGTTGAGCTTTGAAGTCCATAACATTTGAAATAGCAACCTAAGTCCAAGCACTGGTGAGAGGTAAACACCAGTGGGTGTTAACAAGTTCTTGCAGTGTGAATAGGAATGTTTGCCAATCGTATCAAAAATAAAGCCATAGCTTTGCTGGTTTTTGCTAAAGTCATCTTTAGTGTAATCTATGACATGATCTGCGCCCAAAGATTTCACCAGCTTCAGGTTTGTTGTACTGCAAACACCGGTAACTTTAGCGCCCAAATGTTTGGCGAGTTGCACCGCAGAGGTACCAATACTTCCCGATGCGCCGATGATGAGTATGCTTTGCCCATTTTGAATGTTAGCTACGTTTTTTAAGAAATTTAGCGCTGTTAACGCGCCATCACAAATCGGTGCAGCTTCTTCATAATTCATATGACTTGGCAAACCTTCCAGCACGCCATCTTCAGGCACGCCCTCGTAACGTAACATTATTTCCGGTTGATTCAATCACTCCGGCGAAACCGGTGTCGGGTATTGTATGCTTGGGTTTCATGAGATCTATAAATAATCGCCCAAAAAAGGGTGTTCCAGTTCGCATCATGCTATCTGCGGTCGATGCGGTCGAAGCATGAACTTTGATCAGAATCTCATTATCTTTCGGGATAGGTTTAATTACATCTCTAATTTGCAGGACATCTGGTGTGCTGTATTTTTCACATATAATTGCTTTCATTCTGTTTTCGTCTTTAATATAAGATGTGTGATTCCTTGAATTTAAAGAGTGCGTTACGCAACTTCGGTTGCAGCATAGTGATGCTGTTTTTTTCGAGCCAAAATTAATTCGGCAATTGCTATATGCAGTAAAAACGTGAGCCAAACGAGTGATGGCAGATAGGCGTCATTAAATTCGCCGAATATAACAAATACTCCCCCAAAAAATATGCGCATGGTGGCGACGGATAAGCCAATTGCGTAGGCGCGAATCATCCAAGCGCGATGACGTGTGATATCCCGATTTTTTATGGCGTGAAACGCGATTATCAAGGCGATAAATAAAGCGCCACCAAATGTGAGATTTGCTGCCGTAGTAAAATGATTGACGATAACCGGGAAAAGTATCGCCATTGCGATAGCGCTAATCGCAGTGATTAAACCGGAGAGAACAAATAATCTTCCCGACCAGCGATGGGCGGATGGCCATCGATTTCGAATTGAAGATGTAAACTGCAGCGGCCCCAATAGCATGAACAAGATACCAGGTAGCAGATGCAATATGGATATGATTGGATGATCAATATAAGGTGTTAAACCTGGCGGTTCTTCGGGAATTACTCCTGTACTTAATGCTTGATCCATTGCCAACAATCGTATAACCGCGAACAGTATTGCCACCGTTCCTAGCACCATCAGCAATACGGGTACGCATTGATTAAAAGTCATTTTTGTTTTCATTATCTAAGTCTCCTCTTGCTTATAAATGTTCACTGAACATGTTTTTCATGATTCAATACGATTGACAGATTGCAGAGGTAAACCTAAATCACGCACTTTTTTAAGTACACCATACAACGCTGCTTGATCGGCTACTGGTCCACTAATAAGTGTTTCGCCGTTGTCTTCCAGCGTGATTTTTAATCCTCCGAACCAGTCTGCCCATTGAGCCGCCAAATGACCTTTGACTCTGATCTGATAGATAGTGGATTCACATAAAACAGGTTTTTGGGACATAAGTTTGCAACCCGTGCCAGGCAGTTATAATAGTGAGAGCTACTTGCTCAATATGTGGATAATATATCGGTGAACAGGTATTGTTGAATAGCTACTAAAGTATTGTTCGGGAGTACTGTTTTATAGAATTATTTAGAGAATGAGTAGATTAACCCCTCGGGTTTAACTCACTGCTTGAGGGCTATGAATAGTGCCTGGGTTGAAGATGAGATTTACAGCAGTTCCAATTCACGAGCGCGTGATACTGCTTCAGTGCGCCTTTGAACTTGTAACTTGTTAAAGATTTTTTGATTGTGCCCTTTTATAGAGCTCAATGCGAGATAGAGTCGCTCACTGATTTCACGATTTGATAGCCCTTGGGCAATTAGTTGAAGCACTTCTAGTTCGCGTGGACTCAACGGTTCGATAAGCGCTTGGTCATTTGTTACAGCAGATTTATAAGATTTGCTTTGGGGTGCTTGGTCATTTACTTCAAAAAAAGAAAACACTTTATTGGCGAAGCCCGATACTGCCCCCCTGAGTATTACTTTGGATAATAAACCAGCCATAACTTCGCCTTCGTTCACAAAGAGTAAAACAAAACCTTCAGGCTCTGCCAATTTCAGCGCATGTTTCAGCTCGATGAGGGCAGAAGTGATGTCTCCTTGTGATTCATGAACAAGTGCTTTGAGAATATGGATTTCAATAAGGCTTTTTGTTCTCTCGCCTTCGAGCGCGGTCTTTAGTAAGCGGTTTAATAATTTCATTGCATCGTTAATCGCACTGGGTATGGCATGTTGTTTATATTGTGCGATGAGTAATCTTGCCAGAGTGAGGTGTTCAAACTCACGCATATAGCTCAGCTCGTTGTCAGACGAAAGCTCATGTTCCTTGGCCCAGGCCAGGGCTTTATCCAGTGCATTTTGTGTTATCCATACCCGGGTTTTTAACGCTGCCACAGGACGAGTAACAGGTAACGGATTTCTGTAATATAATTGTTCCGCTTGATCGAGTAGAGTGAGCGCGTTATCTAACTTTCCCTCTGTTTGTTTCATTTGAGAATTGGCAAGACACAATCGATACTGCTAGTCAGGTAACGCCAATTGTTCACCAAGTGCCTCACTTTTTAAAAGGTACTGGCTGGCAGATTCAAGATCACCCTGTTCGTAGTGGATCAAACTCAAACCTAAATACATATCAGCTGTGCCTTGCGGTAACGGCTCTTGCGCCATTCTTATATCAATCATGACAAATGTGCCGCTGATGGCGTAAGAAATATTGCCGGTTAATTGCATTTCTGCCATACAGTCAGCAAATGAGTTGTAGGCCGATTCCAGATCACCACGGGGCCAGTAAGCCATTGCCAATAAAGCCGCGCCAATTGCTCGCCATTGATGTTCTTTTTCTGATAATAATTCAAGTGCACGCCTGGCTTGTATCACTGTTTTGTTTACATCGCCAAGCGCCTGGGCGTGATAGGCTCGCGCCGCAGCGATTTTAGCTGGAAGATTTCGAAATTCTTTTTCGTCAGCAAATATTATGTTGCTTGAAGTTGTATTCGATGACGTGTTTGAATCTGCTTCCAAGCATTTTTCGGCATTGTTTAGTTGCACTTCGGCCGCCTCTAGCTCACCAAAATCCAGTAAGGCCCATGCATAGCCAACGCTGAGTACCGGCCTGACTTGTAGCAATTCCTCAGGTATTTCCTTCACCCAGTTATACATAATATGATTCTGATAATATCGGCCAAAAAGGTCTGGCCATGCAAGCTCCATTAAATTCGCAGCGCGGTTATAATTTTTAGCAGCAAGTGCGTGGCGAACTGCATCGAACGGCAGATTATTTTGTTCGTACCATTCGCTGGCGCGTTGATGAAATAATGGTATATGTTCTGATGATTTTTCCATCGCACGAGCTTGCAGAACGTCAGAAAAAAGGTGATGGTAACGATACCATTCACGTTTATCATCCAGAGGCACAAGCAGCAGATTTACACGTTCGAGATATTCCAGTGTCACTTGTCCAGGGGTGGTTGGATCTTGTAACACAGCATCGCAAAGCGAGCCGCATAGCCGATCAAGAATAGATGTGCCCAACAAAAAATTTTGAATATTTTGATGTTGCTGGTGAAGAACTTCTTCAATCAAATAGTCAATGACAAAACGATGACTACCGGTGAAAGATTTAATGAACTGGGTTGCATCTTGGCTTCCTTGCATTGAGATCGCAGCCAGTTGCAGACCAGCTACCCAGCCTTCGGTTCGTGTCTCCAGAGTAGCGATATTTTCGGGTGAAAGTGTAAGGCCCATAATCTGGTTGAGAAACTGGGCTGCTTCATCAGCTGTAAATCGCAAATCTGTTGCCCGTAGTTCGGATAACTGGCCTCTCACTCGCAGCTTGGCTAAGGGGATATTGGGATCTTCACGTGTCGTTATAACCAGGTGCAGCTGTGGTGGTAGATGTTCGAGTAAAAATGACAATGCCTCATCAACTGATGTCGCATCAACGAGATGGTAGTCATCAAGCACGAGCAATATCTGATTTGGCATCGAGCTGATTTCATTGAGCATGGCAGTTAGCACGGAATCATGCGGCGGTGGTTGCGGTGATTGCAACGCATTGAGTACGGCTTCACCAAAACTTTCTGCAATTGTTTGCAAAGCACAAATCATATGGCTTAGAAAACGATTTAGATCATTGTCTGCTTCGTCCAGCGAAAGCCATGCTGCCTGTTGTTTACAGCTAGCAAGCCATTCGTTAGCCAGTGTTGTTTTGCCAAAGCCAGCTGGAGCAGAAATGAGTGTCAGTTTGCCTTGTAATCCGTTGTCTAATTTCGAAATAAGGTGAGGCCGCAACACCGCTCGATCACGTTGCTTGGGAATATAGAATTTTGTTTTTAATATAGACGTTGACATTTTTTAATTATAAAACACGCGTTAAACGTTTGCATGGCCTAACACCTTAACATTTTCAAGGACAAAATAAATTTCAAAAATTGCTGCAAACGTCATGATGAAAAAGCCAGTGCCTGCAGCTATTGCAACCTTTCGTTGTGACATATCTATGCAGGTATCCGTCAATTCAGTATTTCCTGTTGCTTGCTATCACTATAAGATTGCACCGTCATGACAACATTACCTTTCTTATGTCCTTGTTCCACATATCTATGAGCTTCAGCAATTTCTTCCAATGGATAACACTTGTCAATTACCGCTTTCAGTTTTCCTGTTTCAATCAGTTGTTTGAAAAATACCATATCTTCTTTGCGCTCGGCAGCGACTGAATGAATGACTTTTCTGCCGCCTGCGATTGATGTCCACAACATCTGAAGAATAAGCGACATACTTGGAAAAGTAGCCATATAAAACCCTTTTGCGCTGAGAGAGTTTTTGCATTGTGAATAGCTACTTTTGGTTACCGCATCAAATATTATGTCGTAGGTTTCCCCATTTTTACTAAAATCTTCCTGCGTATAGTCAATGACTTTATCTGCACCCAGCGATTTCACCATGTTTATGTTTGTGGTACTGCATACCCCGGTTACTTCTGCTTCATAGTATTTGGCAATCTGTACAGCAGCGCTTCCTACACTACTGGAAGCGCCGTAGATAAGCACTTTTTGCCCGGGTTGAATATGTCCTTTGTCTTTAAGAAAACACAGCGCGGTATGTGCACCAAAAGGAATTGCCGCAGCTTCTTCAAAATCCATATTGCCTGGCATAATGGTTAATGCAGCAGTTTCAGACAGACATTTATACTCAGCATAAGCGCCTAATCCATCGCCATCTATGCCGAATACCCGATCACCTGTTTTGAATAATTTCACATTTTCGCCGACTGCATCAATCTCTCCAGCAAAATCAGATCCCTGTGTTGGTTTCTTAGGTTTTGTAAAACCTGTCGCTATTCGAAAGGGCAGCCATAAGAAAAGAGGAATATGCTTGAAACTGCGAACTATAACGTCACCAGAGGTAACAGTTGTTGCATATATTTTAATGCGAATTTCATTGTCTTTAGGTATCGGTTTTTCTACATCTCGAAGTTGCAGTACATCCGGTGGTCCGTATTTGCTGTAAACGACTGCTTTCATGAGTTTCCTTCCTTGCCTCAATGTGTTGAAGAGTAATAGGGTGTGTCCCATCTTGTATCTATGAAACACACGTGCCTGCTCAGTTTTTATTCAACTCTAAATCCGGTAGTAAATATTTAGTTCCCGAATATTGTTTTCAGAAGTTTGAGATATTTATTTATCTGTGGTTGTCAGCTTTGATCATGTTGCCCGTTTTTTAAGCTAACATTCATCTTCCTCTACCAGTCTTAGAAGATTGTAATGTTTAGGGATTATAAAATTTATTAGTGCAAGCACAAATAAAGCTACAAACCCTAGTTTTTCGAGATCGGCATAAAATAAAACACAAGCGTTAGTTAAAAGTTCCAACAAAAAAATAACAACGATAACATAGGGGGGGAGCTATGCAATCAATGGGGAATTGTATTCACCGAATACTCTTTTCGGCGCTATTCTTGATTATAAGCTTTTCTGCTTCTGCGCTGGAAAACGATACTTCATCAAATTCTGGGAAATATATGCCCCATGCAGCACATGGTGGTATGTGGATGTTTGAGTATAAATACATGCGAATGTTTCAGGATGGGATGTTAGACGGCTCGAGCTCCATCGATCCGTTATCCGTATTACAAAATCCAAATTATAAAAAATTACCGTATTCAGGTAGCCATGATTGTACGTCGGAAGCTGATCCATGTTTATTAACCAATGCCGGTTATAAAATGAACATGGATATGCACATGCTGATGTTAATGTATCACCAGACTGCCGATTTAAGTTGGATGATGATGCTAAATTATCTAACGAATGATATGGATATGTATGACAAGATGGACCCGGACATGGAAGCCACAAGTTTTAAAATGGATTCAGCGGGTATTGGTGATATTCAATTGTTCATGACCAAAAGAGTTGAAGAAACTGAGTGGTTTGATATCAATTTCACCGTAGGTCTCAATCTCCCCACCGGTAGTATCGACGAACCGGATGGTATTGAGGACATGAGCGGTAACGAAGGTATTGCACCCTATGACATGCAAATGGGCTCTGGCACGTACGACATCATAACTGCACTTGCCTTCGAAGGTGTTTATTATCGTTTTGAATACGGTGCGGAGATTTATCGCGTTACACGTACTGGCTTAAATTCACAATATTACAATATGGGAGATACATTAAAAATAAAAGGCTGGAGTCGCTATACATTCCCGTTTGGAACACAGCTTCGCGGAGGCATTACTCAGAATATTTGGTCACCCATTGAAGGGCGCGATGAGCGTATGAGCGATAATACTCGCTACTCCGGTGGCAAGCGCTTGGACCTACTCCTTGGAGTTGGGCAAAAATACAAGGATTATAGTATTTATGTCGATTACGCTTACCCGTTGTTGCAACACTTAAATGGTGTGCAGATGAAAACAACTGGCGTTTTGTCTTTTGGGGTGCAATATATGTATATGTAAAAGACATTAAGCTAGGCATGCGCTGCTTAACTTGTGTCGCCCTTCTATGAGATCTTTTTGTAGTAATAATTCGTCAACAATGAAATCACGGAAAATTCTTACGCGTGCAGTTGTACGTAAATCAACGTGTGATAACACCCACAAGCTTGTGCCTGGCTCAACATAACTTGAAGGTATACGATGTAGTAGCGGATCTGAATCACCAAGTACGCAGGCTAATTGTGCTACACCCATATTTTCGCGAGCCATACTAAGCATGGCTGACATGGAGCTGGCGCGGTATATGTAACGAGAGTTTGGGAAGTCTCTGTCAATCCATTGAGGCCGTGATTGTCCATCACCAATCCATGTAATGCAGGGAATATCATCTGCAAAGGGATTTGATCTAACTCGGTTGAGTAATTCCTTTGTGCCGTAAATATTATAAGCAATTTGCGCTACTCGTTTACCCACAATATTTTGCGGTGGCTCATTTGTGCCGCGTAATGCAATGTCTGCTTCGCGAGCGGCAAGATTTAGTTCATCCGCCGAAGCAATGACCTCGAGATTTATATCTGGATAACACTTGATGAATTTGCTCATAACTGGCGCGATTAGCTTTTCGATGCAATGATCCGCTGCAGTAATACGTAGTGGGCCACTTAACTCGACACTATCGGCCATAACCTGGCGCTCGATGTTGTTGGCTTCTTCTGCCATAGATTTGGCATAAGCAATAATGCGCTCTCCCAAAGGTGTGATGACCCATTTGTTGTTCGACCGCTCAAACAAACTTTTACCTAAACGACTTTCTAATGATGAGATGCGGCGATAAACCGTTGAGTGGTTGACGCCTAATCTGGTTGCTGCTTGTGTAGCGGAGCCAGATTGTACGACTTCAATAAAGTGCCGTATATCATCCCAATCTATTGTGTGCATATTTGCCAACCTTTATTGCATATTTGTCTATTTACTAGCGTATATGCAAACTATATCGTGACTTAAATTCGATTACAAATACACTGGCGAGGTAAATATGAAGACAGTATTGGTTACCGGTGCAACCGGATTTTTGGGAAGCCATGTACTTGAGGCGCTCATGCAAAATAAACATATCAACCTCATCGCTGCCTGTCGAAATCCAAGCAATTTATTGCCTGGTTTTAGTGGAGAGATTCGGCAAGGTGATTTGACTGATCAAAACTATGTTAAGCAGTTACCACAAGGAGTTGATGTTATCTGTCACGCGGCAGCCTGGACTAGCTTATGGGCTCACCGAAAAGAAGAGCAACAACTCTATCGCGAACCGACCATGGCATTGATTGACTCAGGCATTGCTAAGGGTGTTGAGCGTTTTATTTTTGATAGCAGTGTAGTGGCTGCAGGAGCCCATCGTGATGGTTCTGCCATCGATGATCATGCAGAACCCAGACATCCAAAATTCTGGCCGCATATGGATATCGTTGTTGATATTGAAAATTACATGCGAGAGCAATCAGGGCGGGGCACTACCATGGTTTCATTACGCTGCGGTCATTTTGTTGGAAAACGATACAATCTCGGCCTGTTGTCATTACTGGTTCCACGATTAAAAACACATCTGGTCCCCTGGGTGGCGGGTGGTAATGCGCGAGTTCCGCTAGTTGATGGTCGTGATTTGGGCAACGCTTATGCACTGGCAGCAGTGGTAGAGGGATTAAGTGGTTTTGAATCTTTCAACATTTGCGGGCCGTCATTTCCTACTATGCGGGAAATCATAAATTTCCTGCACCATGAAATCGATGTGCCTCGACCACACTTTGGCGTACCACTTACGGGTGCTTACCTGTATGCCTGGCTGATGGAGAAATTAAATCCAATGTTACCAGGAGATCCATTTCTTACCCGAGCAATCGTTTACTTAGGCGAGGATTGGTATGCACCAAGTGACCTGGCGCACGAGCAACTAGGCTACAAAGCAAAATATGATTGGCGGGAAGCAATTCGAGGTCAGCTTAATGATATGGAGCAGAGCGCAAATAGACATACTCCATTGGTTGATGGGCGCCGCTGGTGGGCTCGTTAAAAAAGATAACAATAGTATTACTGCTTAACTATTGGTTCTGCAATTAAAGTTGAGGTGCAGGGTGAGTATATTAAGGTAGCTCATGAGGTTGCTTGAAACGAAGTTAACATGCCATCAAAGCTATAGAGTGTACTCAGACAATGCGTTTAAGGTATCTTGTGTTAAACGCATTGTTTAATTGCGAAAAAGGAATCTAAAGATGTTCTGCGTCTTTTCTAATAGACTCCACAACAGTATGGATTCGGTCCGCTGCGTGTTCCATCTCCTCTAATACAGCTGTGCTGATGGCTGATTCAATCATTAGTGATAATTCATCAAAATGTCGGTCGCCAACATGCTCTCGTCCACTTTGACTAAGCTTTTCTTTGAACGAGTTTACTACACGCTCCGCGTGTGCAAGATGTTTATGTGTCATGTTTTTCCTCTTAATTAATTCAAGAATATTATATTTAAGTTGTTACATTTCTTTTAGCGCAACGCACAGTATTCGTCGATTTCAAAAATTTCTTTTGCGTTACCAACGATTAATGGGTCCGGATTTCTAATAATTTCGCTATCTTTATTTGGATAGTCAAGTTCATCAAGTATATAGCGCATGGCATTTATTCGAGCACGTTTTTTGTCATCAGATTTTACCACTGTCCAGGGAGCATCTGCAGTATCTGTATAAAAGAACATTGATTCTTTTGCTTCAGTGTAATCATCCCATTTATCCAATGAGGCTAAATCTATTGGGCTCAATTTCCATTGCTTCAATGGATCAGTACGGCGCTTTTGAAAACGTCGGAACTGTTCTTCACGGCTGACCGAAAACCATAATTTAAATAATCTAATGCCACTGCGAACCAACATGCGTTCAAGATCCGCAGCCTGGCGCATAAACTCAAGGTACTCTTTGGGTGAACAAAAATTCATAACCCTCTCTACGCCAGCACGGTTGTACCAGGAACGGTCAAACATGACGATTTCACCTTCGGTAGGGAGATGTTTGACGTAGCGCTGAAAGTACCACTGACCCTTTTCACGCTCATTAGGTTTTTCCAGTGCAATCACATGTGCGCCACGTGGATTTAGATGTTCCATCATTCGCTTTATCGTGCCACCTTTGCCTGCTGCGTCACGACCTTCAAATAGTATCACGATACGTTGACCAGTCTCCTTGACCCAGTTTTGCATTTTAAGCAACTCGATTTGTAGCTCTTCTTTGCGCCTTTCATATTCAACGCGACTTAGGTTTTTCTTGTAAGGATAAGCCCCATTTTTAAAAATATCTTGCTTGCTAGGTGTTTCGATTTTTTTTGTATTAATATCTATGGTTTTGTTTTCATTAGTTGTGTTTCCCATTTCTGGTACTTCTAACATGGCTTGTGTTGGCATAGGTTCCTCATGAGTAATATGTACTAATCTTAAAGCTATTTTGCTATTTTTGTTGAACGTGAAAAAATATGTTTAACAGCATATTATTGAATAATTATAGCCCTAAAATAATGCGGTTTCCTTAATGTAGTGCGTTATAAAAATATTTATTTTGGTTTGAAAATCACATTGAAAATCAAGAAGTCAAAGTGGATGAATTCTTCAAAAATTAAGCCGGAAAGCACATTTTTATCGGAAGTTGTTGATTAAGCAATCATTGGATAAAATTATTCGAAAAAACAGGTGATTGAGGAGAATTGAATACATTTATACGGCGATTTTCGACTCAGTTTTTGATCAATTGATTAGCTCTTCAATCACATTATTTACAATATCGAAATTTAAATGTCAGTGGCGAGGTAATAGGCCAAATAATTGATGGATAGTTTATAAGAAAATATTATATAACTTATAAAATTACGGCTAAATTTGTTCGCCGTATACAAGATAGGAGTGCTTGCGTCTTTGTCCAGACCTATTCAGGAAGAAAGTCAGGTATGAGTTTACGGTACTGGTATTTCTCCTCCGATTAAACACATAACTTCGTGTAAAACCTCTTCTGGACTTTTGTTTAATGTGTAAACAGTTTTTGTTGAGAGCAGCTCATTTGTTGGGTGCATTATCAGAAAAGTATTTACCTCATAACCCTCTTTTATTCCCGGTAAAAAATTTATGTTTGTTGCTAAGTCAGTTGAAGGCATTAAGAGTATGACATCACTGACCAGTTTGAGCGCGTTCTGTGCTCGCTCTATTTGATGTTCCTCGTCAAAAGAGTGTGCACCTGCACCCAAGTCAATTATATGACCTGGGTGATCTTTAATGATTGGCTCCAGTATCTGCGACTTAAATTCATTCATATATTTAAGCATGGCATAAATACCGTGCTCGGCGTGAATAGCCAGTGCTTTTTCGCGGCTTAATCCAATTTTAAAACGGTAGTTATCTTTTACATCATCATAAATACATAAAGGCTTATCGAGTTCTTTTGCCAATAGCTTGGCTAGTGTAGATTTTCCTACACCAATAGGTCCTGTTATTGCGATAGTGTCTTTCATTTTATTTGAATCTCCTTGTCGTGTTTATTATAAGTACTATTTTTCACACGCTATTAATGTTCATCGCCATTATATATCCACATGGCCTCGGTGTTACCTGCACGCTCAAAACCGCATGATCTATAAAACGCTATTGCATTACTATCCGATGTAAGCATTTGCTGATGAAATGTAGAGTATTTATCTCGCATTACATCCATTAGCATTTTACCAACCCCTTTCCGTTGGTAATCGGGTAACACAAGAAGGTGCGGATAATAAACTACAAGATAGCCATCGGAAATAGCATTTGCTAAGCCGACGAGTTTTTCATTATCCCATGCAGAAACCAATGAATGCGAATTTATCAATGCCTTGTATAGTATTTCTGGTTTGTCAGCAGATGACCAATGATTGGTACGATATAATTCGATAATGGAATGGATTTCAATATCTTTTGTTTGTTTTATTTCGATTTTCATTTGTCTACCGGTTTATTGCCGCTGATGAGGTACGAAAACCTTAATTGAAAGGATTTAGCTAAATGAGTCTAGCATATTGTATTTTGAAGTTATTTGACTATTTTAGTTCTTGTAGTTAAAAAAATAAATTGTTTCAACGATAAGATAGTTATTTTTCAGATACGTTGATTTTAGCCCGCGAGAGCAAATGATGCGTCTATATCAAGCACATCATTTAACGTGAGAGTGGCCGACGAGATATGTTTGTGCTTTTCTGTTTGCTTGCGATTTATTTGAAAATTTATATTTATTGTATTCAATTACAAAAAATGTCAAACAACTGGTTGTGACGAGCGTGAGATATACAGACGGTAAATAAAGCTGATTGTTAAAGTGAATAAATTTATGATAAGCCGGAAATTCTCCAAGGATGAGTAAATTATGAGTGATTGCAAAAAGGCTAGCAAGAATACAGCTCGCAGCAATCACGAAGCCTGTGAATACACTACTTTTCATAAATCTTTGTTTGTTAGGTAAGCGTAAGAAACTTTCAATCCAGTTGCGCCAGGAAAATTCATATCCATTCAAATAATAAAAAGCGAATCGTACTGGTGGCAGGTTAGGCTTGTCAACTGGATTGCGTTTTCGTTGTTCGTAACGGTGATAAGCCATAAGTGCGATACAAACAAGCAGCAATTGGACACCAAGAAATCCTTGCCAAGACAAATTAAAATACGATACCAATGGGTTCCATTCGCGTGATAGATCTGGAGTAATCTGATAAGTCAGGTATAGATCACAAATTCGTAGAAAAACTAAAACGATAAAAAAATTAACGTATTTACTTGTCATTGCCATTGATCTTCCCGGATAAACTTGCCGAATCGTTTATTGCACCATTTGACTAGGGAGCATAATGCAAATCAGATACCGAAATTGAAGCATGTCTGGGGATTTTATGGGCGGCATAAATAAGATACTAACCATTCAAATCGGAATAATGCAGAAAAAACATTCACTTTTTTCCATCGTGTGCACATATAGGAGGGTGAATGAATGTTGTCATTATTCAATGTTATAAGGAGCATATTAAAAGGATGATTATTTAAATTGTAGGAGGATTGAGAGGGAGCTTGTTAAAGCCCCCTTATATACTTAAAACGTAGGATCAATCCTCATATGCTCACCCACCGTCCAGCAATGGGTGACCGTATTTATATCAGCATTCGCAATCTCCGTACGCCAATCTATTCCAGAAGGCGTAACGGTGGAGTCAAGTGTGCGATTTGCGCAATCACAGGCCATCTGATCTAACGCGATGTGAAAAGCGCCTAATGCATTAGTTGGAAGCTGAGAAAATATTGCAAACATCATCGGATTTTTTAAAGCTGCTAGAGCATTGCTTTTAATGTCAAGAATATATTTCTGACCAGTTTCCACATCAGCACGCGTACCCAGACGATTAAAATGACCGCCAAGAAATATGTCAAAATCAAAGGCTAATACGTCGTCGTAAGATTTTATGTAAGCAGGGACATTTTCAGCTAAGGCTAAATTATTAAAAGGTGACCAACCAGGAAAAATAACATCAACCAGCATGAGCACTTTTTGTGTTGGTGCGTATATATAAATATTTCCTGGTTCATGTGTTGCACCATCATAGGATAATTGCAATATTTGATGGCCGAGTCTTACCTTTCTTTGGTGTTTGAAAACCTGTGTAGGTAACGGGGGTGGATTGCTCCCTGCGCCGGGCAAGATACCTTCAATTTCTCCGGTGCCTTTTTTAATGCGTGCTTTGGTTTCTGCATGCGAAATAATTTGCACATTGGGGAATGCATCTGTTACGTAGCTTGCTGCACCAATATGATCAAGATGACTATGACTGTAGATGAGTTTTTTAATCGGCTTTCCTTGTGTTTGAGGAATGCTATAAATCACATCGACCAGTGTAATCGACTGAGTTGGATTGGCTTGATTTAAGCCAATTGATGGAGGTGCATCAACTAAAATAATTCCCTGCTGAGAAACCAGAAACATAACCTGATATACACCATCAGTGGCATAAAACAAGCCGTCATTTAATTCTTCTACATGATAAAAATCATGGCTGAACTCTCCATTTAATGGATCAGGTACTGCTTGTGAATTCGCCGGAACAGCTAGGGTTACAGGCACATGTGCCGCACACATATTTAACTCTGGCGGTAAAAATCCGTGATCAGTTCGATAAGCAAAGGCATTTGAACTGAATATGCATAACAGAAAAAGTAGCGAAATAAGGTTGAACGAATAAAGACAGGTATTGCGGGTTTTCATATTTCTCTTCCTTGTTGTTTGTTAATATAAAAAACATCGAAAAACGTGAATCTTTTTTTGGTGAGATATTAAGTCAGAAGTGGATTTACATTTATCCCTCCATCAATATTGTATTCCGCACCGGTAATAAAACTTGCTTCATCTGATGCCAAAAAGGTGACTAGCTTTGCAATATCATCTGGCTCGCCAAATCGTTTTAATGGAATACGATTCTGCATCACTGTTGCGAATTCATTAATGGCTTCTTCGGGCATTCCAAGCTTGCCAAAAATGGGTGTATTTACCGGGCCTGGATTAACCGAGTTGACTCGAATTTTACGAGGCGCGAGTTCAAACGCGGCAGTTCTTGTTAATGAGTTCATGGCAGCTTTACTTGCTGCATAAACCGCAGTGTTTGGCATGCCAGTGTAAGCATTTACCGATGACAAATTGATTACTGAGGCACCTTCACGAAGAATAGGCAGGAATTTTTGCAAGGTAAAGAACGCGCCTTTGAAATTGATATTCATTGTGTCATCAAATTGCGTTTCAGTTAGACTATCGAGTGGTGCAAATGCAGCAATTCCCGCATTGATAAACAATATATCAACTTCGCCAAATTCTTCTTTTACTCGATTTGCCAGTGATTGAATATGATCAAGATTCGATTGGTCAGCAACCATACCTGTAACGCCCAATTCTGAGGCGGCTTTTTCTACTGCCTGCTTATCACGCCCGGTGATGATGACGTTTCCGCCCTGATCTTTAAATCGTCTTGCCGTTTCGTATCCAATTCCACTATTGCCTCCGGTGATGACCGCAATTTTTCCTTCTATAAGATTCATTTATTGTCACTCCTGATATTGGGGTTTGTTAAAGGGATAAAATATACCGATCGGTACAGTATTTAAATAATGTACCGATCGGCATATAATGTCAAGAGAATATGTCTTCATTGATTGATAAACAGTTTTTTCAATTCATAGTACAATGCGGCTCATCGCAGTAATGGTGGTTTGTAGAATGCGACGAAAAGGCAATTTGAGGTAAAAGCAATGAAAGTTGGGCGGCAACGTGGTTTTGACGAGGATACTGCTCTTGAGGCGGCAACAGAAGTGTTTTGGGCAAATGGTTATTCGGGTACTTCTTTGAGCGATCTGACATCGGCGATGGGGATTAACAAGCCGAGCTTGTATTCGGCATTCGGCAACAAAGAACAATTATTCAGAGCAGCAATTGAAAAATATGCGCAAAAACAAGGCGCCATTCATTTACAAGAGCTTTACGCGACTAAGAAAAATTTAAAGAGTAGAATTCGTTGTTACCTGGAATCCATCGCAAAAATGGCAACCGATCCCAGCTTGCCCGGTGGTTGTTTTCTTGCTGTTGGTACTTGCGAAGCAGGTGGTGATTGCTTACCAGCTGAGGCACTGTCAACGATAAATAAGCTTAATGAATTTACAAAGCAAACACTGATTGATTTTTTTTCTTCAGAAAAGTCAAAAAGCGTCTTAAATGTAGGTGCCTCACCTGAAGTCATGGCTGGCTATATTATGACTATACAGTTTGGACTGGCTGTTATGGCTCGAAATGGCGCTACGCTCAAGGAGCTTGAGGCAGTGATTAAGCATGTTGTGTCTGCAGTTAACGCCTAATCAACCTTAGGATGATTTTCCTGAAATCTCTTGAGAAGGTATCCTAGTCATCTATTTCATCGTCATCATCAAATACTGAATTAATATCAGTCGCATCTTCTTTGCGTCGACCACCGCGATTTGGGTAACGGTCTTTTTCAAAATTAAATAAAATTTCCAGACTAATTTTATAGCGGTTAAAAGCGTGTTGATATCGCTCAACATCCGGGAATAGGGTATTAATGTAATCAATGGCTAGCGACACAGGTAAGGCAACCAGCGAACTAACGATAGCCACAGCGGCGCCTGCTTTGATATCACCACCTTCGCTTAACGCCAAATAAAACCCGGCGAACGTACCGATAATGCCCATCAGTATCACCATGAATGGCGCGCGGTTTAAAATTGCCGCTACATTTTCCATATTAAAAGACTTTAATACGGTGGAGAAATTAGGGTTGTTGTCCAGTGCAATATGAGTGATGATTTCGTAATCAGGTGACTCGCTATAATCCTGATCAGCGACCTCATCAAGCGTCAAATCAATCATATTTTGAATGCCTTCCTGAATGCCAAAAATGCTTTCCATACGAGAACCTTTTCGACCTTTGTCTTTTATTTTTTTATCAACCAATATATTTTCAGTTTCTTCAATTAGTTTGTGTGCCTGGCCTTCCAAGTCTCTTGCTTCGAATTTCAAACGTTCAGCTTCTTTGATTCTTGCTCTGAGCACAGGTAAATAGGAGCTATCTTTGGTGTACATAGAAACGGGAACTTTCATCGCAACAGATGCGATTTTAGGATCGAAGTTCGCAGACATAGCAACTTCTGCTTGTTCACGCACACTGTTGGAATAGCTAATGGCTCGTAAACTTTTTTGAGATTTTTTCTTATATTCAAAAACAGAATAATAAAAAGCCAGGCAGAATTTATTGAGTGCTTGTATTTTGTAGTGCAAGCTGAATTTGAAACACAAAAAAAGTGCAAATATAGTAACAATACCCAGTACGAATATTTCACCGATTTGTTGATTGGTTAATTTTATTTCACTGTGTGCAAACGCTACCAGTGCGAGTGAAATAATAACCAGAAATAAAAACTTAAACATTGCAACCTCGATTGTTTGCCTGTGGTAAATGTTAGTCGTATGAATCCGATGCTTAACGTCGCAACAATTAATGACTTAAGCAATATCAGGTTCTCATTGCTCCAAATTCATTTGGAATTGGAGTACCGCTGCCTGTTCCTGACTGCAATCGTATTTAACACATCTTGCGCGCTTTCCAACCAATTCTTGAGGTACTGGCTGGGCATTCAAGAAACCTTGTGCAGAGATACCCATATCCGCTTTTAACTCGTCCCGATAAGGGAATTCTTTCATTGATGGATCACTGAAGATAAATTGATACATGGCCATGGCCCGTTCGTTACTGAGCTTAATATTGAATTTTCTCGCATCTTCTGCTTCTTTCGATGTGTCGTTGACATCAATGTATCTGCCTTTATAAACAGGTGACGTCAGGCCGGTAATCTTGAGTGAGCCTACTTGCTTTGCGGCTTCTTTGTTGCCATAAATACTCTTGGCGTAATTAGGGATCATGATGCGTAAAATTGCTTTCATTTCATCAGTCAGTTCGCCGCGCCCACGTTTGAAATATGATTGTTGAAAATGTAGTTTGACCTTGCCGGTTTTGCTGTCAACCTCGACGGCCGATGAGCCAAAATTTTTGAAATTATCTTTAAGTTGGGTAACAATTTTTTCTTTTGCTTCCATTGCTTTGACGAATTTATCCAGCTCAGTTTTTAACTGGCCTGATTTGGCTTTTTCTGCCCCCAATTGTTTGGTGAACGCATCTTTTGCTTGTGCCAGGGCACGACCTTTTTCGCCAGCAAATTGTTGTTTGTTTTTAGCTAATGAGTCGGCAAAGGCTTGCTGGGCCTGTCCCATTGCTTGCTGGTTTTGAGATTGGAGAGCGGCAACGCGATCTGCAAGTGCTTGTTCATATTCGCCTTTAGCATTGGCTAGTGCTTGTTTTTTGGCTGCCATTAGTTTTGACTCTTTTGATGCCAGAGCTTGTTCGTATTCTTTTTCCGCTTGTCCTAATGCTTGTTTTTTCTGTGCTTCAAAAGCAGATTTTTGAGCAGATAATGCTTCGTTATAAGATTTTTGAGCGTTAGTTAAAGCAGCTTTTGTGTCTGCAGCAAGTTTAGATTCCTTGGATGCAATTGCTTTCTCATAAGCTTGTTGTGCGCGAACTAGCTCTGCGCGTTTTTGAGATTCCATGGCTGATTTTTGCGCGGAGAGCGCTTCCGCATGTTCTTTTTGTGCTTTAGCCAATGCTTGTTGCTTGGCTGCTTTAAGGTTTGCCTGATTAGTTTTTAACGCTTGTTCATATTCATTTTGTGCTTCTGCTAATGATTGTTTTTTCTGTGCTTCTAATGCGGCTTTTTGTGCAGATAGCGCCTGGTTATAAGCTTGTTGTGCTTTTGCCAAAGACTGTTGGGTTTTTGCTGTTAGTTTCGCTTCTTTCGATTCAAGTGCTTTTTCATAGGCTTGTTGAGCTTGTGCTAACTCTGTCCGTTTTTGTGATTCCAGGGCAGATTTTTGCGCGGCCAATGCATCAGTGTGTTCTTTTTTCGCTTGAGCTAATGCTTGTTGCTTAGCAGCCATTAAGTTCGACTGCTTTGATTGCAGCGCTTCTTTATATTCTTGTTGTGCTTGAGCCAATGCTTGTTTTTTCTGAGACTCCAGCAGAGATTTTTGTGATGACAACGCTTTCGCATGTTCACGTTGAGCTTTCGATAGCGCTTTGCTTGCCGCAGCAGATAATTTGCTCTGATTGGAAGCAAGCGCTTTCTCATAGGCTTGTTGTGCCTGTGCTAATTCTGTGCGTTTTTGCGATTCCAGCGCAGATTTTTGTGCTGTTAACGCATCGTTATGTTCTTTTTTGGCTTTTGCCAGCGCTTTTTGTTTCGATTTCATCAGGCTTTGCTGATTGGATTGCAAAGCTTCTTGATATTCCTGTTGAGCCTGAGTCAGTTCCTGCTTTTTCTGAGTCTCTAGTAAGGTTTTTTGTGCTGATAGTGCTTTCGCATGTGCTTGTCGAGCTTTTGATAAAGCTTCGCTTGTAACAGAAGCGAGTTTTGTTTGGTTCGATGCCAGCGCTTTCTGGTAAGCTTTTTCGGCTTTTTCCAGTTCCTGACGTTTTTGTGCCTCAAGTTTTGACTGCTGGGCAATTAGTTCATCGCTATGTTTCTGTTCTGCCTCGGCTAGCGCTTGCTCTTTTTGTGCTTCAAGTGTAGATTTTTGCGCATTCAAAGCGTCAGTGTAAGCGTTTTTCGCCTGTGTTAGTGCTTTACGTTTTTCGGCAACCAACGTAGTTTCTTTTGAAGCCAGTGCTTTTTGATAAGCCTGTTCTGCTTGTTCCAGTTCCATGCGTTTTTGCGCTTGCAAGGCGGTTACTTGCTCTTCAAGTGCTGTATCATATTCTTGCTGTGCTTTCGCTAATGCAGCCTGCTTTTCTTTGGTAAGCTTGGATTCTTTTGTTTTAAGTGCTTGTTGATATTCTTGGTGTGCAATCTTGAGTGCTTGTTGTTTTTCTGACTCCAACGATGCTTTTTGCGCAGCCAGGGCAGTCGTATAGGCTTGCTGCGCTTTACTTAAGGCTTTTTGCTTGGAATTTATCAGATCTGTTTCTTTGCTTTTAATTGCTTCTTCATAATCTGTTTTAGCTTTTGCCAATTCTTGGCGTTTCTGTGCTTCAAGCGCACTCTTTTGTGCTGTTAAGGATTTCGCATACTGTTGCTCTGCTTTTGACAGTTCCTCACGTTTTTGTTTGGCCAGTTCAAATTCCTGTTCAGAAAGCGCTTGTTGATAGGCTTGTTGAGCTTGCGTTAATTCACGTTGTCGTTGAGATTCCATGGCAGATTTTTGAGCTAACAAGGCTTCAGTATAGGCAGACTTGGCTTTTTGTAAGGCTTTGTGTTTTTGTTTTGCGATTGATGCTGTTTTAGATTCAAGCGCTTTATCAAATTCTGCTTGGGCTTTTGCCAGTTCCTGCAGCTTTTTGTGTTCTAACGCTGTTTTTTGATCGGTTAATGCTTTTGCGTGATCTCTTTCTGCTTTGGCAAGAGCTTCGCGTTTTTTTTCGGTGAGTTTTGTTTCTTGCAGTTCCAACGAGCGTTCAAGTTCACGTCGTGCCAGTTCAAGTTCTTTTCGCTTCTGCTTTTCCATACGTGTGTGTTGCGCTACTAATTGTTCAGCATGTTTTTGTTTGGCTTCAGCTAACGCTTGTTTTTTCTTCTGTTCTAGTTCTTTTTCTTTTTCCGTCATGCTTTGTTCATAATTTTCTTTTGCTTTAGCGAGCTGCTGCTTGCGTTTTTCTTCAAGTTCTGCACGTTTTTTTTCGTTGCTGTCTTCTATGTCTACTACAAGATCCTCGTACTGAGCGGTGAAGTTTTTTTGCTCCATAGCCAGCATTTGTGCAAATTTTTGCATTAGCTCTTTGGCTTGTTCTTCCTGGCGTTTTTTGATGGCTTCTAATGTTAGATTGGCTTCTCGGGCCACTGCTCGTCGCCGAGCTTCTTCAGCTTTTTCAAACTCGACTTGTTGGGCGAACTCTTGTATTTTTTCTTCAGATTCCTGCTGAACATCCACGATTTCCTGGCTTGAATACAACATGAAAACCAATGCCAGCACGGCAAATAAATCAATCAGCGGCACCAGCGCTTCAGCGGTTTGTGAGTTTTTTTCTGTCGATTGTTCTGAAAGCATGCTGTTTAGTGACTGCCAATAAAATAGTAATGTGGATTATTAATTAAGTAGTGTGCGATCAATTTTCATGTGATTTTTGTGTTGAGCATCACACTTTAAACTTCTCACAACACAGGTTTCTATGGTTTTGCAATAAATCAAATAAAAAATGATAAATATTTTGAGTTCAATAAGTTAACGGCGCTCTTATGATGGCCTTTAATGCTTTGGTTTGTTTTGTGACAGCACGCACATGGAATATGTGATGCTGTGATCAGGTTGTGGCTCGATGACCGTAAAAGCAAAATTTGAGAAATTAATTGAATGTTTGAGTTTGCATGATGTGCGCTTACTGTTTAAGCAATAAGAGCTTAATCTATTCACGGAAATTTGCATTCACTTGCGGTAAACCACAATTGACTTATTGATTGTGTGAGAGGATTTTATAAGGTATGTATGGTGGAGTACATATGCGTCGCTAATGCTTTGTTTCTTTGAATACACGGATTGTTCGGAGTTGATCTCAATGTACGATATAAAATTACGTAATATGAATGTGCTGAGCGTGTTATTAATTACCTTGTTTTTTGGTTTTCTGTTCACTGACGCGCAAGCTGGGCCGATTACTGGTCAAGCTAAGGCTTTGGGTAAGTTTACGATTCAAAATAAATCTAAATTGTTAGGGTTTCCACAAACTGCGACAGACTATCATTTGAAGATTAAATCAGAGAATGAGAATCTTAATGTCACTAAAGTGAATGGTGGGGCTTTTACGGGATCTAGCATTGCCAATAATGGCAGTAAAGAAGTTACCATTGATATGATAGGAGGTGAAGTGCCGGCGGGCGATCCTGAAAAAGACAAAAACACTTTTGCAATCGAGGTCAAGCAGAAAGAAAACAAGATACGCATTATTGAATCATACTGGACAGGCAAAGACGGGGTTATTTTAGACACAGTTGCTATTCCAGGGTTTAAAGTAGAGGGTGATCCCGTGTATACAATATTTAACGACTTTAGTAATTTTACTCTTGGTATACGAAATTTAGAATTTCAGGTAAATGTTCCGGAACTCGATATTGATAGCATGTTGCCTGGTTTTGAGTCAGGATTTGGATTTACACAAGCTGATTTTTCGCTTGGACCAAATAGTTCGTTTGAAATTATTATTCCTGGATTGATTGATCCTGGAAATTTTCTTTATGCGCAAGGAATTTTGTTTGATGTGAACAGTAATGAAAATATTGGTGCTTTTATTCATGGTCACCAGGAACCAATACCAGAGCCAGCAACAATGGTGTTATTTATGGTTGGAATATTGTGTTTGATGAAATATGGCAGGAGCGAGTTTTCACGCTCCTGCACTTAAAGCGATGGCTTAAGGCTTAAACAAACATAAACAACAAAATCGCCCCCAGTACTAGCCGATAAATAATAAAAGGCATCATGCCTACCCGTTCCAGTAGTTTCAAAAAGAAATGAATGCACAAGTAGGCACTTATACCCGACAGCAAGGTACCGTAAATAATTGCCTGCCAATCCACAGGGGTGGATGCTTCAATAAGTTCTTTGGTTTTTAAACCACCACCGGCAAGAATCAACGGGATAGATAATAGAAATGAAAACCGTGCGGCGGCGCTACGTGTTAAGCCCAACATTAACCCTGCTGTTATGGTAATGCCTGATCGCGATGTGCCGGGTATTAGTGCCAGTGCCTGCATAAAACCAATGATGAGAATGTCTTTCACGCCCAAGTTATGCTCTGTACGATGTTGCTTACCTGTGGCATCGGCATACCAAAGTAATAAACCAAACACGATAGTTGCAGCGGCAATCACCAGTGGAGAGCGCAAGTAAAGCTCAATCAAATCGTTGAGAAATAATCCAGCAATACCAGCGGGAATAGTGCCGACAATTACCGCCCAGGCTAAGGTACTTTCACCATAATGCTGTCGCTTGATTAATGACTGAACCCAGTCATGAGTCATGCGCTGTATATCTTTGCGGAAATAAAAAATAACCGCCAATAAACTGCCCACATGTACTGCCACATCAAATGCCAGGCCTTGATCAGGCCATTGAAAAATAACAGGGACCAAAATCAAGTGGGCCGAGCTGGAAATGGGTAAAAACTCTGTAAGACCCTGGACCAGTGCCAGTACGACAATTTGAATCACATCCATTTACTGCTTACCTTATTGTTATGCTCAACGGCCAGAGTTTTCTCTAGCAGGCTGTTGAAAAATTCTCGTCTGATACGATACGGCGTTAAAATTCGCCTCAAAACGTACATTTATAACGCATAAACAACGCTTTTTCGCCGAATTTTCCTTGCCTCGCATTCACCTGTGAGCTTTTCAACAATCTGCTAGTGAGCTTTTGAATAAGCGATCTCATTATCTAACTTATTCAATGGCTCTCTAATATGCCAGTGATTCTCTGAGTGTTCGAAAAACGAACAAAGCCGGGGTGTGAATATTGAGGGCAAGATTCTACAAAAGGCGCGTGACAATTAAAATGAATAATTGAGTAAAAGGGAAGAATGGGTAATGATTACTTAAATGAAAAACGCATTCATTCGAAGTGTTCTTTCAGTGACGAATGAATGCGTATAGAGGTCGGTTAACGGAGTGAGTTAAAATAGTACTGATTTATTTGGGAGACGTTATCAGTTTTTTAATGTTTTTGTTGAGATTCAACTGAGCGATTCATCGTTTGCCACTTTTTGGGTGAGATGAGTTCAACTCGACCGCCATGATATTCAACAATAATCCCACGAGTACCCCGGCCAATCACAACAAAAGTGTCGCCAAACTGATTTCGATATTGTGAGTTGACTGAAGGTAGGTTCTGCATGGTCATATACGCAACCTCCTTGCTGTTAGTCAGCCCTAAATAAAGCAGAAAAATAATGCTTTTACTAATTGTTTTACTTTATTAGTGATTATAAACTTTTTTATGTGAATGCTTTGTGAGCAGGTCAAAAAGGCGGCGCTTTAAAGTACAATCTCAGCATGTAATTTTAATTAATTGAATCCGGGTTATTAATGAAAGCAGCAGAACTATTTGTCAAATGCCTCGAAAACGAAGGTGTGGAATATATCTTTGGCGTACCAGGTGAAGAAAATCTTGATGTCATGGATGCATTACTCAATTCTCCTATAAAATTTGTCACAACAAGGCATGAGCAGGGTGCTGCTTTTATGGCGGATGTCTATGGTCGTTTAACCGGAAAACCGGGTGTTTGTTTAGCCACTTTAGGCCCGGGTGCGACAAATCTAATCACTGGTGTGGCTGATGCGAACATGGATCATGCGCCGTTAGTTGCGATTGCCGGACAAGCTGCCACAGAGCGATTGCATAAAGAATCACACCAGGTGTTGAATCTGGATGAAATGTTTCATCACGTAACTAAATATTCTGCCCGTATCTTGACGGAGAATGTGATTAACGAAGTGGTTCGTAAAGCATTCAAGCTGGCGATGACGGAAAAAAAAGGTGCGACCTTCATTGAATTCCCTGAAAACATCGCTGAGATGGAAGTTGATGCGCATCCACTACCTGTTAAACACGCACATTTGCCTGAGCCAGCGGCTGATCGTGTTGAGTTGGCTGCGCAAATTATAAGTGAAGCCAAATTGCCGATTATATTAGCCGGTAATGGCGTAATTCGCGCTGATGCATGGCATCAACTGGTGGAATTTGCTGAAAAACTAAACATTCCTGTGGCCAATACATTTATGGCCAAGGGAGTTATGCCGTTTAAGCATCCACTGGCCTTGGGAAGTGTGGGTTTGCAAGCTCAGGATTACACCAATGTGGGTTTTAGCAAGGCGGATGTAATCATTTGTGTGGGTTATGATTTGGTGGAATATCATCCAAAATTATGGAATCCTACCGGTGATAATGCCTTAATTCATATCGATACGGTTTCTTCTGAAGTGGATGCTCACTACGGCGTAAAAGTCGGTGTGGTAGGCGATATCAGTCTAGCTTTGAATCGAATTGCCGAGCAAGCAAAACCGCATGAAGGACACATGATGCGGCCGTTGCGTGATGCACTAATTTCTGAAATGAAAACGCATAGTAAAGATGTGGACTACCCGGTTAAACCTCAAAAAATCATCTGGGATTTACGTACGGCGCTGGAAAGTGATGACATTGTCATCACCGATGTGGGTGCTCACAAAATGTGGATGGCTAGAATGTATCGCTGTGATTTGCCAAACACCTGTATTATTTCCAATGGCTTTGCCAGTATGGGTATTGCTGTACCAGGTGCGATTGCAGCTAAATTGGTGAACCCGGATAAAGCCATTGTCGCGGTAACAGGGGATGCCGGTTTTTTGATGAATTCACAGGAAATTGAAACCGCTGTTAGGCTTGGTGTAGCGATTGTCATATTAATCTGGAACGATAATGGCTATGGTTTGATTGAGTGGAAACAAATGAACCGGTTTGGTCGGCCATCTAATGTCAGTTTCGGTAATCCAGATCTCGTAAAATATGCCGAATCGTTTGGTGCCAAAGGCTATCGAGTTGAAAAAACTGAAGATTTGCTGCCGACTATAAAGCAGGCAATTGCGGACGATATGGTAACTATCATCGACTGCCCGGTTGATTATAGTGAAAATCTAAAGTTAACTGAACATTTGGGCGAAATGGTGTGTCCTATTTAAAACTCACGTTAAGCGTTGGATAAATCAGGAGAAATTTTATTCAACGCCGCACGCTTAAACAACAGGTATTACATGTTCGAGCAAAAAAACGCAGTGAAGCACAATAAAACTTATGTGGAAGGAACCCGGGTAAAGTTGCTCAGTTATAACATCCAGGTGGGGATAGCTTCTACACGACCGCATCATTACGTGACCAAAAGCTGGAAGCATGTGTTACCACATTCCAAGCATTTTCAAAATCTGGATCAGATCGCTGAAATTATTTCCGATTACGATATTGTCGGCTTGCAAGAAGTTGACGCCGGCAGTTTGCGTAGCGAATTCGTTAACCAAACCGAATATCTTGCTGTTAGAGCAAAATTCCCTTACTGGTATCATCAAACCAATCGTCGTTTAGGTAAAATTGCTCAGCATAGCAATGGCCTACTGTCTCAGTTTGATCCTCTGGATATTGTCGAGCATAAGTTGCCCGGACCTGTTCCAGGGCGCGGTGCGATGGTTGTACGTTTCGGTAATGAAGAACATTCACTCTTAATCGTATTGTTGCATTTAGCTTTAGGGCGACGGGCTCGTTTGCGTCAACTTGAATATATCAGCCAATTAGTGAGTGAGTTTGATCATATTGTGGTTATGGGTGACATGAATTGCCAACCCAATAGCATTGAAATGCAAATGTTAATGGAAACTACTGGTTTGTTGGCACCTGCTTGTGAGTTGAACACCTTCCCCAGTTGGCGGCCCAGCCGTAAGCTCGATCATATCTTGGTATCACCCTCTTTGATTGTAGAAAACTTTGATGTAGTAGATGTTGCTTATTCCGATCATTTACCTATCACCATGGATATTGTGATTCCAGACGCTATCAGTCTAGTTGCCTAATCCTCACAGCAATTCTAATTCATTTATTTTGATCCTCTGGATACTGGCAGATTAATTGCTTTTTCTCTGCTTTTGAGTTTTCAAATTTTCCAGGGAAACAATGGCAGATCAAAAAGAAATCGATCGATGGCGGCGTAGTCTAGAAGAAGCTGAAGCTGAGCTTGAGGAAAAAAGCAAGCAATGGCAGGAGGCGCAGACTTTTTTATGTTCCACGATTACAAAATTTGCCCGACTAGTTGATAGCGATGAGCTTGCATTATCATCTGAAATAAATGCTGTCATTCATTCAGCAAAAAATGAAGATGATTATAAAAAATTAAAAAAAACCGTCACAACGCTATCAAAAAAGATTCTGCAAGTTGAAGCATTTGTGCCTGTTTCAGTAGATGCAACACAATCCACAGTTGCAAAGAAAGCTTCACCTGACCCTGCCCAATATTGTGCTTTATTTGTTTCAGAAATACTTTACCAGTTGTTGGAAAAAATCAGTCTGCCACATGATTTGAGTACTCGTCTTGCACAATTAAAAAAGCAGCTTGAAGCGGGTGTTACGCTACAGAAATGGACGGACATGCTTAATGAAATTGCAGACATGGCCTCTTACATTCAAGTCAAAATCAGTCATGAGCGCCTGGATATCGAAGCATTTCTCAAACAGGTGACTGGTCGATTACAAGAGCTGGACTCTTTTATTCAAGGCACTAAAACACAGCGTGAGCAATCCTGGCTAAGTTCACAGGCATTTGGCGATGCGGTAAAAAGCGAAATGAAAAGCCTGGTGAGCAGTGCCAATGATGCCCAGGAAATTGATGATTTAAAAAAACAAATTCAAACACGCTTAGCTGCCATTGAAGAGCACTTTGATGGTTATAACGAAGAGGAAAGTAATCGCCAAAAAAATGAAGCTGTTGATGTGCAAAAATTACTTTCCCGTCTCACGGAGTTGGAAGAGGAAAGTAAGAATTTAAAAGTGCGTGTTGAAAAAGAGCGTATGCAAGCCCAAATCGACCCATTAACGGGGGTCGCTAATCGATTGGGCTATGATCATAGAATCAATCAGGAATATGCACGATGGAAACGCTATAAAAATCCACTATCCTTGATTGTTTGGGATATTGATCACTTTAAACGAATTAATGATGATTATGGACACGCTGCAGGTGATAAGGCTTTAAAAACCATTGCCAAATTGATCTCATCAAAGGTGCGAGAAACAGATTACTTTGCGCGTTTTGGCGGCGAAGAATTTATTTTAATCATGACTGACACAGGGAAAACCTCAGCAAAATCGGTTGCTGATAAATTACGTGAGGTTGTTGAAAACTCTGGTTTTCATTTCAAAGGATCGCCAGTAACCATAACAATTTCCGCCGGTGTGGCGGAATTTGCAGACAATGATGCGCCACAAAGTGTTTTTGAACGCGCAGATGCCGCATTATATAAAGCGAAAGAAGCGGGTCGAAATCAAGTCGTCATTGCCTAAAAACTACAGGGATTGTGTAAATGGTAAATTGGTTTGGGATGTTTAATGAATAGCAGTATTGCACGAAAACATGCTTATATTTTCATTGCGAGTTTTACTGTTATCGTTTTGCTGTTGTTTAAAAGTGTGGCAGTTGCGAACGAGTTGATATTGGGTGTGGTGCCGCAACAAAGTGTAGTGAAATTGACGCGCATTTGGAGTCCACTGGCCAAATTATTGAGTAGTGAGTTGAATGTGCCAGTGAAACTTCATGGCTCAGCGGATATATCCGTTTTCGAGTCACGCCTGGTTGCACGCGAATTTGATATTGCTTATGTCAATCCGAAACAATATGTGTTGAGCAAAAAAACCTCGAACTTTCGTGTGCTGGCGAGAGAAAAGGATAAAAAACTACAAGGCATAATCGTTGTGCGTAAGAATAGTCAGCTAAGGTCATTAGACGAGCTTTCGGGAAAGAATATTGTATTTCCAAAACATGCATTTGCAGCGGACTTGATAACGAGAGCATATCTTAAAAAGCAGGGTATTCCACATATTAGTCATTTTGCGCCGACACATGACGCAGCTTATTCATTGGTGGCTTTGGGTAAAATGGATGCTGCCGGTGGTGTGGTGCGGACATTTAACTCACAAAATCAGCGAATAAAAGAAAATCTGATAGTTTTTAAAAAGCTGGATGGCTTAACCCCACATGCATTTATTGTTAATCCGCAATTAAACGAGACTATGCAAGCAAAAATTCAATCTGTGCTTTTAAAATTGCAAAATGAAAAAATCGGCCAAACATTTCTTCAAGCGATGGGATTTAATTCTCTGGTAAAAGCCGATGATTCGGAATGGAATGATATTCGGGAGTTGATGGGCGACGATTTATAAATACTGAAGCCAATCAATACTGTCATCACCAAATACCAGAAAATGTGGATTGAGCAATGATTCTTTCGTGTTGTATCGCAATGGCTTTAGTTGCATATCAGTAACAAAACCACCGGCTTGTTCCACTATGCATTGTGCTGCTGCTGTATCCCATTCAGATGTGGGGCCCAGTCGCGGGTAAATATCCACTGTACCTTCAGCCACCAAACAGCTTTTTATAGAACTGCCAACACTCGTGATCTTAAAATCGCCTAGTTTGGATAGAAACTCTTGTAAGGAAGTATCTGCATGTGATCTGCTGCCTGCTACATGAATATTATTGGCGCTCGCTTTTCTGACTTTTATGGCTTGCGTTACCTGATTGTTTTCTGATTTAAACGCATCGCTTTCTTCACAAGCAAAATAGCAAACACCTGTCACAGGAATATATATTACACCCAGTACTGCTTTGTGATCGCGAATTAATGCGATGTTAACCGTAAATTCACCATTACGTTTGATGAATTCACGTGTACCATCCAGTGGATCAACCAGCCAGTATTCATGCCATTGTTTGCGTTCAGCGAAAGCAATTTCAGTGGACTCTTCTGATAAAACAGGTATGTTTGGTGTGAGTTTACGCAGGCCATCAACAATGCAATGATGTGCAGCAAAATCGGCGGTTGTTACGGGGGTCTTATCTTCTTTTTTCTGGATATCAAATCCAGCATTATAGATTGTCAGAATTTCTTCAGCAGCTTTTCTGGAGATATCAATAACGGGTTGAATCAGTTTTTGTGTATCAATGGACATAGTTGTTTACCGGTTGATTCAAAGATGGTCTACAGGATTTGTAAGCTTTACTGAGTAGAATATTGTTTAACTGTCTTTAAAATAATCTCTGGCCATATACAGTGCTGCAATACTTCGTGCCTCAGTACATTCCGGTTCATTTAAAAGCTCTGGTAGTTTACTTAGTTTCCAGGGAATCACTTCAATGGCTTCTGGCTCATCGCCTTCTTCTCGTTGTTGGAAAAGATCCTGCGCTAAAATAATATGTGTTTCATGGCTCAAGTAACCCGGCGCGATGGAAAACGAACTTAAGTGTGTCATTTTTTTTGATCCATAACCCACTTCTTCCATAATTTCCCGGTTTGCGGCATGTAATGGATCTTCACCTGCTTCAATTCTGCCCTTGGGTAGTGCCAGTTCATAACGCTGAACACCTGCTGCATACTCGCGAATCATCAAAACCGTTTCGTTATCCAGCATGGGAATAACCAATACTGCGCCGTGCTTGCTGCTGATCAATCGTTCGTATTGTGCTTCAACACCATTGGAAAAACGTAAATCCAGTTGTTCAATTTCGAAAATGCGCGTTTTCGCTAAGGTTTCGGTTTTCAGTATTTCTGGTGCGTTGGGTTTGTTTGTTTTCAATGCCAGCGCCTTAAAATGGTTTAACAACAGCCAGAATGGTTATAGCAATGAGAAAAGGCACGGGGATTTCATTGATTAATCGATAAAACACATGGTCTCTTACATTGGCATTATACTTAAAGCTGGTAATAACCTGGTAACAATAATAATGATAATAAACCAGGCCAGCGACGAGAATAAGTTTGAGGTATAGCCAGAAGCTGGTGTAGTAAGCAGTCAGGGCATAATCAAACAGCATCCATAAGCCAAGAAGAATTGTACCGACCCCACCAATAGTCATCATCACAAACAACTTTCGTTCCATGACTTTGAAGCGTTCATTGCCGATATCATCTTCGGTGGCAGCATGGTAAACAAAAAGTCTGGGCAAGTAGAATAATCCAGCGAACCAGGTTACCACAAAAAAAATGTGAAAGGCTTTCACCCAAATCATTTGTTATCGACTCCCGTGATTTCTTTATCGCACTTCGATTTGTTTGTTTTTAGAACGGCTTTAGTTCATTAGGAGCTGGCAAATTGTCATTCACACATCTTGGACAGATGCTGAAACTGAGCCCCCATATGTCAGGTTAACTTATGATTAATATAGTTTGACACATCTTCCCGGCAGAGTATACCAAGTACCTCGCCCGCATCTTCAACTTCATTTTGTGTTATGTAAACAGCATTCAAATCACTCTGGTTAAACAAGGTAAGTGCATCATCAATTGTCGCTGAGGCATTCAATTCAGCGATGCGATAATAGGGTAGATCAAGAGTCATTAAATTGACGAGTTCAGATTGTTCAAAGTCAAATTGTTCGAGTGCTCGTCGAGTGATCATAGCACGCGTTTTTTCTTCTCGATTTACCAGTACCCAGTTTATATTTTGTTCGAGTTGAGCTGTAATTTTTTGCCATGTGCTTAGTTCATCGAATATGACAAAGTCGTGGCTTAATACATTTTTTACAGGAGTTTGCTTATCAAATTCAGTTTCAACTTGATTAGCTGCCTCAGATTCTCTGGCTGCAATCAGCGCTAAAAATATGGAGGGTTTTTTGAAGAGTTCGCTGCTGGTTAATGAAGCAACAACAATTGCAATCAGGCCCGGCAAAATCAATCCGGGATTTAGCGTTAACTCAAAAATGGCTGTTAATGCGGCCAATGGAGCTTGTAATGTTGCACCCATCATCGCACCCATACCGATCATGGCGTATAAACCCACAGAAGATACTGCATCGGGGTAAATAGCTTGAATTACACTGCCCACAACACTGCCAGCCAGTGCACCGATTACCAGAGTCGGGCCGATCAAACCAGCGGGTAAGCCAAGCCCCAGGCCAACAGATGTGGCGAATAACTTAAATATTAATATCAGTATTAGTGCAGAAAATACGAATTCGCTCTGGAAAGTCGCATTGATTGTATCGTAACCAAGGCTCATGATTTCTGGCGCTAATACAGCGAGCAAACCGGTGATAGTGCCTGCCAGTGTTAAACGCCAGAATATGGGGTAGGGTTTGCTGACAGTGGTGGTGTATACCAATAAATGTATAAATAACGCCGCAATTAAACCAATAAATATACCGTTGAGAGTAATGCCTATGTATTCTGCATGCGAAATAATTTCCAGCGCGGGCGCTTGAAAAGCGGATTCGTTTCCAAACACAGCATGAGAAATCATGGTGGCGATAATGGCGGAAATAATGATCGGCATAATACTCATGACGGTGTATTCCAGCATGATCACTTCCAATGCGAATATAACCCCTGCAATTGGAGTGTTGAACGATGCAGCAATGGCGGCAGAAACGCCACAGGCGAGTAAAATGCGGGCGACCACATTGTCCTGGTTAAATAATCGGGCAATTAAGCTACCGCTACTAGCACCCAAATGCACACTCGGACCTTCTCGCCCTACCGAATGGCCTGCAATAATGCTGATGGCTGCACTGATAAATTGCAAAACCAGATTAAAAACGGGCAATCGTGCTGCATTGTTTTTTACATAATCCATGGCGTGAACTACGCCTACCTGACGTTTATCAGCGGGGACAAAGTGAAAGATCAAGCCGAGTAAAATACCACCCAAAAAGGGGAGTAAAAAAAACGCGTAAGTCGGTAATGCTTCATAGTTTTCGGGATCAGCACCGGGTAAAAATGAAGCTTGTGTACTTTCGATCAGATACCTAAAGGCAACCACCACCAAAGCTGAAAGTATACCTGCTATCATGCCCAGCAAGGAAAGTCGCATTAACTCGCTATTGGCGTTTTCCAGAATTTTTACAATATGTTTGTACATTTACTCAGTTTAACGAATGTAATTGAAATTTATAAATAATTAAGCATGAATTGTCCCAATCGATGAATAAATAATGACTTTGGTAGAAGAATACGGGCTGTTTGGTCTATTTATCAGTGCTTTTATATCATCCACTGTGTTTCCCGGTGGTTCCGAGGCAGTTTTGTTATGGTTGGCAAGCCAGGGTAAGGACAATGATTGGCTGTTATTACTTATTGCAACTACGGGAAATACACTTGGAGGCATGACGACCTGGCTTCTTGGCTGGTGGGTAGCACGTCGTTTTCCACAGCGCAGTCTGGACGAGAAAAAGCATGCCCGAGCTTTATATCATATACGTCGTTGGGGCAGTCCAGTTCTGTTGCTTTCCTGGTTGCCGGTGATTGGTGATCCGTTGTGTTTTGTCGCGGGTTGGTTAAAAATGTCGGTCACAAAATCCATAATATTCATCGCGGCGGGGAAGGCCATGCGCTACGCAGGCTTATTATTTCTGGTTTAAATTCTTCTGACTAGATATTTGAAAAATCTTTATTCTTTACCGATAACCATAATTCAGACAACACCACATTCAGGGAGCTATTTGTATCGTGTCGTCAACACAACGAAATTCCGTCTTGCGCTTACAAAAAAACCAACAGGGTAAGGACTACATTGTTGGTGATATACATGGGCATTTCGAATTATTTGATTTATTGCTAAAAGAGCTGGCATTCAATCCAGAATGCGATCGCATGATTAGTGTTGGTGACGGTATTGACCGTGGCCCGGAAAGTAATCGGGTGCTGGAATACTGGCAACAACCCTGGTTTTATGCCGTTCGCGGAAATCACGAAGCCATGTTGATGGCAGCTCGAGAACACAAACCTGGCATCTATGGACTCTGGATGGCCAATGGTGGTGAATGGGCTGAGCAAGTGTCTGAGGCCTTGCTGGATGAAATGGCAACATATTTTGCTGAATTACCTTACGCAATCAGTGTTGAAACCGAATACGGGGACGTTGGTGTGGTGCATGCTGATATGCCCATGAACCTCAATTGGCAGCAATTGCTCGACAAATTGGAAAATCAGCAAATTACCGAACGTGAACTGCAAGTCTTGCTCTGGTCGCGGGAAAGTTATCGAAAATTACGTTTAAGCCGTGAATATGTAGGGGCTATCCGAGAATACAAAATTGATAAAGTACATAAAGTGTATGTCGGCCATTGTGTGGTTGATACCCCCACTCTATTTGGCAATATGATGTTCATTGATACCGGTGCTTATTGTAATGGTAATCTGACGGCGGTTGACCTTTCCACGGAAGAATTAATTATTGTGCAAGCAGGCGTGGCTGCTTATTAGATTAAATCTCAAAGTCTGTTCGCTTTTCATGGGCGGTTACAGGTAAAATAAAGGATTTTTACCCCGTGCTACAGGAATTCTGATTTTATATGCGCATTCGCGAAATCCCCTATAATTATACTTCTTATTCTGATCGTGAAATTGTCATTCGCTACTTGGGCGAAGATATGTGGAGCGTTTTAAACGAATTGCGTGGCTCGCGTCGTACTGGCCGATCTGCTCGTATGATGTTCGAAATATTGGGGGATATGTGGGTTATTAAGCGTAATCCCTATATTCAGGATGACTTGCTGGAAAATGTTAAACGAAGAACCTCGTTGATTGATGCCTTATATCATCGTCTGGATCAAATAGCCCAACGCACCGATGAAAATATTCTGGCGATTAAGCTGGTGGATGCAATCCGCAAAGCCATTAAACAATTCGAAGCCTGGTTTCCTGAGCAGGAAACATTGCGTAAAAAAGCATTACAACGATTTTCGACTATTACTCGTAAAGACAATATTGATTTTGGTGGTTTAGCCAGAGTTAGTCACGTAACAGATGCCACAGACTGGCGGGTTGAATTTCCGTTTGTGGTAATTTGCCCGGATACCGAAGAAGAAACAGCTTTACTGGTTCAGGAATGCATATCGTTAGGGCTAACCATTATTCCTCGTGGTGGCGGTACAGGATATACCGGTGGTGCAGTACCTTTATTTGAAAATACTGCAATTATCAATACTGAAAAACTAGAGTCCCTCGATGAAGTAAAAATACAGCAACTGGAAGGTGTGAAAGACAAGGTTGCTACCATTCGTGCCGAAGCCGGTGTGGTTACCCGTCGTGTTTCTGACAAAGCCGCGTCATCCGGTTATGTATTTGCGGTTGACCCAACATCTCAAGATGCATCCACCATTGGTGGCAATATCGCTATGAATGCCGGCGGTAAAAAAGCCGTTCTGTGGGGTACAACTCTCGACAATCTCATCTCATGGCGTATGGTTACTCCCAATGCAAACTGGCTGGAGGTAGAGCGTGTTAATCACAATTGCGGCAAAATCCATGATCAGGATTTAGTCAGCTTTCGCATTACACGTTATCAAGCCGACGGTAAAACACAAATCGGTGAGGCTCAAATGTTGGAGATGCCCGGCCAGGCATTTCGAAAATTGGGATTAGGTAAGGATGTCACCGATAAGTTTTTGGGTGGCTTACCAGGCGTGCAAAAAGAAGGCTGTGATGGTTTGATTACATCCGGCGTTTTTGTTCTGCATAAAATGCCGCAATACACACGTACAGTGTGTTTGGAGTTTTTTGGCCATGACTTAAGTCTGGCTGTGCCCGCCATTATCGAAATCAATGATTATTTGAATGAAGCTGAAAATGTTGTGCTCGCTGGTTTGGAGCATCTTGATGAACGTTATGTAAAAGCAGTACGTTACACCACCAAGGCCGCGCGGCGAGAACTGCCTAAAATGGTTTTAATTGCGGATATATCTGGTGAAGAAGAAAATGCCGTGGCCGAGGCAGCATCATGCGTTGTCAAACTGGCCAACGCCCGCGATGGCGAAGGGTTTGTCGCGGTAAGTCCGGAAGCCAGGCATCGTTTTTGGCTGGATCGAACACGTACTGCAGCTATTGCTGCACATACCAATGCATTCAAGATTAATGAAGACGTAGTCATACCGCTGGAAAAACTACCTGAATACACGCTGGGTATTGAGCGCATTAACATTGTTCAATCTACGAAAAATAAATTACAAATCATCGACAGTGTTAATGAGTTTTTAAATACAGATTGGTCAGACTATTTCTGTGGCAGTGAATATGAGCAAAGTGCTGAAAATGATTCGATTGTCGAAAGTAAAAAACAGGCAGCGCGAACCTTACTCAATACAGTAAAGAATCGTTGGCAGGGAATTCTTGATTGCCTTGATTTGCCACTTCAGGAATGTGTTGAGCATTTGCCATCCCCCGATATTATTGCCAATTCAAACAGCACGAGTTTGTTTCAATTACTACAGCGTCGTGAATTTCGTATTTCCTATCGCGAATCGGTTGAAAAACCCTTAAAAGAAATTTTTGCGGGAAGAGATTTAGCCTGCATTCATGATCGTCTTGATGAAATTCATCAAAAACGTCGTAACAGCCGTTTATTTGTTGCCACACATATGCATGCAGGTGATGGGAATGTACATACTAACATTCCGGTTCACTCCAATGATTATGAAATGTTACATGAAGCAGATCATATTGTTGATCAAGTCATGGCTTTGGCGGAAAAGCTGGATGGTGTCATTTCGGGTGAGCATGGTATTGGTTTAACGAAAATTCAGTATTTGGACGACGCTAGCATTACCGCATTTGAGAATTATAAAAATGAAATAGACCCCAAACAACATTTTAATCGCGGCAAATTAATGCGTGACTCTGGATTGGATATGGCTTACACGCCTTCCTTGCGATTGTTGCAACAGGAAGCCTTAATATTGGAAGAAAGTGAGCTCGGCGCCTTAAACGATGATATCCGTCATTGTTTGCGTTGTGGAAAATGTAAACCAGTTTGCACTACGCATATACCACGCGCTAATCTTTTATATTCACCTCGCAACAAAATTCTGGGTACAGGTTTAATCATTGAAGCATTCTTGTATGAAGAGCAAACTCGTCGCGGTATTTCGCTACGACATTTTGAAGAGCTGAATGATGTTGCAGATCATTGTACAGTTTGCCATAAATGCTTAACGCCGTGTCCGGTGGATATCGATTTTGGCGATGTTAGTATGCGCATGCGCAAAATTCTTATTGACCGTGGTAAAAAACGCAGCAGCCCGGGCACTTGGGCCTCCATGATGTTCCTTAACGCTAAAGACCCAAGAGCCATAAAACTCATGCGTAAAAGTATGCTGGAATGGGGATTTAAAGCGCAACGGCTGGCTTACAATGCGGCTAAGAAAACTGGTTTGTTGAGTAAATCAAAAAAGCCGGCTGCAACGACAGGCAAGCCAGCAATCCGTGCGCAGGTGGTTAATTTCGTTAAAAAGCCTTTACCCCAAAGTATTCCCGCACAAACCACGCGAGCTATGTTGAATATCGAAGATAGCAAAACCATTCCTATTCTGCGTGATGTGAGTAAAGTCACTGATGAATCGGATGCGGTATTTTATTTTCCTGGTTGTGGCTCAGAGCGATTATTTAGCCAGGTGGGTATGGCGACGATTGCCATGTTATATGATGTGGGTGCGCAAGTTGTATTACCTCCTGGGTATTTGTGCTGCGGTTATCCGCAAACTTCCAGTGGTGATGAAACCAAAGGTCGACAAATTTCCACCGAAAACCGTGTGCTGTTTCATCGCGTTGCAAATACATTAAATTATCTCGATATCAAAACGGTGATTGTTTCTTGCGGAACTTGCATGGATCAATTATTGAAATATGAGTTTGAGAAAATTTTTCCTGGTTGTCGCTTGCTGGATATTCACGAATATTTGCTGGAAAAAGGGGTCAGTGCTGAAAATGTTAATGGTGTGCAGTATTTGTATCATGACCCTTGTCATGCACCCATGAAAAAACATAATCCGATTACCGTTGCGAAAAAGTTAACCAATAGTGAAGTGCTGCTGTCAGAACGATGCTGTGGTGAGGCTGGCACATTTGCTGTTGCTCGACCTGATATTTCCACTCAAGTCAGATTTCGTAAAGAAGCTGAATTGAAAAGCGGCATACAGCAACTGACCGGTGAATCCACGGTAAAAAACAACAATGTAAAAATGCTTACCTCATGCCCGGCTTGTGTACAAGGTTTATCACGCTATGCTGATGATACAGGTTTGGAAACTGATTATATTGTTGTTGAGTTGGCTAAAAACATATTAGGTGAAAACTGGCAGGAAGAGTTTGTGAAACGAGCGACGAATGGCGGTATAGAGCAGATTTTACTGTAAGTGAGTATTTAGCGGGGCAGCGGAAGGTGTTTGCCGTTGCCTTGTGGCACTACTTTAAATAAATCATATCATTTCGAACTTCAATATCCACGGTCATTAACGATCGATTGACGCAAGGCCCCCAGACGCATAAGCCGGTTTCCACTTCAAACCGAGCGCCGTGAATGGCGCATTGTATGTAAAACTCATCATAATCAAGAAAGACATCGGCTTGCCAGTTCAGGCTGGCGCCAGTATGGGGGCATAGGTTTTTATAAGCGTAAAATTCTCCATCGCGCTTTACGATGAAAATCTCTTGTTCATCTTCTTTTTCTGAAAAAGAAAATCCTTTGCTGCTATTTTCATTTATGTCAGAAATTTTGCATAAGGCTTTTTCAGTCATAGTTATGCGTCCACTAATTTAAAATGTAATTTTCAATAGCGGCTTTAATATCGCCGAGTCGGCGATGAAAAAAATGTCCAACACCTTCGGCTATGACAAGTTCGGGTGGATTGCGTAAATTTTTTACCCATTCGATTACCTGGTCTGCAGGCACAATTTCATCTTCGTCACCTTGAATCAATAACCAGGGATAAGCTGGCAATTGTATGTCACTAAAGTCATAAAGATGAATTGCTGGCGCAACTGTGACTAATTTTTCCGCACCGACCTTATCATGCGAACGTAATGCGATATAGGCACCAAACGAAAACCCTGCTAACCATAACTCTTCAGACGGGAAAACCTCACGTAGTTTTTTACAGACTGCAATCAAATCTTGTTCTTCGCCAATGGCATTGGCGAATTCACCATCGCTTTCACCCACACCGCGAAAATTAAAACGAAGCGCTGGTACACCTAGGTCATTGTAGGTTTTAGCAATAGTATACGTGACTTTATTGTTCATTGAGCCTTGATGCAAAGGGTGAGGGTGACAAACTACAGCCACAGCCTGTAGCGCGTTTTGTTTTTTGGGAACACTAAGCAAGGCTTCGATTTTACCTGCCGGGCCATCCACAAAAAACTGATGGTGTGTAATGTTGTTGCTTTGGGTAACGTTAACTGGGTCGATGGCGAACAGGATCATAAAAACACCAATGTGGAGATAATGAGCAATAATATCGCGTCATTTAAACTGGGTAAAGTTTCGTTTTACACAAGACCTTTCAGGTAATTTTGTCTTTTATCTTCATCAAATTTTTCGATGGCATATCGCAGCATAGTACGTGGCATAGCCTGATAATATCTTTTTAAAAACTGCTCTTCGATATTTTGGTTACGATTGCCGATTTCTCGTAGCATCCAACCAACGGCTTTATGAATAAGGTCGTGATCATCATTTAATAAGTGCTTCGCGATGGCCAGTGTGTCTTCAAACTGATTTTGTTTGATAAAATAATATGTAGCCATAATAGCAATGCGTTTCTGCCATAAATCATTAGAGTCCGCAAATTGGTATAATATATTTTTTTCACGATGAAATAGATAATGACCAACAATTTTGTCGGCAGATGAATCTATGATGTCCCAATTGTTGATATATTTTGTGTTGTTAACGTACCAGTCAAACACAGACCGCTGAGTTTCATCATTCCCTTTTTGATAAATGATGATCAAACAAAATATGCCAAGTAGACGTGCTTCGTGAAATTTAGAGCTCAAGATCGTTTCTAATTCGGGTAACGAGATATCTGCATGTTGTTTGGCGATTTTTCTTAATACTGGAACACGAATGCCAAGAAATTCATCGCCTTCGCCATATTCATCTTTGCCTGTTTTAAAAAAGCGCTGTGAATGATTTGCGGTTTCTTTATCTGCCAAAGTGTGCAGTAAATCGAGAATTTCTTTGCCGCGCTTTTTGGTTGCCATGTTGTGTTTTCAATACAACTCAGTATGCTTTGTTAAAAACCGATCCAGCTCATTGGCAAATGCCTGGCGGTCACCTTGATTGAGCGCTGGTGGCCCGCCGGTGTTGACGCCAGCGCTGCGCATTTCTTCCATAAAGTTTCGCATGCTTAAACGTTGTCGAATATTGTCTTCGGTATAAAAACTACCGCGTGGATTTAATGCAAACGCCCCTTTCTTGATAACTTCTGACGCCAGTGGAATATCTGCAGTAACAACCAGATCGCCTTTTTCAACTTCCTGAACGATACGGTTGTCCGCCACGTCGAAGCCAGCGCCAACTTTTAAGGTTTTTATAAATGGCGATGAAGGCACCCATAATGCTTGATTGGCGACTAAGGTGGTTTGAATCTGAACCCGTTGGGCAGCGCGAAAAATAATCTCCTTGATCACTTTTGGGCAGGCATCCGCATCCACCCAGAGTTGAATATTTCGTTTCAATCTAAACTTCCTGACTCTATTAATTTGGAAACCTGTACTGCAAGTGCAACGCCAAGTGCTTGGTGCTGGTCCTCATCAAGATGGACACCATCGACTTTGCTTGAATCAGTTACTGTGCCGGCATCGAAAAAGTGGCAATGCATTTCATCTGCAATGGCTTTGTAGGCGTTTGCTAAACCAATACATTTCTCATCTCCTCCGGCAAATTTCTCACGCATATTGGCTTTTGCTGTTTGTATGGCAGGTGGCGTTACGATGAGTATATCGGGTATAGGCATGCCAGGTTCGATGGGTGAATTTCGTGCTGCTTTGATCAACGCCGCCATACCTTGCTTTGCATGCCAGGCATTATGGGGATGCATGGATTGAAAGTCATTGGTGCCGAGCATTAAAATTAATAGTGCAAGTGGTGCATGTATTTCCATGCGTTGTTCGATGCTCTGCAAACCATTTCTGCCGGGCTTGTAAGGGTCATCAAACGCCGTGCGTCGACCGTTGAGACAATCTTCCAAAATGCGTACTTTTTTATCTTCAGCGAGTAGTGCATTTTCCATTACACCTGGCCAGCGTTTATCAAATGTTAGCCGCTGCCTACTATTGGGTATAATCCCCCAAGTTAATGAATCAGAATAAACGAGAATTTGTTTCATAATGTAATTAGTGAATCAGTTCTTTTAAATAAGGCTCAAATTGTTTAACTACATTTTCTCCGGCAGAAATGGCTTCTTCGGCGCGATCAAACTCCATTAAACCAATTTGTGCAATTTTGGGTGAAAGCAAAATATCTGGTGGATCACCGGCCATACGACTACGGGTAATCCGATCCTGCATGATGTTTATAGAACTGGCCAGCACATCAAATAATCCTGGATTATTGATTTTTTGATTAAATAAATCAGGAAATAATTTGCTGGCTTTACCCATGAGGTTTTCCGAAAACTTTTCCAGTAATGTTTCTTCGGTGAGCGTGGAGAAGCTGTCTTTTGTGGGTTTGATATTATTGTTGAGATGTTTGCCAACAATGTCGCCATTAAGATTTACGGCGATAACCTTTTCTGCGCCTAGCGCTTTGCATACGGATACCGGTACGGGATTGACGATGCCCCCATCTACCAGCCATTCATCTTCTTTTAAAACGGGTGTAAATAAACCAGGTAAGGCCATGGAAGCGCGCATTGCTTCGAGTATTGAACCTTTTTGTATCCAGACTTCTCTACCACTGGCAAGATTGGTGGCGACACTGGCAAAAGACTTGTCCAGCGACTCAATTTCAAAATCCCCCATGTGTTTTTGAAAAAACGTCATGAGGTTTTTTCCTTCCACAAATCCGCCACCAGTCAGTAGACTGATATCCAGATATTTAATGATTTCTCGCCTGTCCAGGCCGAGTATCCAGTTGTGTAGTTTGTCCAACTGACCAGATACATAAAGACCTCCAACCAGGGAACCGATGGAAGTGCCGCAAACAATATCTGGCTCGATGTCCATTTCTTTTAATGCTTTTAAGACGCCGATATGCGCCCAACCGCGTGCCGAGCCACTGCCCAGGGCTAAACCGATTAGAGGTCGACTATGTTTTGTGGACATGCGTAAATCCCTTTAGATGAAGAAGGGGCGCGAATTAATGAATTGTTATTCGTCAGAAGCGAAACTATCGAGATCGTCTGATAAATCTATTTCTTGTTCATCAGCAAGTTCAGCATCGGTACTAACATTTGTTTTAACAACTTCGGCTGCCGCTTCATTCGAACTTTCGTCATTGCTACGAAGAATATCAATAAGTTCTCTAGCGGACTCTAAAGCTTTCAATGTTTCATCATGAGATACTGAGGTGGTTTCTTTTTCTGGTTCAAGAGAATTTTCGATGACTTGATCAATGGTGGATGTTTTAACTATTTCAGGTTCTTGCTCGGGTGCGCTTTCTTGAACTGCGAGTTGCGCTTCAATTTCCTGTTTATCTTTTTCCAGTTGTACTTTTTCTGCTTCGGCTTGTTTTAGTTTTTGTTCGAGCACCACATTGTTGGCTTGTTGTGTTTTTAATTCTTCAACGACTTGTTGCGGCTCGGTTTTTTCACTGTTTACTGTTTCTGTAACAACTGGTGTTGCGTCTTGTTGTTCTGCGACTTGTTTTGGCTCTGGTTCGGCTACTGTTTCGGTTGTTTCAGATACGGCAATTGGCTTAGCATTATTTGCTGGTTCGGCTGCAGCGTTTAGCCTTTGTTGTTGTGAAAGTGTTTCAACTTTAGACTTTTCCATTTCCAACAAAGCGTTTAGGTCATTGTTCTGATTCTGAATGCTAACCAACGTTTGCTGTGTGCTATTCAGCTGAGTGTTTGATTTGTTGAGCTCTTCTTCCAATTGCACAACTTTTGCTTTAAACAATGCTTCTTTAGCTAACCATTCACTTTTTTCTTGTTTAAGGTTTTTTGCTGTTTCACTAATGCTGGTTAAGCGACTGGATGAATCGCGTACTTTTATCAACGTGTCACGTAAAGCGATAACCAAGTCGTCTTTATTAGTGAGTTCTGCTGTTTTTTCACGAGCTGCTTTGGCTAAAAGTTCGGATTGTACTTCCAGTGGATTGTCTCGAAAGTCGTCATTCACCAGTTCGCGGGCAACACGATTTAGACGATATTCTTCATCAAGAATGATTTGTTCGGGTGAGAGATTTACTTTTTGGCTTAGCGCAGCAACTTGTTCGGTAATATACAGTGCACGTTTCGCAGCAAACAAGGCTTCGTTGCCAATCTGTTCTATGCCTGTTTCGTAGTTCGGGTTTTGTTCAATGAATTGTTCTGCGCGTTTAAAAACATCAATCGCATCTTGAAATGTAATGGGCGCTAATTGTTCACCGCCACGGTATTTTACTCGCTTGAGGATTTCTTGCGGTTCATGCATCGCGTTGTAGCGTATGGAGCGTTGCGAAAGCATTCGCATATCTTTGATCAGTTTTGCGCGATTTTCGTCGTTACCGTTAACTTTGCCGGTTTCAATTTCTTGAATTATGCCATTTAGGCGATCGAGAAGGCTACTGTATTCACTGCGATACACTGATTCGGCTTGTAGCGAATCAAGTTTGTCTTTTAAGTCCAGCTCTTCATTGAGAATATCTTTTACACGCCGAACAACAATTTCACCGTTGTTGAGTACGGCTTCAGCAACAGCGACTTTTTGAACAACCTGGTCGCGTGGGCCATTGCTGGACAATAAATTTTTCGCTTCTTTTATGGCTTTTCCCGCAGTGGAATAGTGTTTTGGTGCGTAAAAATCCAGCTTTTGCTGTTGTTGTTTTTGCTGATAGGTTTTTTCCAGGTCTTTAACCGCATCAAGCGTGGTAAGGGTGGCGTATTTGGTAAGGTCAAGTTTTGTGCTATCTATTTCGCCAGGATTATTTAAATTAGCGCAACCAGTGGAAAACAAAACACCCGTAACAATTGCAGCAATCGCAATTTGTTTTATTCCGTGTTTAGCTTCCCTCATTTGGGTACTCCATACCTTGTTATTTTTGGTGAAAAATTAAACCGCCGAACCGACATTATAGCCAATCATAAAGTCTGAACAAGTGTTTATTGAGCGTGTGAAGCATTCCTATTTTTATTGTCAATGCATTGTTGAATTTATATGTACAAGTTTCTGTGAAAGCACAGAGTTTTGTGTAAAAAATAGACCAGAATGATTAGATCAGCATATTATGATATGACTTTTTAACCTTGTATTTAATGTTCTTTACAGAAATATAATTCGCGGATTCAAGCAAAATGATTTTGGTGCTTAAGAGCTGTTATTTTGGCTATTTACTGAGTGTAATTTAAGAAGAGTGTCGGGGGGCTTATGTTAACCAACCACCCAGCGTGAGTAATGCTATCGCACCCAACCAAAGTGCGTAATTCCTGCGAATCAGAGCCAGCGCTTCAATGGCATCTTTTGGTTTAAACTCATCAGCATTTTTAGGCAGATTTAACGAGCCGGCACCGGCGCAGTACATAACCTCTTCACTGCAATGATTATTCAGGCGGTAAAAACTCTTTCCTTCTTGCCGACATTTTGACAAAGCTTGCAAAAAATTCCCCATGCTTGCGAAGCCAAATGCGGCGCAACGCGCGGGTAGCCAGTTCAATATGGCAAAAAATAGTTCGGCATTTTTTTGTAATTTATCAAAATCTGCCTGATTCTTACTTTGCAGATGTAATTCACTCGCCAATCGATACAGCAGCGCCCCCATGGGGCCAAGTAGAATAAACCAGAATATGGGGCCAAGAATGCGTTCGTTTGAAATTATGAACAAAGCATGTGTAACTGTGTAAGGCAAATGCGCTTTTTCATTTTCACTCAGATTACGGTTTAAAATATGTTCAGCAAACCAGTTGGCGCATTCCTCATCGTGCTGTTCCTGAGCTTGGCAGTATGCTTTGCAGCGACCGTAGAAAGTTTTTGGCCCAAAAGAAAAAAGTAAAATCGCGGTGCCAAAAAGAAATTCAAACGGAATAAAATAGCGGTATAAATAATAATCAATGTAAGCGACAAGTAAAGGAGCTGGCAGTAAAATTATCAAGACGCCGAATTTGCTGTATAAAAAACTGGCACTTTTTGCCGCAGAAATCACATGCGCAGCATAGGAACGAAACCAGGTGTAATTTCTCAGCCATTGCAGATAGCCAAGAAATCGTTCAGCAAATAAACAAATTACAATTGAAATTAGTGCCACTTTTATATCTGCTTTTAATTTCCTAACTTTTTGCGGTGATCGCAAATTTGATGAAGCTCACCCTCAAAGGGCATCAAGGTTCAAAAGAGAGAAGCGCTGTTCTCCCTTTGCTTTGTCAGTATTGAGACAAAAAAACGGACCTTTGATGGCATCTTAACCAGTCTCTAACATGTCTCGGTATTTTGCCCATTCAAATGCCGGGCCGGGATCGGTTTTTCGACCTGGTGCAATATCGGAATGTCCGGTAATGTGGTCTTTAGTCATGTTTGGGTAGGTATCAAACAAGGTTTTGCTGACTTCCGCGAGTGTTTGATATTGCGCCTCCTCATAGGGCACCTCATCGGCGCCTTCTAACTCAATGCCAATAGAGAAGTTGTTGCATTGACTTCGCCCCTGATACTCAGAAACACCAGCATGCCAGGCGCGTTTATGGAAGGGTACATATTGGATGATGCTGCCGTCGCGTCGGATAAGCAAATGTGATGAAACCCTAAGATGACAGATCTCCTCAAAAAAAGGATGTTCGTCAGGATTAAGGCAGTTGGTAAATAGTTGATTTATATGCGGGCCGCCAAATTGATTCGGCGGTAGGCTGATATTATGAATAATGAGCAAGTCCATATCGCCATTTTCGGCGCGGTCATCACAGTTAGGTGATGGCAAATACTCGGCTTCTTCCAATAATCCAGTGTCTTTGTTGATCTTCATTTAGGTTTTTCTTCCTGAAACTCCATGGGTGTAGGAATCTGTGAAGCGGTTTACATAAATGCCGCTGCCAGTTGCTTATCATATCGACAAATCTTCCGATCATAAAAGCATTGTTTATGTATGAACTTCGGAGATGAAAAATGAAATTAAAAGCAACAAAATTGGCTGCTTGTATGTTCGGTTTAATGAGTTTGAGTGGCGTGGTTTTGGCGGATGCTAAAGTCGATGCCTTTGAAGCTGCTACTCAAAATGATTATAAAAAAGCGGCGATTATTTGGGCAAATCTGGCGGAACGGGGTGATGCACAGGCACAATTTAATCTGGCCATGACTTACCACAGTGGAACAGCGGGTGTATTAAACGAAGAAAAAGCGCTGCAATGGTATAAAAAGGCAGCAGCTAATGGTCACCCTCGTGCACAAGAATATTTAATTGTGGGTTATCGTGAAGGCTGGTTTGGTTTGAAGAAAAATGAGTCAAAAGCCCGGCACTGGGAAGCGAAACTGAATCAATAAGCATAAACATTATTTAGAAAGAATCATCGACGCGGGGTGATACGAAGGCTGCCAATGGGGATTGGTGGCCTTTACTTTTTTTGACTAGCGAAAATTGAATCAGGTTTTTGGTTTGCTATGGGTATGCACTTTGCCATCAGGGGAATGTGAGGTTTCACTGACTTCAACCGGCACCATATGCAAGTGACCATGTCGCACACCGCGCACTGCTTTAATATTATCCGAAAATCCTCTCACTTCTTCCACTGGGCCTTTTAAAATCACCGTTTCAAGACAGTTATCATGATCGAGATGCACATGCATGGTGGCTTGTGTTAGTTCATGGTGATGGTGATGCGCAGAGGTAACACGTGTGGCCAGCTCGCTTTCATGGTGATTATAAACATAACTTAAAGAGCCAACACACCAACCATTTTGATTTTCATTGATGCGTACTTTTTCCAGACGTTCACGAATTATGTCGCGCATGGCTTCCGAGCGATTTGAATAACCTTTTTCGTTGATGTATTCATCAAATTGTTTTGCCAGGTCATCTTCAAGTGACATGGTGAATCGCTCCATTATCGCCTCCTAAAAAGTAAAAAAGGATTTAATTATAGGCTGAGAAAGTTTTCATTAACAGCGGTGTTCTGTGTGGTTTAGGTGTTCCAGGTGTTTGTGTTGTGACAATCCTGGCAATCGTTGGTGATGCCTTGGTGACGCATATCTGTAGGCGGTGTATGGCATTGTTCGCAATCGCCAAATACTTCTGCATGATCTACGGTAAATGTTTGCTTCCAATCGGCGCTGTTATGGCAGGCTTCACACTGAGTGCTGGTGCTGATATGGCCAGCTGGCATACTATGACAGCTAACGCAGGTTGTGATGGTTATTTCGTTATGATCAACCTGAATAATCGTTGCCCAGCTACTGCTGGTATGACAGGTACCACAGACACTCGTGGTAGCAATATGGCCTGCTGGCGTTGATGTATGGCAAGTTTGGCAAGCGCCAATTACCTCAGCATGATCTACAGTAAATGTTGGTTTCCAACCAGTGCTGTTATGGCAGGATTCACACTGAGTGCTGGTACTGATATGGCCAGCTGGCATACTATGACAGCTAACACAGGTTGTGATGGTTATTTCGTTATGATCAACCTGAATAATCGTTGCCCAGCTACTGCTGGTATGACAGGCACCACAGACATTCGTGGTAGCAATATGACCTACTGGTGTTGATGTATGGCAAGTTTGGCAAGCGCCGATTACTTCTGCATGATCAACGATGACTACCGGTGCCCAGGTATTTGTGTTGTGGCAAGCGCTGCAGTTATCGCTGGTGTTGATATGACCTAGTGATTGGTTGTGGCAATTGTTGCAATTTCCGATTACTTCAAGATGATCAACAAATAATGCCGGTGAAAATGCTAATGTCGTATGACATGACTGACAATTATCGCTGCTTGAAATATGGATCGCACTCTTGCCTTGCGCATTTGAATTATTATGGCAGCTTATGCAGTTATCCGTTATATCCTGATGAGTGAATGAGTTAATGACAAAAGTACCAGCAGGTTCATGACATAATTCACACTCCGCTACGGTGGGGATGTGATCGGTGGGTTTGCCTGGTGCAATAACGTTGTTATGACAATTGGAACACGTTCCAACGACCTGGTTATGATCAACTGTGGCAGAAATCCAGCTGCCACTTGCTGAATGACATGCCTCGCAATCATCTGTAGCAGGTATGTGCTCAGCTGGTTTGCCTGTAGTTATTGTATTGTTATGGCAGCTGATGCAAGTTCCAATGGTTTGAGCGTGATCAACTGCATTGCTTACGACCGGTTTCCATTGAATGACTGATGTGTGGCATGCTTCGCAATTTTGTGTGCTGTTTATATGTGTTACTGGTTTTTTATTGCTATGACAATTGACACAAGCTTCACCTAAAACTGTATCATGATTAAAGGTATTGTTTGCGAACAAACTGGTGTTGTGGCATTGAATGCATTCTAATGTTGTTGGTAAATGATCAATCGGTTTTCCGATGCTGATGACATTGTTGTGGCAACTGCTGCAAGTTCCAATTACTTCGGTATGTTCCACCTGCAATACTGAGTCAAAGCTTGTTGTGTTATGGCAATCAACACAATTATCTGTGGTTGTTATGTGAGCGCTATCTTTGCCTCTTGCCAACGTGTTGTTATGGCATTCATTACACTTGGCCAATGTTTCATTATGATCAAACCTTATAGCTGGTGAAAAAGCGGCATCTGTTACACTGTGGCATGCTTCACATAATTCAGTAGTGATTAAATGCGTGCTATGTTTGCCCGTGGCATTGATGCCGTTGTGACAAACAATGCAATCCATATTGTAGCTTGAATGAATTGCTTTAAAGCCAACTTGAACAGCCCAGCTAGTACCCGTTGCATTATGGCAATCTTCACAAATATTGCTGCTTGGAATATGGTTAATTGGTTTGCCAGTTGCTGAAATGCCATTGTGGCAGCGAATACAGTTAGTCGTAATATTTTGATGAGAAAAGTGAATCGAACTAAACGAGACAGTATTTTTATGGCAAAGATCACAGGCTTCATTTGTAATAATATGCGAGGCATGTTTACCAATGGCGTTAAAGCCATTATGACAACGCTCGCAATTGCCATCGATTACGCTGTGATCCATACGTGCAGACATGGCAAAGCCTGTTGCGTCATGGCAAACATCACAAGCTTCAATGGTTGGGATATGTGTAATGGGTTGGCCGTAAGTTATAAAACCGTTGTGACACCCCTGGCATAATTTTGGTGTGCCACGGAAAATTTCCTGAATATGGCAAAGCTCACATTTTACGAGGCGATGCAAACCTTCAAGTTGAAATCCTGTGGCGTTATGATCAAAGCTTTGATCTGTTTCGTTTGCTTGCGCATTAAAATTGAATAAGCAAAAGATGAATAAAAAGAAAATTCGTATATAGAACACAATATCTACTGATTGGTTGTTTGAATATGCTGGCTGTATAATTATTCGCAAATTATACAGCTTTTTATCGACAATAAGGGCTCAAAGGTTAAGATCGCAGTCAAAAAATTGCTTGAGCCCGAATGCCGATAACCGCAGTATTTGCCTGTTCATCAGCAGGGGTCATATTGGGTTGCTGAATGTATTGAAAATCAGGCTGGATCATTAGCCAATTAGTAATGATGGCAGAGTAGGTAATCTCATAAGCCGTTTCTGCTTTGAAAAACTGATCAGGATTGGCTTCAAGAAATGCATCTGAATGTCGAGTGTGAATAACGCCGACTCCTAAAATATCTTCGTCACGACCAGGGATGGCACCAGTAAAATTAAGGCCGGCAGAATAATATTGATCATATCGATTGTAATCAGAACGCGCTCTACCATGTTTGAAGAATAATCCCAGCTTTTTACCAATTGATGTTTCAGCGAGCATATATAACCCGCTTGTGCCGGGTTTGGGATTGTCTTCGAGCAGATAAGTTTCGTTATCTTCGCCGATATTGCTGTTTGGGAAGCCAACTTGATCAGCGCGATAATACCAAAAGCCTAATGCTACTTTATAATAGCCTTCAGTGTCACCGGGTTCATTTTTGATCGCACCTGCTTCTCCAGCAGTAAATACGCCTTCGGTTTTATCTGGCTTAACTTCAATAATTTTATCGTAAGCAGTTTCACTGGATGCACCATCGTATAAAGCCATTTGCAAGTACGCTTTTTCACTTAATTGCGATTTAAATCGTAAACCGAGTGTTGGTACAGGAAAAGTGGATACATTGCCATGCGTACCAATGGGTTGCCCCATGCCAAATCCTCCGTTGAGAAACAGATCAGCATATTCAGCAACGTAAAATTCACTATTAAAATCGTGCAGACCAAACAAAACAGAACTATGGCTAAAGGGGAAGCTGTGTTCATACCAGGCTTCGACAATTCGCATCGTGCTACCGCCACCATAAATGCCGCTAACACCGTTCAGATCACCCACGGCAGGTGCTGTTCCGAAAATGACCGAGGTATAAATAAAGAATAGGCCATCATCCCAGAAATTTAATGCTGATGTGTCCAATTCAGCAGAAAGATCCAATGTGCCAAAAACACCTGTGGAGTTTTGTTCTATATCGTTTGGGTTTGGTTCGACCACGCCACCTGCTGTAACTGAAAATGCATCCAAGGTAAGTGCAATTTCGTAACTGAAAGCGCTATCGCCACTGTCGCTCTTTGATTCTGGCTCTTGCTCAGGTTCTTCTTGATTCTCTTCAGGTTCCGGGTCTTTGACTGGCTTTTGTGGGCTTATTTCTGGCTCTTCTTGGCTGTCAGACTCTGGTAGTTTTCGCATGGCTTCACGAGCTCGCTCAAACGGGTCCAATGAAAGGTCTGGGCGTCTATCAGCACCAGATGGCAGCTTCAATTCTGCATAAACATTGGAGTGAGGTAAGCAAAGTGAAAGCATTGCTAGCAATAGCGAGGCGTATGTTTTATTCATTATATTTATGTGCGCAATATTTATATTTATGGATCAGCCGTTTTTGGGTTTATTCTTGCTATTTAACGGCAGCGTGATCTTTTTTTTAATTTTAGCCCAGCTAAATTCTGTTATTTCAATTATTTTGTTTCAGGCTTCGAGTTCTGACATGCATTCATTTCTCATCATTCGTCAGGATCAATCTAGTTTGTCAGCAAGGTACAAAACAAAAGACGCTAATCGTGTGTAAGGTTGTTAGTACGGTTGAGCTTGTCAATTTATAATTAATTTTTATAAGCTGTTGAATTTTTTATATAAGTGGTATGTGTTATATATCTTTATTGTTATTATGAATAACCTAGAACTTACGAAAGTTTAAGTGAATTTATCCTGAAAATGCTAAGCTTTGTTATAAAAATTACAATTTTAAAATAGAAACAAACTGGAAAATCAAGCTAATGGCCAAATTGGTTTTATTTAATAAACCCTATCATGTGTTATCGCAGTTTACTGACGAAAAGGGTAGGCGAACTTTAGCTGATTATATAGAAATTCCCAAGGTATATGTTGCCGGACGGCTTGATTACGATAGCGAAGGTTTGTTGTTATTAACAGATGATGGCAAGTTGCAGCATCGTATTGCTCATCCAAAGCAAAAAATGTCGAAGACATACTGGGTGCAAGTGGAGGGTGTGCCTGATGCGTCGGCGTTACAACAATTGGCAAATGGGGTAACGCTAAAAGACGGCAAAACCAAACCAGCCAAAGTTCGAAAAATTGCAGAGCCAAAGAAGCTTTGGCCACGTAATCCACCCGTACGGTTCCGTAAAGACATCCCGACACAGTGGTTGGAGCTGACTATTAGCGAAGGGCGAAATCGTCAAGTACGGCGTATGACAGCCGCCGTAGGCTTCCCCACATTACGGTTGGTGCGATGCTCGATAGGGCATTGGTCTCTTGGTGTTTTAAAGCCAGGTGAGCTGAGCTTGGAGCAGATTCATCTTCCTAAAAATTAAGGGTGTCGAAGAAAATCACTCTTAAGACAGTTTTTTGATTGACTGAAACTTATTGTTATGATCAAACTCGATGAGGAAAAATCCCTGTATGCCATTTGGTGTTAGAAATTGTTTAATACAATTCGCGGGAAATTGAATAATCCGTCCATCCGTCGCGCGCACCACAACAGCATCTGCATGTCCTTTGTAAACATCCAGAAACTTTTCGTAACTCAAATCGAGATGAAAGTGCATGACTTTGGACATAGCACACTACTTCTGTTTTATATCTTTGCTCTAATTTCAGTTAGTATGTTTGTAACTTCTTCACCAATGGTTTTGGTTTTGGCCGCAACAAAGTCGGGCTGTACTTCCTTTGGTACGTTAAGCTGAGGGTTGCTGGTCATAAGAATGGTTTTAACATTGCTGCCGCGACGGTTATTTAATTTAATGGCGGAAATTAACGCCAGGCCATTGAGATCGACATTTTCTTTTGAAGTGATTAAAAAATCAAAATGCTCATGAATAACTCGCTGCAACGCACCCAAACCGCTTTCAACTACCGAGCAATGAATGTTGAGTCCTTTAAATAATGCGAGACACATTTGTGTGTATACGTTTTTAGGATCGCCAACAAATATTCCAGTGAGCTCATCGGGGTGAGTGGAATGCAACAGGTCTTCCAGTTTTTGTTCAATATCTGTGAAGTCTTGAGATTCGTTTAATAACAGTTCTTGGGTATTCTTGAGAATATCGACATAAGAAAAAACAATATTGATATTTACTTTGCTTGCCGCTGTTTGATTGTCAAAAGCTTCTGTTAGAAAATCTTCCAATTGATGGCAAACACTGGAGATGATTGTAAAGCCATAGGTGCCACCACTGCCTTTAAGGCTGTGTACCTTTCGATACAGCCCTTCAAAATTACCCTGGAAGTCATCACCTTTTTCCATGTTTAAAACAAAGCTTTCAATTTCCTCCAGATGAGAAGGGAAATTAGATAGGTAGGCTTCCTTTAGCTCATTTAAAATATCTAATGACATGCTATTTCCAAATTCATGCAGAATCAGTTAACGTTATTTTTATTATCGTCTCCACCTTGTGCAATTCTTTAACCGTAATTGCCTAATTTATGCGACAGTGTTTAAAAAAATGAAAACCCGTTTTGTTAGCAGTATGGCTGAGATTAATCCGCAAGCCTGGCAAGCCCTCGATATAGGTAATTCACCTTTTTTGCGTTACGCATTTCTTCAAGCCCTGGAGCAATTTGACTGCGTCGGGGAAAAAACGGGCTGGATACCGCATCATGCGATAATTGAAGATGAAGTCAGTGAAACTCTGCTCGGCGTCATGCCGTTGTATCTCAAATATAATTCCTATGGTGAATTGGTTTTCGATTGGGCCTGGGCAGACGCTTATCAGCGTATTGGTAGGCCCTATTATCCGAAATTGGTTTCTGCGATACCGTATACGCCGGTGACAAGCCAACGAATATTGTTTAATGCCAGCGCAGATAAGTCACAGGTTCAGACCGTATTGTTTGAAATGTTGATTGAAGAAGCTGAATCCAGGCAAATGTCGTCAATACATTGTTTGTTTCCTGAAAAAGACTTGGCTGAGCAAATGGAAAAGGCGAAGTTTGTTACTCGGATGGGCTGCCAGTTTCAATGGTTTAATCGGGAATATCAAAGCTTCGAAGACTTTGTGTCACATTTTTCCTCTCGAAAACGCAAGAATGTGAACAAAGAAAGGCAGCGCGTAAAAGAGCAGGGTGTGGATATTCAGCTTTTACGAGGTGATCAAATTGAAGCAGATTTATGGCCAGTGATATATGATTTTTACCGCATAACTTTTATGGAAAAAGGTGGTTACCCCACATTTACACTGGAATTTTTTCAGCATATTGCTCAGTTGATGGGTGAGCAATTATTGATAGTGATGGCGATTTATCAAGGGCAGTATGTAGCTTGCGCGATTTGTTATCAGGATGAGCAATGTTTATACGGTAGACATTGGGGAAGTTTTGAAAAGTTTCACAGTTTGCATTTTGAGGTTTGTTATTATCAAGGGATTGAATATGCGATTGAACATGGTATAAAGCGTTTTGAGCCAGGTGCACAAGGCGAGCATAAAGTGAGCAGAGGTTTTCTGCCAACCGCCACCTGGTCGTCACATTGGATCAAGGATGATGATTTTGCGAGCGCAATTCGTCAATTTATCGACAAGGAAACTGTCCATATGCAGCAATATATCACCCAAGTGAATAAACATTCACCGTTCAAAACTATTTGATATCCTTAGTAAAATGCTAATAGATAACAATAATTTATCTATTGAATAAAAAATGACTTTTTACAATTGCCCCGGATCAATGTAATGTACCTACTCGTCAGAAATTGTGATCTTTTTTGTTTGAATATCATTGGTTTCGGTATGTATTCTGCAGTGCTATGGCAAAAATACAATTTGTCTGGGATTATTAAGGGAGAAAATTTGTGACTACTTCAGAAGCCACAGTAGAGCGTCGTTCACAATCACATCGAGCCATTCAAAAGCTAGTTGACCACCGTACTCAAATGTTGTCTTTATACGGTGAGCTTGCAGCCCATCGACCTTTTACTTCCGCAGAAAATTCTGAATACATCGGTAATCTCCTCCAGCGTTTTTGCCAAGCCCTGATCGACTATACTGCAGACGCGCATTTTCGTTTGTACCGTTTCGTTGATAATAACAAGGAGCGAAGAACCTCTGTTGTTGACGTGGCGCACAATGTTTATCCCTATATCGAACAAACAACACAATTGATTCTGGATTTTAATGACAAGTATGATGTGGACGGTGAATATAAAGACCTTAACGCACTAGAACGTGATTTATCCATGCTTGGGGAAAAACTGGCTGATCGAATTGAGCATGAAGATCGCCTGGTGGAAGTGCTGAGTCGATCCCGCATCGATTAAAACCTACATTCGAATTAAATGCCTCATGTTTAAGAAAATGAGGCATTTATTCACTGTCAGTGGAATTGTTATCAATCTTCGAGGTAAGAATAGCCACTTAATCCTGCTTTTAGTTCCCGAAGAAACAAAGCTTGTTCTTGAGGCTTAAGATTGGCTGCTGAGATCTTTCGTTGGTAATTCTCAATCAGTTTATCTGTATCGTAGTGAACATAACTTAGAATTTCATCAATCATATCGCCAGACTCTGATTCTTTAAGCTGATATCCTCCGTCTTCAGTTAGCTCAAGGTTGACAGAGTGCGTGTCACCCAGCAGGTTATGCATATCACCTAAAATTTCCTGATAAGCACCAACCAGAAAAATGCCAAACAAATAATTTTCCTCTGGCTTCATATCATGGGCAGGTAAAGTGGATTCGATGCTTTCCCCATTGACATAATGATCGATAGCGCCATCGGAATCACAAGTTAAATCCTGCAGTCTGACGTTTCGTTCGGGTTTTTCGTCAAGCCTTTGCAGCGGCATGATTGGAAAAATTTGATCAATTGCCCAGATGTCGGGTAGCGATTGAAATATGGATAAATTGAAAAAACATTTGTCCACCAGTTTTTCATTAAGATCATCCAATGCCTCGCGGTGTGAACGAGATTGCGGTGATAACATTGGTCGAATTTCACGACATATTTTGAAATAAATTTGTTCTGCTTTTGCACGCTGAGCCAGACTTAAAATACCGTGGGTGTATGTTTCCTGTGCTTCGGCCAACCAGTGTACGGCATCGTGATAACTCTCTAAGGCAGAGCGACTATCTAATTTTTGTAAGGTGCGCCATAAATTTTGAATAATTCTCGGTTCATTTGCATCAGGTTTGTTGATTTCATCCAGACCAGGTGCGGATTCGGTGCCAATCACATTGGTAATTAACAAGGCATGGTGTGCGCTTAACGCACGACCAGATTCCGAAATAATATTTGGATGGGGAAGATTGGTTTCCGCACAAATCTGCGCCATTGCGTGTACAACATCGTTAGCATATTCCTGAATGCTGTAATTCATGGAGCAGTAACTGCGGGAACGCGTGCCTTCGTAATCCACACCCAGGCCACCCCCCACGTCTACTTGATTAATGGGAGCGCCAAGTTTGTGTAACTCGGCAAAATAACGTCCAACTTCCTGCAAACCTTTTTGAATGTCGCGGATATTGGCTAATTGTGAGCCAAGATGACAATGGATGAGTTGTAAATACTCCAAAGCATTTTGCTGTTTCAATTGTTCAATAACTTGTAAAACCTGACTGGAAGAAAGCCCAAATTTTGATTTTTCACCACCGGTATTTTGCCAGTTACCTTTACCTATGGAGGCGAGACGGACACGTATGCCCAGCAGTGGTTTAATATTTAGGTTTTTGGACTCTTCAAGAATCAGATTTAATTCGGATAGCTTTTCAATAACGATATAAACCCGATGACCAAGTTTTTGGCCAATCAACGCCAGTCGAACATATTCCCGGTCTTTGTAGCCATTACAGACTATGACGCCGTTTTGTTCGTTAGCGTGGGATAACACAATCATCAGTTCCGGTTTGCTGCCTGCTTCCAGACCAACATTGTGTTGATCTTGATCGATAATGTGCTCAACAACCGTGCGTTGTTGGTTGACTTTTATGGGATAAACCGCAGTGTAATTCCCCTGGTATCCATGCTTCAGTGTGGCTTGCTGAAAAGCCTGGCAAAGAGAATTTACTCGATCGCGCAATATGTCTGTAACGCGTAGCAAAACCGGCCAGCTTAAATTTTGCTTGCTTAGGGTTTGCGCGACATCAGCCAGATCTATTTCGGTCTTACTGTCCTGACGGGGACTAACAACAATGTTGCCCTTGTCGTTAATGTCAAAATAGGGCTTGCCCCAATGGTTGATATTGTATAATTTGCGCGCTTGATTGATACACCAATCTGTCATCAGGAGTTAACCTTCATCTATCATAAAACTAATTTTCGATCTGATAGTATGAGTCGATGTTGGGTGTTAATGCCTATAACGGCTCTCACAGTTATCGCTCGTATTTTTATACCAGATTAAGAAAGTATATATCCGCCCGGCGCTGGATAGTATCAATATATTGAGGAAATAATCCATGTCTCTAGACAATACTTGGTTTACTGAAGTGCATGCAGATACTGGTAGTGCATTTTCGCTGCAAGCCAAGCAGAAATTACATGAAGTACAAACCGAATATCAAAAAATTGAAATCTACGACACGACTCATTTTGGTAAATTAATGGTTATTGATGGCTGTGTGATGTTAACTCAGCGAGATAATTTCATTTATCATGAAATGATGAGTCACCCGGTTTTGTTTACTCACCCTAATCCCAAAAAAGTTTTGATTATTGGTGGCGGTGATTGCGGTACATTACGAGAAGTTTTGAAGCATGATTCAGTTGAATCGGTACAGCAAATTGACATTGATGAGCAGGTAACCCGCTTGTCAGAAATCCACTTTCCGGAATTATGTACGTCAAATAATGATCCACGGGCTGAGCTTATGTTCATTGATGGTATTCAATGGGTCAAAGATGCAGATGAAGGTTCATATGACATCATTATTATTGACAGTACTGATCCGGTAGGGCCAGCAGAAGGTTTGTTCTCACAGACTTTTTATGAGCAATGTCATCGAATTTTAGGTGATAACGGAATTCTCGTTCAACAAAGTGAATCGCCACTTTTCCACATGAATATTTTACGCGATATGCATAATGCCATGAAAGGGGCTGGGTATATTGATGCGATGACGCTGTTTTTTCCTCAATGTGTATATCCGTCCGGTTGGTGGTCGGCTACCATGGCCTGCAAGGATAATGTCATGTCGGGGTATCGCGACCAGGATGCAGCTGAAAAAAAATTTCCCACTCAATACTACAATAATGCGATACATCAAGCGGCAATGGCAGCGCCGGAATTTTTCTACTCAGAGTTATATAAATAAAAAAGGAGTTTGTAATGGCAGAACCCGAAATACCACAAACCACACCCTGTATTGTTGATGTTACTCCCGGCACGTATTACTGGTGTGCCTGTGGAAAATCAAAAAGCCAGCCATTTTGTGATGGTTCTCATGCAGGAACGGATTTTACGCCGGTGGAAATTGTTGTTGAGGAGGAAAAAACCCTGGTGTTATGCGGTTGCAAACACAGCAAGCATAAGCCATTTTGTGATGGCAGTCATGGTGATCTTTAATCACATTTGAATTGTTTAAAACAAAAAACGGGCAGATAATCTGCCCGTTTTTTGTTTGAGTGAATACTCCGATTTAGCGGTTTGAACCGGTAAATTCTGGGTAAGCTTCCATTCCACATTCGGAAAGGTCGACACCGTTGTATTCTTCTTCTTCGCTGACACGAATGCCAATAATCATCTTCAGAATGTACCAGACAATGATGGAAACAATGAATGTCCAGGCAAAGATAGTAACCAGGCCAGTTAGCTGAGCACTGATTGTCGCGTCTGCGTTGGAGAATGTTACTGCAATTAAGCCCCACATTCCGACAACACCGTGAACAGAGATAGCACCGACAGGATCGTCGAGTTTCAGCTTATCCAATCCGATGATGGAGAAAACAACAATCACACCACCAACAGCACCAACGATAGTTGCCAATAATGGCGTTGGGGCCAGAGGCTCAGCTGTTATGGCGACAAGGCCAGCCAGTGCGCCATTTAGTGCCATAGTTAAGTCAGTTTTGCCAAATAAGATGCGTGAAGTGATCATTGCAGCAACAACACCGCCAGCTGCTGCCATATTAGTATTTACGAATACTGATGCAACGGCATTTGCTTCGCCCACATCAGAAATTTTCAACTCTGAACCGCCGTTAAATCCAAACCATCCTAACCAGAGGATAAACGTACCTAATGTTGCCAATGGCATGTTCGCGCCAGGTATTGCGTTTACGGAACCGTCTTTACCATATTTGCCTTTACGTGCACCGAGCACAAGAACGGCTGCTAGAGCTGCTGCCGCACCACACATGTGAACAACACCCGATCCTGCGAAATCCTGGAAGCCCATTTGATCAAGAAAACCGCCGCCCCATTTCCAGTAACCTTGTACTGGATAGATGAAACCAGTCATAACAACTGCGAAAGCAAGGAAAGCCCAAAGCTTCATACGTTCAGCAACTGCGCCAGACACGATGGACATAGCTGTTGCAACGAATACAACTTGGAAGAAGAAGTCAGAGAGTTTTGAGTAATAAGGTGCGTCGTCGCCGCCAGCCAGTACTGATGCCTGGGTGTGGTCATCACCAATAAGGAAACCAAAATTTGGAATAATGGAGCTGTCAGAGCCGCCATACATAATGCTATAACCCATTAACATGTACATAATACAAGCAATGGCAAACAAGGAAATGTTCTTGATTAATATTTCAGCGGTATTTTTTGCTCTCACCAGACCGGCTTCTAGCATGGCGAATCCCGCTGCCATCCACATAACTAATGCACCTGAAACCAGAAAATAAAAGGTATCGAGTGCATAACTGAGTTCTTTTACTGCGTCCACAGTTCTTCCTCCACTAGCTTAATAAGTTTTAAAGTGCATCACGACCGGTTTCGCCGGTACGGATACGAATACTTTGTTCAAGATCAAAAACAAAAATCTTTCCATCACCAATTTTTCCTGTCTGTGCGGCGTTAGTAATGGCTTCAATAACGCGATCAGCCAGGTCGGCTGGTACAGCAATTTCAACTTTGACTTTAGGTAAAAAATCCACAACATATTCTGCACCGCGGTACAGTTCTGTATGGCCTTTTTGTCGGCCAAAACCTTTTACCTCGGTGGCGGTAATGCCGGCGACACCGATTTCGGAGAGTGCTTCACGCACATCATCCAATTTAAAAGGTTTGATGATTGCACTAATGAGTTTCATTTAATTTCCTCCTTTATATGTTCATCATTTGAGGAACATTGATAGATAAACTGGTTGCTAGATCCCGCTGTTGGTGCAACTGGTTGATAGCGATGCTTGCGTCATTCTAGGGATTGAAAATCAAGGTACACTACCAGGATAAATCAGTTATAGTTTTCACATGCACGCACATAGGGATCGCATACCAGGACTAAACTGCACGGTGTGTGCCACTTGGGTATTTGTATATTTTTCAGTGGTGTAGACTCTCTTGTCCAGATTTTGCCCCAAAATATTGCACCAAAATACATTGCATGCATATTAGGGTGCACTAACTTGGTGCGCGCATTAAAAGGCAAGTAAATTTATTGGATATCTATTTTTTTCTCATTGCTGATTAATAAACTGCCAATAAATACTGTATAATTAATCAGTAGTGGTGAGTGAATACGAATAATAAACAATGGGAGTAGAGCATTGATTGATCCGAACATTCTTGATGATGTTGCCAAGCGACTGAGCGGGGTTTTGCCCGAAGGCGTGCAAGCAATTCGCAATGATATGGAAAATAACTTTAAAACCATTTTGCAGAATACCTTTGCGCGCATGGACTTGGTTACCCGGGAAGAATTTGATGTGCAAACCGAAGTGTTAAAACGTACCCGAGAAAAACTGGAAAATCTCGAAAAACAAATCGCTGACATGGAAGCCAAAATTGCCGAAAAACAAGCGTAGTTATTATGTCTTTAGCTGTTGTTTATTCGCGCGCAGGTGTGGGTATTTCTGCACCTTTGGTTACGGTGGAAGTGCATATAGGCAATGGTTTGCCAGGGCTTTCAATTGTTGGTTTGCCGGAAGCGGCGGTAAAAGAGAGTAAGGATCGGGTAAAAGGCGCCATTGCCAATTCCCACTTTGAATTCCCCGCCAAAAAAATCATTATTAATCTCGCACCAGCAGATTTACCCAAAGAAGGTGGGCGATTTGATTTGCCCATTGCAATGGGAATTCTTCTCGCCTCCGGGCAAATTCAAGCTCAACAGATTGGGGATTATGAATTTGTGGGGGAGTTGGCTTTAAGCGGTGATTTACGCCCAATAACCGGCACTTTGCCGGTCGCAATGCAAAGTCAAAAAGCCGGTAGAAATTTGGTGCTTCCTATTGCAAATAGTCATGAAGCTGGCTTGATATCTGAAGCCAATTGTTACGCAGCGAATAACTTGATTGAAGTTTGCCAGCATTTGATGGGTCAGAACTCCTTAGATTTATCCCAGTCACCTGGTCAACAGGTGCTGCAACAAAATTACCCTGATATGTGTGATGTGAAGTCCCAATATCATGCAAAACGCGCACTGGAAATTGCTGCTGCTGGTGGTCATAGTATGCTTATGATTGGTCCGCCAGGTACAGGTAAAACCATGTTGGCTAGTCGTTTGCCCGGTATTCTACCGGAAATGACAGAACAGGAAGCGTCCGAATCTGCGGCAGTGCACTCAATTAGTGCGCAAGGATTTGATTCGCAAACCTGGCGCCAGCGCACCTTTCGAGCACCGCATCATACCGCTTCCGGCGTTGCGCTGGTTGGCGGCGGCGGTAATCCAAAACCCGGAGAAATTACTTTAGCTCATCATGGCGTGCTATTCCTGGATGAATTACCAGAATTTAGTCGTCAGGTGCTGGAAGTGTTACGGGAGCCGTTGGAATCAGGAAAGATCATCATTTCTCGAGCCGCACGACAAGCCGAATTTCCGGCTCAGTTTCAATTGCTTGCTGCGATGAATCCTTGTCCTTGTGGTTATTATGGCGACAATAGCGGCAAATGCCATTGTTCGGTAGAAAAAGTTTTACGCTACCGCCATAAGATTTCGGGTCCATTATTGGATAGGATTGATATGCATGTGGAGGTGCCGCGTTTGGACAATGTAAATGAATTATCCAAAGCGGATCATCAAGCGGAAAACAGTGGCACCATTAAGCAGCGGGTTGAGCAAAGTCGATATCGACAAACGCAGCGTAGCGGCAAATGTAATGCGCATATGAGTGTTGGAGAAGTTAATCGTTTTTGTAAGCTTGATGATAATAGTCGGGATTTTCTTGCGGCTTCAATTGAAAAGCTTAATCTTTCAAATCGGGCATATCATCGGATTCTTCGTCTTTCTCGAACCATTGCGGATATGCAGGATAAAACCGATATCGAGATTCCACATCTGGCGGAAGCAATTAATTATCGCCGACTCGACAGATCGTGAAATACGCGGCATCTCAGTTAACGCAATTGTAAGCAAGCTGACTCAGGAATACTTGACCAAACACTGCCTACCAATTGAATACGTTGCGCTAGTTGATTTCTGTCTTCCGCATGCAGCACACAAAAACGTAATGATTTATCACTTTCCTTTATTTGATATTTATATTTAACACCAGCTTTCTCAAACATGCGGTTTTCTCCAGGTGGTATTCGTGAATGGAAAACAATATGTGGCTCAGCGTTATTTTCGGATTTTGCTAAGGCTACATAAATAGATTTGATACTGGAAATTTTAAAAATGTATTCCTCACCGTTTTGCGCAGGTTTTTTTAATTTCTGATATTGATTACCTTCAGTTTTCATAAAAGCGCTTAATGATATTTGTGGTTTTATAGGTGTTTGCTCTTTCGCCTCATAATACTCTTTCAATGATGGGCTTTGTTTAACAACAAAATAAGTCGCTAAAAAAGCGATAAAAATGCCGGCTAATATAATCCATGTACTTTTTCTGATCAGTTTACGTTGAGCTTGTCTATCGGTATGTTTGTTGCCACGATGAGATTGATTACTATTCATTTAGTGTCCTGTTGTCGTTGATCCATTGAACTACTCAGAAGAGTATAGTTTTATTTGTTATTCAGTTTTATATTACAATACAATTAAAAGTGGTAAACAAAGGCGTATAGCTTAAATGATGTTTTTTGGTAAAAGAACAGAGCAGGATTCATCCATCTATACAGCGATGGATCTGGGTTCAAACAGTTTTCATTTGATAGTTGCAAAAGTTGAAGATGGCCATGTAAGTATTATTGATCGTCTTCGGGAAAGTGTGCAATTGGCTGCTGCAATTGATGATGAAGGTTATATTTCTGATCAAGGAATTGAACGTGCGTTGGACTGTTTAAATCGTTTTAGTCAACGACTGCGAGATATTCCTTCTGAATATGTCAGGATTGTTGGTACCAATACGTTACGACGATCAGCAAACGGTGCTGAGTTTTTAAATAAAGCGCAGGAAATCACCGGCCACGGTATTGAGCTAATTTCTGGATTGGAAGAAGCACGAATCACATATCTTGGTGTTGCCAAGGGTATGGCTGATGATGGCGGTAAGCGTATGGTGATTGATATCGGTGGTAGTAGCACTGAGCTCATTCAAGGTGAAAAAAGCACACCTCATGCGCTGGCAAGTTTTAATATGGGGCATATTACCTGGTCGAAAAAATTTTTCGATGCAGGGAAAGTTACCCAAAAACGTTTTAATAAGGCAGTTCTTGCTGCGCGCCTTGAGATGGAGCCAGATGAAAATCAATATTTTTGTGATGACTCAATTCGCATAATCGGTTCATCAGGAACAATTCGCGCAATTAAAAAAATTCTTAAAAGCACATCGACATTTGAAGGTTTTATTACGCTCGATGATCTCAAGTCAATTGCAGATAAATACATCAGTTGTGAAGACCAAAAAATGCCAAAATTTAAAGACGTGAGTTCTGAGCGAGCTCAGATGTTACCTGGTGGCTTGGCGATTCTAGTTGCTATGTTCCAGGCTTTAAATATTTCCCGCATGGAAGTTTCTGAAAGCGCAATTCGTGAAGGTTTATTGTTTGACTTGATCGGTCGTGTAAAGCATGAAGACGTGCGAGAATTAACCGTTCAAGCAATGTCGAAGCGATTTCATGTTGATGAAGAGCAAGCTGGCAGTGTGCGTGAAATGGCTGCAATGTTGTATCGAAATGTTAGTGATGCTTGGTTATTGGATGAAGATGCGTTAAGTCTACTTTGTTGGGCTGCTAGTTTGCATGAAATTGGATTAAGTATTGCGCATAACGGACATCACAAATACGGCGAATACATTTTACAAAACGCCGATATGCCCGGTTTTTCCTGGCAAGAACAGATTTTATTATCAGTAATAGTTCGCGCCCACCGAAAAAAAATTAATAATAATTTGTTTAAAAGCTTATCAGAAGAGCTTAGGGAAATTGCAATTCGATTAACCATTATTTTGCGCTTGGCCGTCATTGTAAACCGTAATCGCAAACATGCAAAAATTCCAAATATTGATTTAAAGGTTGATGAAGCTTATCTGCATTTGGAATTAGCAGAGGACTGGATTAATGAACATCCGCTAACAATGGCGGATCTTGAGCAAGAGAGAACTTACCTTGCTAGTTTGGGATATGAACTGCATTATACTGGCGAAGAGCAAAGTTAATTTTTCATTTAGGCGTGTGCCAAATCTTGCAATAGCTTGGTTTGTGCAGAAATAACTTCTTCGCCTTCAGCTGGTTGTTGTTTAACATACACACCATCAGATTGAAGAATCCAAGCTTGCGTATTATCCTGTAGATAGTAATTCAGGTCTTTGACAATTCTTGTCTGATGTTTTTTATTGATGATTGGAAAACAAGCCTCCACACGACGAAACAAATTCCGACCCATTAGATCTGCGCTGGAACAATACACTTCTGGTGTTTGATCATTTTCAAAATAATAAACACGTGTATGCTCAAGAAAACGACCAATAATTGAGCGCACTTCAATGTTCTCAGAAATGCCTGGCAAACCGGGTTTCAAAGTGCACATACCACGAATGATGAGTGAAATTTTGACACCTGCGATTGACGCTTCGTAAAGCGCCTGCACGATTGTTGGTTCAATTAACGAGTTACATTTGAAGATAATACGACTGGATTTACCTTCCCTTTGATTGACTGTTTCTCTTTCAATTTTTTTCAATAATTGTTTGTGCAAAGTGAATGGTGATTGCAGCATTTTGTTAACCCGAGCAATACGACCAAGACTGGTCAACTGCATAAACATATGTTGCACATCTTCGCCCAGGCCCTGGTCGCAACAAATCAATCCATAATCAGTATAAACGCGAGCTGTGCGCGCATGATAATTACCTGTACCCAAATGAACATAATGTTTGAGTTTTTTGCCTTCGCGTCGTAAAACGTGAATCATCTTCGCATGGGTTTTATAACCTACTATGCCATATACCACATGTGCGCCTGCTTCTTGTAAACGACTGGCTAAAGCGATATTTGCTTGCTCATCAAATCGAGCGCGTAACTCGACAACAACGGTAACTTCTTTACCGGCTCTTGCAGCTTTTACCAATATGTCGGCAATGGCTGATTCCGGCCCGGTACGATACAGCGTTTGTTTAATAGAAAGTACTTGTGGATCTTTTGCAGCCCCACGTAGAAAATCCACTACCGGTAAAAATGACTGATAGGGATGATGTAACAGCACATCCGTTTTGCTAATGGAATCAAAAATATTCTTTTTGCCTTTAAAGGCCGGAGGAATGCTGGGCACAAAAGAAGGAAAAATCAGATCTGGTTTGTCGATTAAATCGATAACGCTAACCAAACGATTAAGGCTTACTGGTCCGTTTACCTGATACAGGTCATCATTGCTAAGCTCAAACAATTCCAATAAATAATCAACGATATCAGCGGGACAGTTATCAGCGACTTCAAGTCGCACTGTATCACCGTAACGACGTGATGCCAGCTCACCTTCTACCGCTCGCAACAAGTCATTGACTTCTTCTTCATCCACATAAAGTTCGCTATTGCGGGTGACACGAAATTGATAACAGCCAGTCACTGTCATGCCATAAAACAAATCATCAACAAATGCATGGATAACAGAAGAAAGAAAAACAAAATCATATTCACCATTACCTTCAATATCTGCGGGTAATTGAATCAAGCGAGGTAGGGCGCGTGGCGCGTTAATAACAGCCAGGCCACTGTTTCGACCAAAAGCATCTTTGCCTGACAAAGTCGCAATAAAATTCAGACTTTTGTTGAGTACTTGAGGAAATGGATGTGCGGGATCAATCCCCATGGGGCTTAGAATGGGTAATAATTCAGATTGAAAAAACTTTCGTAGCCAATTGGTTTGTTTGTTGGTCCATTCTCCTCGACGAATAAAGCGGATATTATTTTCCGCCAATACCGGCAAAACCACGTCATTCAATAAACCATACTGCTCATCAACCATGTTATGAACTTTCTGACTTATCAATTTCAATAATTCAGCAGGCTGAATATTATCGACCCCAGCTTGCACAGAACCCAATTCAACCTGTTGTTTCAGGCCTGCTACGCGTACTTCGAAAAATTCATCGAGATTAGTGCTTGAAATACACAAATAACGCAGTCTTTCCAAGGCAGGAATGGATTCGTCACTGGCTTGCAATAAAACTCGGCGGGTAAACTCCAGCAGGCTAAGTTCTCTATTTAAAAAATTTTCGGGAGACTTAAGGTTGATTTCTTCCATTTTTACTGACTTTAACAATGAGAGGTGGAATACATAACATTATTATATGACATAAATAAGAAAAAACTTTATCCGTAATGACCGTAAATTACTTATATTTACAAATAAATCAGTTGACTAGCTGAATGTGACAAATAACTAAAGTTTTTTCTTTAATCTGCCGTTCTCTTGTGCGCATTTGCAGGATGCTTAAAAGTCATTTTTTCTGAATCGCATTGGCAATAATTGTGCTTAGTAGACTTTGGCAAACTGTTTGGGGATTAAAACATTAGAGGGATGCTAAAGTGGATTTTGCTACGCTAGCTGGACTGGCTTCAGGTATATTAATTATTACCGCCGCTGTTGCTTCAGGTTCTGATTTTACTATTTTCATAAACTTTCCCGGTTTTCTCATTGTAGTCGGGGGAACGACCGCTGCTGTTTTAATCAAATTTCCCTTGCGTGTTTGTTTGGAGTCTTTTTGGGCCGGTTTAAAAACCGCTTTTGTTGACCGTTCCGAAAAAGCGGAAGAATTGATTGTACTTGCAACCCGGCTTTCCAGTGTAAAGCGTAAAAATGGCGTGCTGGCTCTGGAAAGGGTCAACATTAAAAATCCTTTTTTTCTAAAAGGTATTCAATTAATCGCCGATGGTCGCAAACCAGAGTTTATAAATAAAGTTCTCACCATGGAAATGAATCATGCCATTGAACGCCATCAAGTGGGTGAGCGGGTGTTTCGCGCCATTGGTGAGTCTGCGCCTGCATTCGGTATGATTGGAACGCTGGTCGGCTTAGTGCAAATGTTGACGCAAATGGAAGACCCAAACGCGTTGGGAATGGGTATGGCGGTGGCATTGTTAACGACACTTTATGGTTCCCTGATTGCTAATTTGGTTGCGTTACCGATAGCAGACAAATTGCAAATGCGATATGAGGCGGAGTTTAAAAGTAAAGCGTTGATTATTGAAAGTATACTCAATATCGAAAAAGGTGAGAATCCACGCGTAATGGAACAAATTCTAATGACTTATGTTTCAAAAGAAGTGCGCAATAAAATGGAAAATAACATCAACGGACATGGTGACGCTGCATATCAGGATCATCGCTAATGTTTGCCCATTCTCATCATGCACGAACGAAACAAAAAGGCTTTATTCGCAGCAAAACACCACCATGGTTAATTACTTTTGCTGACTTGATGGCATTACTGCTGACTTTTTTTATCATGATGTTGTCATTTTCTACCATGGATAATGAAAAGTACAAAGCCGTTGCAAAGTCCATGGAAGATGCATTTGGGCCTGGTTCAGGGAAGCAGTTACAAGGTATGGTGGAGCGCGAAGAGCTCAATACTGCAGTTGATGAGCAGGTGGAAAATTTCGATGCACCGGTTTTAAAGCAAAGAGTACAAAACACCTTAAATGAAGAAATAAAATTAGGCATAGTTGAGGTGGAAGTGCAAAGTGGAACCGTTGTTATTCGGTTTCCCGAAAAAGTTGCGTTCCCTTCAGGCAGTGCGGATTTGCATGACAAATTTACACCGGTGCTGGTAAAAATTGTTGATATTCTAGAAAAAAGTAATGGTAATATTGTTATTTCTGGGCATACAGATAATATTCCCATTCATAATGAATACTTTCGATCTAATTGGGAGTTATCTACTGGGCGTGCTGTCTCGGTGGTGCAGGCTTTGTTAGATGTTTCGACGGTTGATCCAGAGCGATTTGTGGTGCAAGGCTTTGCAGACACCAAACCACTAAAACCGAATACAAATGTGGAAAGTCGTGCGGCAAATCGGCGTGTAGAAATTTCTATTGAAAACAATCCAGAATAAGCGGTGTTTCCCCGGCGTTTTATAGACCTCTTTTCAACATGCGTACGGTAAACCACTTTTCATCAAGGCCGCTATTAACTTGCGGATTAGTGACTTCAAATATGGATGAGCTAAATGTTTGTGAATTGGCAACTTCCACTCGTTTCCACAACCATGCTTCATTAATTTGTTGCCAATGAATTGTTTGTTTTTTTAACAAAGCTCCTTTTTTGTCAAAATAAGCGATGTTTTTCTTCAAACAAACACCCGTACCCAGCTTCAATGCGTAGTGCACAATCTTTCGCTGATATTGTGATTCGGCTTCTTTTGGAGTGCTTTCGATTAGAAAGTGTTTAAAACCTTTATTTTCTTTTACGCGCAATAGTTTATGTTCATCGTCTTTCACCTGGCGAAGACGAATATCGTCGTGTGTTAAATCTGAACCGAGAAAACTATCACTCAAGTCACGTATCGTGACACGCTTAAGTTTTCGCAAATTTGGCAAATACACCCACTGTTCTGTATCTCTGTTAAGCGAAGGGCTGTATGTGTATTGCATAAACGCCGTGTTTTTTGCATCGAGTGGTGAAATGGTAAATAAGGTGAGTTTTTCCTGTGCTTCTTCAGTGTTTTTCCAAAAGCGATGGTAAACCGCTGTATGTTCACTGCCCAGTCGGTTTTTCACGGTAACAGTGAGTTGTGTAATCTGATCTTCCCCTGAGTATTTGTTATCGCATTTGCTGACAATTGTCTCAGCAGGATTTTGACTTGCTGTTTCAGTGTCATTGGCAAAAGCTTTGAATGTGCTCAGTGTGATCAGGCAAAAATAGAGAGTAATTTTTATTATGGTAGTTATCATACTTCATGCTTCAAAAAAACGTTAGACAATTGTATAACAAAAAAAGTAATTATGTAACTATATATACACGTTAATTACATTTATAGCGTTGCATCAGGGTAAAAATTAAAACTTATACGCGTCTACATTTGCTGACCGGCAAATTTTTAGACTCGTTAAAAACTTTATTGCCCTAAACGTCGTTGTTTGGTCGTAGGTAAATGTTTTATCTCTATTATCTGATAAGTTTCACGTCGTATCCCAATTGTTTGTTATTGGAAAGATGAAAGCGAGGAGTAGCTTTCACTAAGGTTTAGAGGCGTGTAAATGAAAATTTCAAGGAGAGACGCAATGAAAAGTTCAAAAAAATTTAGTAATGATGAGCAATGCTGATTGAATTAAAAAGCAATCAGCACTCCTTTTTCTATAGAGCGTTAATTTACATCACCTGCAATTTTCGTAAACTTAGCGAGTGCCCCAGCTATTTTATTTAAGCTGCCTCGACACGCTTCACCCACCTGGTGGCGATCCGCAATATAAATCGGATTGTTATAAGTCATCCAAACCTGTCCATCATCATCTTCCCAAATGAGAAGTTTTTGCGGTAAATCAATGGCGATGGTGCGTTGGCATTGCATTAAAGGCGAGCCGATTTTTGGATTGCCAAATATTAATAGTTCGGTAGGTTTTAATTTAACGCCAACTCGATTCGCAGCTTGCGAGTGCATTACATGTTTAATGACTCGCATGCCTTTTTCTTCCACAAGACCTTTAAAGCGATCCGCAGTATGAGCGACTTTGAATCGACTTTTAACATTAATCAGTCCATTCGAAGCCCAAAGTTGTGTGCTAATTAAACTGAGAACGACAAGACTGACCAATGTTTTCAACATATTTGTTTCCTTTGTTTAAATGAAGTCTGTAACCGATGTGAGTTCGCTGAGATATTGTCGCGTCAATACCTTGCTTTCTTCCACAGCCGGTTGATCAAATGCATCAATACCCATTAGCTCAGCGACAACAACCGTTTCCATTTCCAGTAATATAATCATTTCACCGATTGCGTAGGCATCTCGCTCCAGCAGCGCCAGTGTACGATTTGGTCTGCCACGGCGGCTTAATGTTGTGCGCGTTGCTTTCAGTTCAGATAAAAACAGTTCACCGATGGTATGACCTGCCAATGGCGCAATGGCTGGAATATCCTTGAACTGCATGGGTACCCGTCGGCCTTGGAAGCGAAAGCCGGGGTCAGTAATAAAGGTGATCAGCTTATCGTCAGGACCTTCCAGCAATAATTGCAATTGTGAATGTTGGTCGGTTACACCATGTGCTTCAGTCGGTGTTAGGCCTTTATGGTTTCCATCGGCATCAATTTTACCCAAACTTTCTGCCCATAATTGACGGAACCAGTTAACCACAAATCGCAAGTTATCCGCGTAAGGCATTACAACACTAATAGTTCGACCCTGCTCTGCATGCAGATATTGGGCCGCACCGTTAAAGAATGCCGGATTGGTTAACATGCTGGTTTCTGAGCAGCGTTGCACCATGGACCGTGCGCCTTCCATGACACCTTCAATATCCACACCGCCCACATAGGCAGGTAGCAGACCTACCACTGAAAGAACTGAAAATCGCCCGCCTACGGGGGGATGCTCGATTACTTCTATGTGCAATTCTTTACTGAGTTGATACAAAGCGCCATCTTTGTTTTCGGTAATTATCAGTATGTGGTCGCTGGTTTTGTCATGACCCAGGTCGTGTTCCATGACTGGTAGAGTCGTTAAAAACTGACTCAAGGTTTCTGCGGTGTTACCGGATTTTGATATCACCAGTAGCAATGTTTCTGACCAGTTTACTTCTTCCAGTTCCACCATTGTTGAGGGATCGACATTGTCGTAAAAAGATACGGTATTTTTAGGACTGTTATCACCCAGTGTGCGTACCAACATTTCACCACCAAGTGAAGAGCCACCTATACCAAATACTATTGTGCGTTTGAAATTGTGGGCAATCTGTTGACCTTTTGTTTTGATTTTCTCCAGGTCATTCGTCAGAGGTAAGTTAAGAAATGTGGGTTGTCGACTGTTAATCCAATCCTGGGTTTTTTTACGCAAACCATCCAGCTTTGGGGATAAGGCTTCAATTTCATCGTTACTTATTCCGCTGGCGCCAATTCCTGCGTCGGTTAGATTGGTGTTATCAAGGGAAAGACGGGAAATATTACTCACAACAGTCTCCTTGTGAATGATGTTAAAAAATAAAAAGAAACAGGTTTTATTATTGCCATGGCATGATTAATTTTCATTGAATGTATAAATCAGGCCGGCCAGTGGCGGGATATCAATATTAATGGAGCAGGGCCGATTCATATAAGGCTTGTTCTCGCTTTGAATATCCATTTTTGTTTTAAAATTGCTACCGCCGTAGTAACTGGAGTCTGAATTGAAGATCTCGTAATAATGCCCAGCTTGAGGAACGCCGATTCGGTAATTTTCACGTGGCACTGGCGTAAAGTTTAGTACAACAACAATAAATTGACTATGCTGCTTACGTACAAAACTGATAACTGAGTGTTGGCCGTCGTTGCAATCAATCCATTCAAAACCTTGCGATTCGAAGTCAAAAAAATGCATTTCTGGATATTGTCGGTAGGTTTTGTTTAAGTCGCCAAGTAATTTGTGCATGCCGCTATTTGAATCATTTTCCAATAGCTCCCATGGCAAACTGGTGTCGCAATTCCATTCTGTAAACTGTGCTAACTCAGCTCCCATAAACAAGAGTTTTTTACCGGGGTAGGCGAACATAAAGGTATACAGCAAGCGCAAATTTGCAAAGCGTTGCCAGTCGTCACCTGGCATTTTTTCAAGTAGCGAGCGTTTGCCATGAACAACTTCATCATGCGATAAAGGTAACATGAAATTTTCTGAAAAACTGTACATCAAACCAAACGTCAGATTGTCATGATGATGTTTGCGGTGTATAGGCTCTTTCTCAAAATAATGCAGGGTGTCGTTCATCCAGCCCATATTCCATTTCATACTAAAACCCAGGCCATTCTCCCAGGTGGGATGAGAAACAGCGGGCCAGGATGTGGATTCCTCTGCAATCATTAAAACACCCGGGTGTTGCTGCTGTGTTACCGAGTTAAGGTGTTTGATAAATTCGATGGCTTCCAGGTTTTCGTTGCCACCAAAAACATTCGGAATCCAGTCATTTTCCGAGCGGGAATAATCCAGATATAACATGGAAGCAACTGCATCCACTCTCAAGCCATCAATGTGATATTCCTCAAGCCAAAACAATGCGCTGGCGATGAGAAAGTTTTTGACTTCATTGCGGCCGTAATTGTAGATGTAAGTACCCCAATCACGATGCTCTCCTTGGCGTGGGTCCTGGTGTTCGTAGAGTGCGGTGCCGTCAAAACGGGCTAGGCCGTGTGAATCTGTGGGAAAATGTGCCGGCACCCAATCCAATAAAACCCCAATATCGTGTTGATGACAGTAATCCACAAAGTAGCGAAAATCGTCTGGTGTGCCAAATCGGCTGCTGGGTGCAAAATAACCCAATGTTTGATAGCCCCAAGAGGCATCAAGTGGATGCTCCGTAATTGGTAACAATTCAATGTGTGTAAACCCAAGTGGCTTGAGATACTCAACCAGTTGATGAGCGAGTTCGCGGTAATTTAAAAAATAATGATTTTCATCACGCTTCCATGACCCAAGATGCACTTCGTATACTGACATGGGAGAGTGCAGCCAGTTGTTTTTTGCGCGCGTCTCAATCCACTTTTGATCTTGCCACTGGTGTTGTTTGTCGAGCACGGTGATGCTCGAGTTACCTGGGCGCATTTCAAATTGTTTGCCATAGGGATCGATTTTTTCTAACAAGTTGCCGTAGTTGTCAAGAATCTCAAATTTGTAAAGTTCACCTGCCGGGAGATTTGGAATAAATAACTCCCATACACCACTGTGATCCAAACGCTGCATTGGGTGACGGCGACCGTCCCAGTTGTTGAAATGACCGATAACACTAATACGCTGTGCGTTTGGAGCCCAAACTGCGAACAATATACCTTCAATGCCGTCGACTGTTTTTTTGTTGGCACCCAGGTGTTCATAAATATGCCAGTGGTTGCCCTGAGAAAATAAAAACAGATCGTAATTATCGATTACCCGACCAAAGCTGTAGGGATCAATATAAGAATAACTGTCGCCATTATCGTATGTAATATTTAATTGATAATGTTTATCGCTTAAGTCGGTTTCTCCCTGCCAAATAAAATAGTCGCTGTTATTAATGCGCTGCATTTGTGCATTGATGTCTACTATTTCAACACTTTTGGTGCTTGGGCTAAAAACCCTGACTGTTGTTTGTTGCTCGTCTCGAAAAGCGCCAAGCACATGGAAAGGTTCAGCCGGATTGGACTCCCAATGCGCTGGCACATTACTTGTTTTTTTATTTGGCATATGAACAGTACCGATGTTAATGATATTAATTTGGGCGAATACCCTATAATTGTTCATTGTAAGGTTTATTTATAAATAAGTTAAATCAAATGCAAATAGTATTCTCTTTTTACAATAGTGTTGATAATTTATGTACCTTTTGAGCGCGGTTATGGTAAAGTCATATTAAGAAATTTGAAACGTGCCGGGCACTATATCCACCTGTTACTGGACCAATCAAAAGATTTGTTTATTTGTTATTTTGGGGGGTGATTAATGGACAATGACGATCCACGTTTTGTCAGTCGTTTAACTAAAAATACTTTTGCGATGATCCTGGCTGGTGGCCGGGGATCACGCTTAAAGCAGTTAACAGATTGGCGAGCAAAACCCGCAGTGCCATTTGGAGGGAAATTTCGGATCATCGATTTTCCTCTGTCTAATTGTATTAATTCAGGAATTCGCCGTGTTTCTGTTGCTTCGCAATATAAAGCACATTCCCTGATTATGCATATTCAACAAGGCTGGAATATTTTTCGTGCTGAATTGGGCGAATTTGTCGAATTACTGCCAGCTCAACAGCGCTTAAAAGAATCCTGGTATACAGGAACTGCAGATGCTGTTTACCAAAATCTCGACATTATTCGACGCCATAAACCAGAGCATGTATTGATATTGGCTGGCGACCATATATACAAAATGGATTATGGAAAAATGTTGGCTTTCCATGCTTTGCATAATGCCGATATGACAGTGGCATGTCTGGAAGTGGACTTAAAGCAGGCATCTGCATTTGGTGTAATGGGAGTTGATGAAAAATCCCGTGTCATGGAGTTTTCCGAAAAGCCAGCAAACCCAAAACCGACACCATCTAATCCAGATCTTGCGTTGGCGTCGATGGGCGTTTACATCTTCAATGCAGACTTTCTGTATGAGCAATTAATTAAAGATGCCGACACGACAACATCCAGTCGGGATTTCGGTAACGATATCATTCCGAATTTAATTAAAAATTATCAAGTTTACGCTTACCCCTTTCGTGACGAAGAAACGGGTAAACAAGCTTATTGGCGCGATGTTGGAACGGTTGATTCTTTCTGGAAAGCAAACCTGGAATTGATTGATGTGACGCCTGAGCTGAATCTCTACGATAAAGAATGGCCAATCTGGACTTATCAAGAACAATTGCCGCCTGCTAAGTTTGTTTTTGATGATGAAGGTCGCCGCGGTATGGCGGTTGATTCCATGGTGTCCGGTGGTTGTTTAATTTCCGGTGCTGTTGTTCGTCACTCAGTACTTTTTTCTAATGTGCGTGTACATTCTTATTCACAGATTGAAGATTCAGTAATTTTGCCGAATGTAGAAGTTGGTGAAAATTGCCGTCTTACAAAAGTTATACTGGATAAAGGGTGTGTTATTCCACCGGGTACCGTGATTGGTGAAAACCTTGAGCAAGATGCGGAAAAATATCACGTCAGTGATGAAGGTGTGGTACTTGTTACGCCAGATATGTTAGGTCTCGATTTACATCATGTCCGATGACAAAATACGGCTGGTGCTATGTTGGCATATGCACCAGCCAAATTACTTTGATACAGCCAAACAACAATATATTTTACCTTGGACCTATCTGCATATTATAAAAGACTATGTGGATATGGCTGCGCATCTTGAGAGCAATAACAAGGCTTGCGCGGTTGTCAATTTTGCCCCGGTATTGCTTGAGCAAATCGACGATTATGCACAGCAAATATCGAACTGGGCCTCTCATCAAGCGGTAATTAACGACCCTTTGCTATCGGCACTAGCTGAAGAAAATGTTCATGATTGTCAGCAGATTTCAGCACGAGAGCTATTAAAGAATTGTCTACGGGCTAATGAAGAGCGCTTGATTGATCGTTATGATCAATTTAAAGAACTTGCTTTGCTGGCGAAAGTTTATATCGACAATAAAACTGATCCGAAATATATTTCAGAAGCGTTTCTTGGTGACTTGCTGGTTTGGTATCACCTTGCCTGGATGGGGGAAACGGTTAAGCGAGAAAATGAATTATTAAAGTCGCTTATCAGTAAAGGGTGTTTCTTTAGTAAGCAGGATCGGCATGATTTGCTGAAGCTGATTGGCGAGTTGAGCGCTAGTGTAATTGATCGCTATCGAAGATTAGCAGAGTCTGGTCAGGTGGAATTATCATTCACACCTTATACACATCCTATTATTCCATTGTTGTTGGATTTTAACACTGCGCGTGAAGCAGCACCGGAAATGCCGTTGCCTGTATGTCCGTCTTACCCGGGTGGGCAGGAGCGAACCGTGTGGCATTTTCAACAAGGCGTTAAAGTTTTTGAGCAGCACTTTGGATTTAAACCCAGTGGGTGCTGGCCATCGGAAGGTAGTGTCAGTGATGAAACTTTGCAGGTTTGCCATGACATGAATGTTCGTTGGGTTGCGACCGGGGAGTCTGTATTACGAAATAGTTTACAACACACGAAAATGATCGAAGGTGATTGTATTCACCGAGCTTACCAATTGAAAGACATTCCTGTTAAGTGTTTTTTCCGTGATGATGGTTTATCAGATCAAATCGGATTCAATTATGCTAAATGGCATGCCGATGATGCGGTGTCAAATTTAGTCCATCACATTGAGAATATAGCCGAAGCTTGCCCTGATCGTAAAAATGCTGTGATATCCATTATTCTCGATGGTGAAAATGCTTGGGAATACTATCCGGAAAATGCCTATCATTTTTTATCTGCGATGTATGACAAATTAACCTCGCACGATAATATTGAACTCACTACATTCTCGCGTTGTATTGATGATGAATTATCAGCATACAAATTGCCAAGCGTTGTAGCTGGCAGTTGGGTGTACGGCACATTTTCAACATGGTTAGGTGATCAGGAAAAAAACCATGCCTGGGATTTACTGTGTGATGCCAAACATGCGTTTGATAATGTTATGGCATCCAATACCTTGAATGAGAAACAAAGCGAACAAGCAACAAAGCAACTCGCAGTGTGTGAAGGTTCCGACTGGTTTTGGTGGTTTGGAGATTATAATCCCAGCGATTCAGTAAAAGACTTTGATGATTTATACCGCAAGCATTTGAAACGACTTTATCAATTGTTGCAATTGTCACCACCAGAAATCCTAGATGAAGTGATCAGTAAAGGAGGAGGGGCGCCGGCTGCAGGTGGTGTCATGCGTCATGGAAGTTGAAGCTAAACAAAGAAAAGCTGGTGTATTGCTTCACCCAACAAGTTTGCCAGGTGTTAACGCGAATGGTGAGCTTGGCAACGATGCATTTCGTTTTGTTGATTTTCTGGTTGATTGCGGCATAAAAGTTTGGCAAGTGTTGCCCATCGGGCCAACTCATGATGACAATTCGCCATACCAATGCTTGTCTGCTCATGCAGGTAATGTTGATTTAATTTCCATTGAAAAAATTCTAGATGCACATTGGCTCGATAATGATGAGTACCACACTTTTTTTCAGGCAGCGTTTGAAAACACGATTGTTGATCGCTCGGTTTGCTTAGACTTCATTTATTTGCAATTTTGTAAAAATGCTAATGACGATGATAAACGCGCTTTAAACGATTTTCAGGAAAAACAAAAAAGCTGGTTGCACGACTTTGCGCTTTTTGTGATGTTGCGTAAAAAATATGTTGACCAAAGCTGGGCAACCTGGCCTTCACTTTTTCGTGATCGTAACCTGGCTGAGTTGGATAAGTTGCGTGATAGTGATCTTGATGGCTATGATCGCGTTGTATTTGAGCAATATTTGTTTTTTCAACAATGGTTGCAGCTAAAACAGTATGCGAACAGCAAGGGCGTGGAATTATTTGGTGATCTTCCCCTCTTTGTTGCTCATGACAGTGCTGATGTTTGGGCTAAGCGAGAATTATTTAAACTGGATGGTGACGGAAGTTCTACGGTTGTTGCGGGTGTGCCTCCGGATTATTTTTCAGAAACTGGCCAGCGTTGGGGAAATCCCATTTACGATTGGGTAAGCATGGAGGTTGATGGTTATCAGTGGTGGATTGAGCGTTTTGAAACACTGTTCGAATTGTTTGATCTGGTGAGAATAGATCATTTTCGCGGCCTTGAATCCTATTGGGAAATACCTTCAGATCACGAAACTGCCATGCACGGTTCCTGGGTGCCAGGTCCTGGGGAAAAGCTTTTTCATGCGTTACAAAATAAATTTGGTGAGCAGTTGCCTCTCGTTGCTGAAGATCTTGGCATCATTACGCAAGAAGTGGATGCCCTGCGTGAAAAATTTAAATTGCCAGGTATGAAAATATTGCACTTTGCTTTTGATAGTGGGCCAAAAAATCCTTATTTACCCCACAATCATGAGCCTCTCTCGGTGGTTTATACCGGCACGCATGATAATGATACAACACTGGGCTGGTATGATTCGTTAGATGATGGATTGAAGCGGCATATACGTCATTACCTTTGCCACTCTGATGAAGAAATGCCCTGGTTGCTAATGAGGACGGCGTTTGCTTCAGTGGCGGGTAATGCAATTGTACCCATGCAGGACTTGTTATCGCTCGGAAGCGAGCATCGTATGAATACGCCTGGCACAACTAAAGGAAATTGGCAGTGGCGCTTTCAATGGCAGCAGATGGATTGGCAGCATATTGCTCATCGTATGAGAGAGCTTTGTAGCTTGTATAATCGCTAGAAGCCTGAATTTATTGAAAAGCAATAAAGTGATATACAGCTGTTTTGACTGAATATATTACAAGAATAAAAAAAGGGATTGCTAAATAGCAATCCCTTTTGTATTGGTACCGAGGGTCGGACTCGAACCGACACGGTGTTGCCACCATTGGATTTTGAATCCAACGCGTCTACCAGTTTCGCCACCCCGGCAAAGAGGCGGATAGTATAGTTAATCAAAAAAAAACGGCAAGCATTTATCTGTTTTTTTTTGTAAAAAAACCTGTCGTCATTCTCTGTTGATCAACAAATAAACAATCCTTCTTGCGTTATTGTTGTTCATTTGCAATAAATTGCTATGTTTAGGTGTTTTCTTGCTTAGAAAATTTAATCTTAATTCTACGCAGCTTGCCGCAAACACAAACTCAATGGGGATTTGAAATTAATTAGTGCAAATAAAAGTCATCGATGTTTTCTATCCACTCACTATCTCATTGATAAAAAAGTAAATAGCATCTTTCGTCACATGCTTTATAGCGCCAAAAGAGGCTAATTCACTTGTTTGCATTTGGGTTGTTCGGTGTTATGCTAAGTTTCTTCATTGCTCGAGCAGCTGGCAGGGCAATTGAATAACGAATATTCAATCCTAAGAAATTTCGCTTTATCTGGCTCAGGCTCAGAGTTGAGCTAATAAAGACAGCTCTTTGGAACTTGCGATAAATGGGGAGTTAGTATTCAGGGAAGTTAATAATAAAAAGATGGGATCGCAAGGAAGAACCTCAAGGAAGGTACCCAGGACTACGTGTTGTTATACGGAAGTAATGCAAGTGATGATCACTTGGTAGGGAAGTGCCTTGTTTGACGGCCCTGAAAAGGGCCGTCTTTTGGGCTTAAGCAATACTTTCTTTATAAATTTCGTCGACACAAACCTGTGAACTGACAATAGCTACAAACACTTTTTTCACCCCAGGCCGGTAGTTCTGCCCCTTCCCGTATTGCTGTAACCACTTTTCCTAATCGCATTTCAGTTTCATGTGTTAGTGTGAGTAATTCATCATGCTCAATGACACTTTTACCCGCAATTAACTTTTTGCTGGTTTCAATTTCCAGGAACTCAATACGCGCGGCTTTTTCCTTATTGGATAATGCATAATGTAGTAATTGCACTGCTTCGCCATTAATCACATCTGTGTTGGAAGGTGGTTTACCGGTTTTATAGTCCAACAGGGCAGTCTCTCCGGCATTATTCTCATCCACACGGTCAATCCTGCCTTTGATTTTAACGTTGTTGACCAACAATCTATTTGAATCAATTTCCCCTGATTTAAATTGCCATCGATTGCTTCGGTTAATTTGCCAATCAATGTACTCTGGAATAACGCTTTTCCAACGTTTAAACCAACCACGATGTTGAAAGTTATCCTCCAGGTCGTTGGAGAATACTTGTTCTGAAATATTTGTTAGGAAATTAATGGCATCCTGACGGTTGGTGCTGTTTATGATTTTATTATAAGGACCAGCAATGTTTTTTACTTCTCCCGCGTGAAATGCCTCAAGGCACAAATGCACGCGATTACCATAATCACTTTTTGATAACAGCTCTTTAATTTCATCGGGCGCTTTGAGCTTTAGTGCGCTACCAGCAAAAAAAGCGTAGGGACAATTAATGAGTGATTGATGAGTGCTGGCACTTAATGCTTCAGGTAAATAGTTTTTATTTATTATTGCAGGGTTAAGATAATTTGGATTACTGAAAGCTTTTTTATCTGACTGTGCATTGTGCTGCAAAACATGTTGATGCAATTTTGCATTATGCAAACTGCTTGCATAACATAATTGGTGAAAGCTTTCGATGAGTGATAACCAAGCGCTGGGTAGTGCTTCGTCATCCCCCTGGTGATAACTGAGTAAAATGTTTGGTGCAGATTCCAGCACGCGCCGGAAATGATAAAATTTTATCAGTTGTTGTTTTTGCGCGGTTGCCAAACCTAATTCGTGTCGGACAGATTGATTGAAAAAAGGCGATTGACTTGCTGCGCCTGGGTATTGTTGTTGAGTCATATTGCCGATGATTAAAGCATCGTATTGGGATAACACAGTTTGTGATAAGTGCAGTAGTTCTACCTGTGTTTCAAAAATATTACTCGGAGTAAAGGTGGCTTCTTCCAATTTAAAGCCCAGCCAATGGCGGAAGCTGATCCAGTCCATTTCTACGTCATGCTCTTCACAGGTGCTTAAAAGCTGTTCCAGAAGATTAATTAAACTTAAGCCAGCCTCGTCAGCTGAAAACTTTTCATAAGCCCCCAGGTTTTTCAGAGATGTAAGTAATGCTTCGATATGTTGTGACAATAATCCAGTGTTAGACATATGTAAGTCCATCAACACTTGCGCTGCTTGCTGTAACTGATCGAATAACAGAATAATATTTTGCGATGAACTGGTATCATCTTGGTTTAAGCGGTGTGCTCGGTATTCGCAGGCTTGGCGTAATCGTTTTAAGTCGCGCAATACATTTTCGCGCCTGACTATATCCTGCTCCAGGCGATAAACTGTTTGCAAATGCTGCTGGCTTTTTTCGACAACAAAGGGAGATTTGATAACATCGAGTAATGGAATGTAATGAAAATTTTCTTCAATGCATTGCAGCCAGCTTTCCAATACCGCTGCAGCGGCAGAGGTTGAAAGTGCCCAGCCTGCACGGTCGATCAAACCGATGCCAGATTGTTCCAGGCGTGCGCGTACTCGCCTAGCCAGTCTTCTATCTTCCAGCAATAAAGCAATATTATTTTTACCTTGTGATAACCAGGTTCGCACTTGAATTTCAATTGCTGTAGCTTCGTTCTCAAAGGTGTGTGCGCAATATGTTTGTAAAACATTTTTGGCGGGGCTATCTGTGACAAGTTCCCGAAAGCTTTCTGAGCGTTGTAGAAGATTCCTTGATTGGTTATCGAACACTGCATCAAGAAACAAACTGAAAGAATTTTTATTGTTGGAAAGTTGAGGTTTTGAATCAAGCTCGGTAAAAACCTGCGCCAATACAGATGAGGGGTGAAATTCTATATTTTGATCTTCACCCTGAAATAAAGCACAAAGTTGCTTGTTTTGTAGTTTGTGTTTTAACCAGGAAATTTCCGCAGGTAAAAAATCATAGTAACCGGCAATATAAAATTTCAATTCGCTTTCTTGCTGTAAATTTTTAGCGATTTTTAATAAATATTCTGCTTGCGCATCCAGTAAATCTTGAGCGTTTAATTCTTCATGCCAGGCATGCCATAGTGTGTGTATTATCCGTGCTTCGCGACTTAAGGCGTTTATTTCTGTTTCATCGCATTGGTAAGCATTTTCTAGTTGCTGAATAAAATCATCAAGATTTTCCGGCAATTTGAGTTGGTGTTTGGTTAACTCATCAAATAACTCAAGCAGTGCATTGGCGGTAGTTAGCAGGTTATGTTCACCAAATAAGGTGTTGTGTTGTTGAAGCGCGTTAATTAAAACCAATTCGCGACCAGTGGTGGTAATACGCGGTTGTTCCAGCAAGGTTGTTTTTTGAATGTAGTCGTTTAGGGTGAAGATTTCTAAACCAAAGAGGGCAGAGAAGCCCTGTCGCGCTGCTATTTCCCCCATAATTTCCTGCAATTGGAATGCGGATTTATAGTTTGGTAACAGAACAACTATATTATTTAGAAATGGCAGTTGTTGCAGATTATCAGCGATTATTTTATTCGCTAAAATATCGATGAGGTTGGTGTTATACGAATAACAAGTGAGTGACGTGTCAGACATTATTCACTCATTCTAGCGTGAATTTAGCTACAGCAGAATATGGGCAAGTCTTTTTTAGACTTACCCGTCAGAATTATTTTTCAAGATACTGTAGCTTGTTGGGGGTGCCGTCCCACTCTTTTGCATCAGGCAGAGGCGCTTTTTGCTCAGTAATCACGGGCCACACGGCAGCAAGCTCTTCATTCAGTGCAATAAAATGCTCTTGCCCTTCGGGTACATCATCTTCAGCAAAAATAGCTTCAGCAGGGCATTCAGGTTCACAAAGTGTACAATCTATACATTCTTCCGGGTCAATCGCGAGAAAATTCGGGCCCTCATGAAAGCAATCGACGGGGCAAACTTCAACACAATCGGTGTATTTGCATTTTATGCAGTTATCCACCACAACATAGGTCATTGAAAACTCCTAGTGTATCCTATATTTCATCAGGCAGTATTTTAGAGGGAAACGATTCTTTCTGCATCAAAATTGTAAAAAAACTTTAATATGTTTAATTATTAATCAGTGATTTTAATGCATAAAGTTGTTCCAGCGCCTGTCTTGGGGTCATATCATCGGGGTCAATACTTTTTAAAGCGGTTAATGCCGCGGGTTCCTGGTTTTCCACAAATAAAGCTAATTGTTGTTGACCAGATACTTCAGTTTTACTTTTATTTTGATTTTCCAGTTCATAAAGACGGCTTTTTGCATGCTCTATGACTTTTTGTGGCACGCCAGCCAGGCTGGCAACTTGCAAACCGTAGCTTTGGCTGGCTGGTCCATGCTTTACCGTATGCAGAAAGATGATTTTATCATTATGTTCAGTTGCCGACAGGTGAACATTGGCAACGTTGTTGTGTTGCTCAGGTAATGTGGTCAACTCAAAATAATGCGTGGCAAATAATGTCAGTGATTTTATTTTTGTTGCGATATATTCTGCACAGGCCCAGGCCAATGCTAATCCATCAAAGGTGCTGGTGCCGCGCCCAATTTCATCCATCAATACCAGGCTGTTAGCTGTAGCATTATGCAGAATACTGGCGGTTTCCGTCATTTCCACCATAAACGTGGAACGTCCACCTGCCAGGTCATCAGACGCACCTATGCGGGTAAAAATTCGATCAATCTCTCCCATTGCTGCTTGTTGAGCGGGAACAAAACTGCCGATGTGTGCGAGCAATACAATTAATGCGGTTTGTCGCATATAGGTAGACTTACCACCCATATTGGGCCCGGTAATCACAAGTAGTTTTCGGGAGTTGTTGATTTCCAGGTCATTGGGAACAAACGCATCATCTAGCACATCTTCCACAACCGGGTGTCTACCACCAACAATTTTTACACCGGCATTTTTCTGTAACTCAGGTTTGCAAAAATTTAAACTGATTGCGCGCTCTGATAAATTGGTGATGACATCCAGTTCTGAAATACCTGATGCAGTTTCTTGCATTGCAAATAAATCAGCCTGCAAATCATCGAGAACTTTTTCGTATAAGGACTTTTCTTTTGCTAATGCCCGTTCTTTAGCGCTGAGAATTTTATCCTCGAAGGCTTTTAGTTCCGGAGTAATAAAACGTTCGGCAGCTTTTAATGTTTGTCGACGAATATAGTGTGCTGGCGCATTGTCGGATTGCAGGCGGCTGATCTCAATGTAATAGCCGTGTACACGATTGAATCCGACTTTTAATGTGCTAATGCCGGTTTGTTCTTTTTCTTTTTGTTCCAACTCAACCAGAAATCTATCGCTGTTTTCGCGCAATTCTCTTAATTCATCCAGCTCGCTATCAAAACCATTAGCAATAACACCGCCGTCACGAATGACGACGGGAGGATTTTCAATTATTGCATTTTGCAGCAGGTTAAACGTTGTTGTATGCGGCTTGATTGTTTCTTGCGAAGCGAGGATTAGTTCTGAACTTTGAATATTTTGCAGCAACTGGTGAATTTGAGGAATGCAGCGTAATGAATCTCGCAGCACAGCAAGATCGCGGGGGCGTGCGGACTTTAACGCTACCCGCGCCAGTATGCGTTCTATATCACCAATGCCGCGTAATACATCATGCAGCTCTTGATATTGATGGTTGTCAATCAAGGCTTCAATGGCGTCATATCGATTTCGTAATACGTTTCGATCTCGTATCGGGCGATTTAACCAACGACGCAATAATCGTCCACCCATAGCGGTTGCAGTTGTATCAAGCAATGCGGCAACAGTATTTTCTGTGCCACCAGAAAGATTGTGTTCAATTTCCAGGTTGCGTCGTGTAGAAGCATCCATAATGACGCTTTCATCGCGACGCTCACTGCGCAAGGATTGAATATGAGGCAGTGCGGTTTTTTGCGTTTCTTTTACATATTCCAGCAAACATCCAGCTGCGCCAATTGCGGTTGAAAATTCTTCACAACCAAAAGCACTTAAGTCATGTGTGCCGAATTGAAACTTCAATAGACGATAACTGTTTTCTTGATCATACAGCCAAGGTGCCTGTCGACGCACACCTTTAATATGCTTTAATGATAATTCAATGGATTCGTTAACCAGTAATTCTGCAGGACGTAAACGTTCCAGTTCTGAAAACAGGGCGTCCTGATTATCAAGCTCCATTACTGAAAAGCGACCACTGGCGAGATCTAATGAGGCGAGACCGTAAATGTTATTCTCAAAATTTATTGCTGCCAATAAATTATCGCGTCGTTCTTCCAATAAAGATTCATCGGTAACCGTGCCAGGTGTTAATACACGTGTGACTTGACGCTCAACTGGTCCTTTGCTGGTTGCAGGATTACCAACTTGCTCACAAATAGCAACCGACTCACCTTGTTTTACCAGCTTGGCCAAATAGGGTTCTACCGAATGAAAGGGTACACCGGCCATTGGAATGGGTTGGCCATTGGAGTGACCACGCGCTGTCAGAGTGATATCTAGAATTTGTGAGACTTTTTTGGCGTCATCAAAAAACAACTCATAAAAATCCCCCATGCGATAAAACAAGATTGTATGAGGGTGTTCTGCTTTGATGCGCAAATATTGCTGCATCATGGGCGTGTGAGTTTGCTTGTTTGATTTTTTAGATGGCGTCGATTTGCCTTCCGCTTTTTCAGGAATAACAGCTTCTGTGGACATGGACTATATTTCTACTGGTGTGTTTTCTCGTGGAGCCCAGTCTGACCAGGAGCCGGGGTAGCCTTTTACGTTTTCATAACCCAGAGATTTTAACATGATGTAAGTCAGCGCTGATCGATGATGGGAGTGGCAGTGAGTGATGATTTCTTTATCTAAAGACGCACTGGCGTCGTCTAACATTTTCTTTAATGCGTTTTTAGATTTTAGACGTAAAAAATTATCGTTGTCCTTTAGTTCCATCCAGTCGAGATTTTTTGCGCCTGGGATATGACCGCCGCGGCTAGCTCGTACATCTGAGCCATTAAACTCATTGGCTGACCTTGCGTCAATTATGCAAATGTTTTTGTCACCAAGTTTGGACAGAATATATTCGGCATCTGCGACACCATCCATTTGTTTGAACTCAACCGGATAGCTGGAATTTTCGATATTCGGTACTGCTTGATCTAAAGCTTTGCTTTCGCCTTTCCAGGCTTGAATACCACCATTGAGTAATGACATTTTTTTATGTCCGGCAATTTCCAGGGTCCATAATAAACGAGATGCTTTACCGCCACCTTCTTCATCGTAAGCGATTACATAGGAATCTGGTGTAATGCCCAATGATGATAGTACTGCTGAGAATGCATCACTGTCTGGTAGTAGGCCAAAAATGGGTGGCGTGTTTTTAATAACCTCCGGGTAGTTGAGAAAAACAGCACCAGGAATATGTTCAAGCAAATAATTGTTCTGACTTGTTACATCAACAATGCAAATATTTGCGTCATCGAGTTTTGCTTCCAGGGTATTGGTTTCAATCAGCCATGGGGTTTCTATGGTCATAAAAACTTCTCTTAAATTTGATGGACTACGAAAAAAACTGGGAACCTTCAATCTTAGCGGTTCCTGCCGGACTTTTTGATTTAAAAATCTGAATCTTCAATTTGTACTAAACTCGAACTTGCCGCAGAGGACAATCGCATCCGTAAGCGCATATTACTGAAGGAGCTGGCATATTCCAATGCTGTTTCGCTGCTAATCGTGTTGTTGATAAATAAGTTGTATAAAGATTGATCCATCGACATCATGCCGGAGGAAGCGTCTTTTTCCATATGCTGACGCATACTGGCAAAATCACCTTGTTCAATCAAATCACACATACGGGGCGTGCCCTGTAACAATTCAAATGCGGCCACTAATTGACCGCTAACGTCAGGCACAAGTTGTTGCGCAAGAATTGCACGCACATGCATGGATAAGCTGATCAAAACTTGTTCGCGCTTATTCTCTCCAAATAAATTGATGATACGCTCAATGGCTTGTGTCGCACTGTTTGCATGTAGCGTGGCGATGCATAAGTGACCGGTGTCGGCAAAAGACAATGCGTGATCCATCGTATCCCGGTTGCGAATTTCGCCGATGCCTAATACATCTGGTGATTGTCTCAGTGCGCTTTCCAGTGCAGCATGAAATGTCTTGGTGTCTACACCAATTTCCCGTTGATTTACAATGGATTGCTTGTGATCCATCATGTATTCGATGGGATCTTCAATGGTAATTATGTGTGACGCTGTCTTTTCATTTCGCCGATTTAGCAATGATGCCAGGGTTGTGGATTTACCTGAGCCGGAAGGACCGACAATCAATACCAATCCGCGTTTCTGCATGATGGCGTTGGACATGGGAGTCGGCAAGCCGAGTTCTGCTGGTTCCGGAATTTCTGCAGGAATGGCGCGGACGACCATAGAGATGTTTTGTCGCTGGTGAAAAACGCTGATTCGAAAACGACCGATACCCGCCGCTTTGTAGCTGACATTGATTTCTAAATCCCTTTGGAATTTTTGAAATTGCTCTTCGGACATGACGCCCATGGCGAACAATTCCAGGTTTTCTTCGCTAAGCGCGCCGGAATCCGTATTGACGATTTTGCTATTAACTCGATAGGCGGGTGCTTTGCCTTTACTGAGGAATAAGTCGGTTGCACCCATGGCGTTCATTTGCCTGAGCAGGCTCGGAAATGAATTACTCATTTATATCTCCCAAATGCAAAAGCCGGATTGTTAATGGTTTTGCACAATATCCATATTTTTTCTTTCTGTATCAAGATGGCAATGATTGTTTTAATGGTGTTTTGTGTTTTTCCTATTCTAGGACGTTAGCAATTGAAATGATATATAAAGAAGGCGGATTGCGGTAACTCACCGCAATCCTGTTAATTTTATTGTGATTTTATTGTTTGTAGTTTTTTTAACATATCGTCATGAACTTTAAGGTTGCCAGCAACCAGGTTACCGGATTGCAGATAATTTTCTGACCCGTCGGTGTCTGTAACAACACCACCTGCTTCCTTAATTAATAGGCATCCTGCGGCCATATCCCATGGTTTTAAGCCGTATTCCCAAAAACCATCCAAACGACCAGCTGCAACAAACGCCAAATCCAGAGCGGCTGAACCGGCACGGCGAACACCTGCGGTGTCTGGTAGCAAGACCTTCATTGTCTCCAGGTAGGCATCCAGATCCTGGTCTGGTCTGAAGGGAATACCTGTGCCAAGCAATGCGCCTTGCAAACTATTGCGTGGTGTAACACGAATACGACGACCATTCAGTTGAGCTCCCTGGCCTCTACTGGCGGAAAAAATTTCATCCCGCAGAGGATCGTAAACCACGGCATGTTCAATGTTGTCGCGATGTTTCAGGCCAATGGAGACAGCGAATTGTGGGAATCCGCGTAGATAATTGGTAGTGCCATCCAAAGGATCGATAATCCATTGAAATTCATTATTACCCTGGTCACCACTTTCTTCCGCTAAAATAGCGTGATCTGGAAAGGCTTTTCGGATGGTATTTATGATTTCCTGTTCTGCCTGATAGTCCACATCGCTGACATAGTCATTTTGAGATTTTTCAGAAATTCTCAGCCTATCAAGGCGATTCATGGAACGCGTGATAATATTACCGGCATTACGCGCAGCACGGATCGCTATATTTACCATGGGATGCATGGGCAGAACTCCAGATTGATTGTTAAAAAGCGTAAATAGTATATCGAATAATCATCGACGGGGCGCGTATTCTAGTGACTAGCCCACAAGATGGCAATGAAATAAAAATGATATTGAGATGAAGAACAACATAAAAATAGTATTGATTGAAACAAGCCATCCCGGAAATATTGGTGCAGTTGCCCGGGCAATGAAAAATATGAGTCTGGATCAGTTGTATTTGGTTAATCCGCGCGAATATCCGTCAGCGGTTGCAACTGCCAGAGCTTCCGGTGCTGATGATGTGCTCGAAAACGCGACAGTTTGCGATAGCTTGCAGGAAGCCATTGGTGATTGCCAGGCGGTAATTGGTGCCAGTGCGCGGCTTCGCTCAGTAGAATGGCCGATTTTGAATCCTCGTGAAAGCGCTGAGCTCTCCGTTGAAGCGAGCAGTCAGGGTTCGATTGCTATTTTATTTGGTCGCGAAGATTCCGGATTAAGTAATGCCGAGCTGGATAAGTGTCAATATCTGGTTCATATACCGACCAATCCTGATTATCAATCCTTGAATATAGCGGCTGCGGTACAGGTAATTAGTTACGAAATATACCTGGCCTTATTGGCATCTGATCAGCAAACAGAATCGGATTTTCAGCCAAGAGCTTCCGCCGACGAAATGGAAGGATTTTTTGCACATATGGAGCGGGCACTCACTGAAATTGGCTTTTTAAAGCCGCCTAGCTGCCAAAAATTGTTGAGAAGGCTTAGGCGATTGTATAACCGCGCAGCGCCAGATAAAACAGACATCAATATTTTACGAGGTGTCTTGAGTGCTGCGCAGGGCAAAAAATACGCCTGGCAGGAGCGAAAAACAAAGCAGGATGAGTCCGATTAGTCTAATAGTCTTGTGATTTTCAATTACGGCCATATGTTTCATAGTTACATATCTGATTTCATATGTTGATATTGTTTAGAAAATCAAAGGTATAAGCAGGGAAAACTATGTTTTCGCAAATAAAAGAAGATATCTCATGTGTGTTTGAGCGGGATCCGGCTGCGCGCAACTGGTTTGATGTGATTACCACTTATCCGGGCGTGCATGCGCTTCAAGCTCACCGAATCAGTCACTGGTTATGGAAAAAAAAGCTTAAATGGCCGGCAAAAGTCATTGCAACAATTTCACGTTTTCTTACCGGGATTGAAATTCATCCTGGTGCTGTGATTGGTCGACGATTTTTTATTGATCATGGTATGGGAGTTGTCATTGGTGAAACCGCAGAAATTGGTGATGATTGCACGCTTTATCATGGTGTAACGCTTGGTGGAACCAGCTGGAATGCCGGTAAACGCCACCCAACATTAGAGAATGGTGTGGTTGTTGGTGCCGGTGCAAAGGTTTTGGGGCCGATTACGGTGAAAGCGCAGGCTCGGGTGGGCTCCAATGCGGTGGTTGTTAAAGATGTTCCCACAAGCACCAGCATTGTTGGAGTGCCTGGTCGAGTTGTAACCAGACAAGCTGAGCAAACAGAAAAGCGTCAAGCCATTGCCAGTAAAATGGGATTCGACGCCTACGGTGCAACACGCGATATGACCGACCCTGTGGCACATGCGGTGAATAAAATGCTTGATCATATCCATGCGATGGATGAAAAGCAGGAGCAAATGTGCAAGGCGCTGAGAACCATGGGTGTGACAATGAAAGATATTCAATTGCCGGAGCTTGATTCTTGCGAGTTGCGTAATGGGGAAGCGGAAAATATTGAGCAGGAACGAATTAAATCGAGCTAAAGTATTGATTTCCAATATAAAATCTGCTCGATATATGCATGACAACAAAGCAATACAGAATATATTTGCCCGAAGAATATTACATTAAAAATTCCGTTAAAACGCACATAATATTAATGGTTAAAAGATTGACAAAAACGCTAGGGAACTGTACTCTGGTTTTATTATTAAGCAACAGAATTATAACTACGAAAACAGCGGGATGACATTATGAGATTAACTACAAAAGGCCGTTATGCGGTAACAGCAATGCTGGATTTAGCAATTAATTATCAGAATGGTCCAATAACGCTATCTGACATTTCAAAAAGACAAGGAATATCACTGTCATATCTAGAGCAATTATTTTCTAAATTGCGTAAAAATGGACTTGTGGATAGTGCGCGTGGTCCAGGTGGCGGCTATCGCTTGAGTCGCGATGCGGATGAAATTGCTGTAGGTGATGTAATTACAGCAGTTGATGAAAAAATCGACGTCACACAATGTGGCGGAAAAGGTGATTGCCACGGTGGAGGTCCATGCCTCACTCATGAACTGTGGTGTGACCTCAGTAAGCAAATTTATGATTTCCTTAATGATATTAGTCTGGGTAATTTAGTTCGGGATCGTGAGGAAAGAGAAAGACAAACCGTTGATTTCGTTGAGCAAAAGCCAGGCGAAACCGTACTTGAAGAGAATGCAGGCACAAGTACTGCCACTATCTGATCACGGATAGAAACGCAGTTACTAGGGTGAGATTCTCACTCGGCTATGACAATTTACTTTGATCACAACGCGACAACACCTCTCGACAAAACTGCTCTTGAGGCGATGCTGCCATTCATGGAAGCATGTTACGCAAATCCATCGAGTATTCATTCTCAAGGCCGAGTGGCTAGAGCTGCAATTGATAAGGCGCGTGAGCAAGTTGCTGAGTTGGTAAATGCGCACCCATCGCAAGTCATTTTTACTAGCGGCGGAACTGAGGCAAATAATCTCGCCCTGAAAGGGGCGGCGCGAGGCATGGCGCTGGATTCGATTGTCACAAGTGCAATCGAGCATCCAAGCGTAAGAGATGTCGCACGATATATGGCAACATCCATGAAGCATGACTTGTTGTCTGTCGACGGTAATGGGCGTGTACTTGTTAATAGCATCGAGTCAGTGATAAAGCCTAATTATGGTCAAATGTTTTCTGTCATGTTGGCCAATAATGAAACCGGCGTGGTTCAAGATATAGCGTTGCTGGCAGATAAGGTAAGAGCAGCAGGGCATTATTTTCATACGGACGCGGTACAGGCAGCTGGCAAAGTTGATGTAGATTTCGCCGAGCTGAACGTGAATTTGATGAGCTTGTCTAGTCATAAAATTTATGGCCCGAAAGGTGTTGGTGCATTGATTTATGACAAATCCATAGACATCGAGCCAATACTTCACGGTGGCGGGCAAGAAAAAGGTCTACGCTCTGGTACAGAAAACGTTGCAGCTATTGTAGGGTTCGGAAAAGCAGCTGAGCTGGCCAAGTGTCATCAAAAGAACCGCATTGAACACCTAAGTGGTTTGCAACAGTATTTTGAAAAACAATTAAAAAAAATATCTGGCATTGTAATATTTGCTGATCACGTCAGCCGATTACCAAACACAACATTTTTCAGCTTGCCAGGTATTGATGGTGAAGCATTGTTAATGCATTTGGATCTGCATGATATTGCGGTAACTAGTGGTTCTGCTTGCGCGAGCAAGAGTTTGAGTCCCAGCCATGTATTGGTGGCAATGGGTATAGAAGAATCTATAGCTAGAAGCGCAATTCGTGTCAGTTTTGGCGCGCAAAATACGCGAGCAGAAATTGACGAAGTTATTAAGGTGCTCACAGTAAATGTGAAAAACATTGCACCTTCGAAATTAGTGAATACTTAAAAATTTTTTCTGGAGTTAAAAATGAAGTTACCGATTTATCTTGATTATTCAGCGACAACGCCAGTGGATCCGCGCGTTGCTGAAAAAATGGCTCAGTATCTGACCAATGATCAAAAATTTGGTAATCCAGCATCTCGCTCACATCAATTTGGTTGGGATGCCGATGAAGCCGTTAAGCTTGCGCGAAAACAAGTGGCAGATTTGCTGAATGCTGACCCTAAAGAAATCGTCTGGACGTCCGGCGCGACAGAATCTGATAATCTGGCTATTAAAGGCGTTGCGCATTTTTATCAGAAAAAAGGCAAGCACATTGTAACTTGTAAAACCGAACACAAAGCTGTTCTGGATACTTGTCGTCAGTTAGAGCGTGAAGGATTTGAAATTACTTATTTGGATCCTGAAGCGAATGGTTTGATAGATATCTCAAAGCTTGAAGCGGCTTTACGTGAAGATACGATTCTCGTTTCAATTATGCATGTAAATAATGAGATTGGCGTAATTCAGGATATCGAAGCCATAGGAGAACTGACTCGATCTAAAGGAATTATATTTCATGTGGATGGTGCGCAAAGTGCTGGCAAGGTTCCTTTAGACATGCAAACTGCAAAAGTTGATTTGATGTCTCTATCAGCGCATAAAATCTATGGCCCTAAAGGCATGGGTGCGTTATATGTTCGCAGAAAACCACGTATACGACTAGAAGCACAAATGCATGGCGGTGGACATGAGCGAGGTATGCGATCTGGTACTTTGGCGACGCATCAAATAGTAGGAATGGGTGAAGCATTCCGAATCGCTAAAGAAGAAATGGCCAGCGAGAACGAGCGTATCCGCATGTTGCGTGATAAGTTGTGGAATGGCGTTAAAGATATGGAAGAAGTTTACCTGAATGGTGATATGGACCACCGTATTGCAGGTAATCTAAACGTCAGCTTTAACTTTATTGAAGGCGAATCGTTGATCATGGCTTTAAAAGATCTTGCAGTATCATCCGGTTCGGCTTGTACTTCAGCGAGCCTGGAGCCTTCCTATGTATTACGAGCTTTAGGGCGTAATGATGAATTGGCGCATAGCTCTATTCGCTTCACTATCGGACGTTTTACCACTGAGGAAGAAATTGATTACACCATCAAGTTGGTATGTGAAAAAGTTGAAAAGCTGCGCGAATTATCTCCGTTGTGGGAGATGTATAAAGATGGTATTGATTTGTCGAAAATTCAGTGGGCTGCTCACTAATTTCTTAAGAGGTATTTGTTGATGACAATTACAATAACCGATACAGCGGCCAACCGAGTTAAATTGTTTCTGGATAAGCGAGGCAAGGGTGCAGGTTTACGTCTGGGTGTTAAGCCCAGCGGTTGTTCTGGTATGTCATATGTGTTGGAATTTGTTGACGAAATCCATGAAGTTGATGAAGTATTTGAGTCGCATGGTGTGAAGATTATTGTCGACAAGAAAAGCATGCTCTATCTGGATGGAACAGAGTTGGATTACACCAAAGAAGGTTTGAATGAAGGATTTAAATTCAACAATCCTAACATTACAGGTGAATGTGGTTGTGGCGAAAGCTTCAACGTATAGTTTGTATAGAAGTCAGATAAATAAATACAAATACCCACTTAAATGAACAGCGAAAAGAATTATTTTGTACTATTTGGCATGCCAGTATCATTCGATATTGATACCGCTGAGTTAACCACAAGATATCGAGAACTACAAAAAGCTGTGCATCCGGATAAATTTGCCAGTCACGCAGAGCAAGAAAAAACTTTTTCTGTCCAGCGGGCTGCTTTAATTAATGATGCATACAATGCCTTGAAAAATCCATTGTTGCGTGCGAAATATATGTTGGAGCTGAATGGTTTTTCGATTGATGACGAGAAAAACCAGATTATGGAACCGGCATTTCTAATGCGGCAAATGGAGTGGCGCGAATCATTGGAGGCGTCTTGCAATGATATTGATGCACTCGAAGAACTCATTGATCAATTTCAGCAGCTTTATAATTCCTGTGTCGAGAAAATAAAACACTGTTTTACTGACTCGTCCCCAACATATTCTAATGTTGCGGATAATGTCAGAAAAATGCAATTTTTTATTCGATTGATAGAAGAAGCTGAGTCACTTATTGTTACTTTAGAAAATAAATAATATGCATTCTATGCATAACCCCCTTTTTTAGTTAACGGATTGTTTTAATGGCATTATTGCAAATCTCAGAACCTGGTCAATCCACTGCACCTCATCAACATCGACATGCTGTAGGGATTGATTTGGGAACAACCAACTCTCTTGTTGCGACTGTTCGAAGCGGCACGGCAGAGACATTGCCCGATACTAATGGAAAGAATTTACTACCATCTGTTGTTCGGTATGCGTCAGCGAATGAAGTTATTGTTGGTGCTGAAGCTTATGATGCTGCGGCGATTGACCCACTCAATACAGTTGTTTCTGCTAAGCGCTTTATGGGGCGTGGTGTTGAGGATGTGAAAAAACTTGGTTCTCAGTTGCCTTATCAATTTGAGCAAAGTCAGTCTGGCATGCCATTAATTAAAACTATCGCTGGCAATAAAAGCCCAGTTGAGGTTTCTTCAGAAATATTAAAAGTATTACGCGATCGTGCTGAATCCACTTTGGGCGACGCATTGACAGGCGCGGTTATTACTGTGCCAGCATACTTCGATGATGCGCAACGTCAAGCAACAAAAGATGCAGCCCAATTGGCTGGATTGAATGTTTTTCGCTTGTTGAACGAACCTACCGCAGCTGCCATCGCCTACGGTTTAGATAGCAACGAAGAGGGTGATATTGTTGTTTTTGATCTTGGTGGCGGCACGTTTGATGTTTCAATTTTACGCTTAAATAAAGGTGTTTTTGAAGTTCTTGCGACTGCAGGAGACTCTGCTCTCGGTGGCGATGATATGGATTTGGCAATAGCTAGTTGGTTTATGCAACAGGCAAATATTGATGAAAGTTCAGACCATTCAACCATGCGCCAATTGATGTTGCAGGCAAAACAAGCAAAAGAAACTTTAACAGAGCAGTCTTCTGTCAGCATAAAACTGAATTTAAATAATGGTGTTAGTTGGAATGGTAAGCTTGATCGACAAACATTAAATGAGATTATTTCACTTTTAGTTAAACAAACTTTACGGCCTTGTCGGCAGGCGCTCAGGGATGCTGGCTTGGCTAAAGAAGATATCACTCAGGTTGTTATGGTTGGCGGTTCCACCAGAGTTCCTTTTGTGCGTGAAAAAGTTGGCGAATTTTTTTCTCGTGATCCACTGGTGAGTATTGATCCTGATAAAGTTGTTGCCATTGGTGCTGCAATTCAGGCAAACCTTCTAGCAGGCAATAAATCTGATGATGAAATGCTTCTGCTGGATGTGATTCCACTTTCTTTGGGGTTAGAAACTATGGGTGGCTTGGTTGAAAAGGTAATTCCCCGGAATACGACCATTCCCATCGCTAGAGCGCAAGATTTTACAACTTACAAAGACGGTCAAACTGCAATGGCGATCCACGTCGTACAAGGAGAGCGAGAGCTGGTTGATGACTGTCGATCATTAGCGAAGTTTGAGTTACGGGGCATACCACCCATGGTAGCCGGCGCTGCTCGTATTCAAGTGACATTTCAAGTTGATGCTGATGGTTTGTTAAGTGTTTCTGCCCTGGAAAAAAACAGTGGCGTTGCGAGTCATATTGAAGTTAAACCTTCCTATGGACTGACTGAGAGTGAAATAGAAAACATGTTGTTAAGCTCTTTTGAATATGCGCAAGATGATGTGCAACTTCGAAAATTGAGAGAGCAACAAGTTGAAGCTGATCGCGAAATACTTGCACTCGAAGCTGCACTTTCTGAAGACGCCGAACAGATGTTAAATGCTGAAGAGCTTCAGAAGGTTCAGTGTGCACTGGATGAATTAAAAGATAAACGCAATAGCGATGACGCGAATGAAATAACACGTGCTATTGCGAACGTAGAATCAGTCTGCTCTTTCTATGTTGAGCGTCGTATGAACAAGAATATTGAAAATGCCTTGTCTGGTCACAAGGTTGATGATTTTAAATAGGTTTGATATGCCACAAATAATTGTTTTACCCCACGAAGAGTTGTGCCCAGAAGGTGCAGTTATTGAAGCTGAAAAAGGCGTGACGGTTTGTGATGCTTTGTTAAAAAATGATGTGGATATTGAACATGCTTGCGAAAAATCCTGCGCCTGCACAACATGTCATGTCATTGTGCGTGAAGGTGGTGACTCACTAAATGAAGCAACGGAAGATGAAGATGATATGCTCGACAAGGCATGGGGGCTTGAGCCGGACTCTCGATTAAGTTGTCAGGCGGTTGTTGATAGTGCTGATCTTGTGATTGAAATCCCCAAATACACGATCAATATGGTATCTGAAAATCACTAGGAGTTATGTATGAGTTTAAAATGGACAGACTCACTCGAAATTGCTATTGCGCTTGATGATAAGCATCCGGATATTGATCCACAATTTGTTCGCTTCACCGATTTGCATAATTGGGTATTAGAATTAGAAGAGTTTGATGATGATCCAACGCATTCCGGAGAAAAAATCTTGGAAGCGATTCAGATGAACTGGATCGAAGAGCGGGAATAAGGTCTTATCTAAATTGATCTAACAGGTTTAATGCTAACTGGCTGGAAGCTTGAGCTTGGCCTAGCATTGCAGTAGCAGCTTGTTGCACTATCAAACTACGGGTTAATGCTGAAGTCTCTTTAGCATAATCCGCATCCTCAATTCTCGAGCGGCTAGCTGACAAAGATTCTACGGCAATTTCATTAACCGCAATTGCCGATTGTAGGCGGTTTTGTTGGGCGCCCAATCTTGCTCTTTGGCTGGCAATATATCCTACAGCATTATCTAACTTGGTGATTGCCGTTTGTGGATCTGAAGCTAGGTTAACGTCGGTAATTCCCAAAGCTTTTGTGCTTGCTGCAGCATATGCAACTTTAATAATCTGCTTTTGATTCGCACCAATTTGAAAGTCCAAATATTGTGTGGGGCCTTGATTGGCAAAAACAGTTAATGGGAAGTTGACATTGAAGTTTGTCGGATTCGATTGTGTGACTTCTCCATTGGGTATGACATTATCTGCATCGAATGTTGGGCCGCCATCAGCATCTAAACCGCCTACTGCACCAGTATCTGCATTAGTGAGGTCAGCATCAGTAACAATACCTCCGATAGCTGCACGAAAAGCGGTTTGAAATGCGGCCATATTAGCGAAGCCGGAACCTGTAGCATCATTGATGGCTGTCAGTAGATCATCTCCAGTTTCGAGTTCATCCATCACTGCAGCTATGCCTCCGCCAGCAATGTCGTGAATATAGCGCACGGCCAGGTAACCGACAGAGTAATCTGCACTGCCACCACCCCAAGCTGCTGTTAAATCCACTGTGGCAGCTAGTGAGGTAGATTTATTGATCGCGAAGCCGGCCGCGTCGCCGGATACACGTTCATCTGCGCCATGAATAAATTCTGCGGCGCCCTCCATAAACCAGGTGTCGATGTTTCCACCAGAGGTATCTGTTTGGTCAAACATAACAGCATGAACCATTTCGTGAGCAATGATTCGATCATAATAAAACGGGCCGGAGCCGCCATTGGGCGTGCTGACATCTGTAAAATCGGCCATATCCACTTCCATGGTTAAAGTGGCAATATTACCAACGCCTGCACCAACACCTGTTGCAACAACGCGAGCGGCGGTTCCACCTGCGCCGTCCGTGAAGCTATCAAAGTCGATATCAAAATCCCGACCACTAGATTGCAAATCAAAATAGGTATCAATCCTGTCAACAGATTGTTGTAACCAAACATCTCTTAGAGCGAGTTGTGCCTTAATTTTATCATCACCGGCATCTGCAGCATCAAACGTTACGTTATCATTGAGGATTGAAACACCGTTAAACTCAGCTGACTTGGCCATTCGGTTTATTTCACCGAGCAATTGGTCGACCTCATTTTGCAATTTCATACGGTTGTCAAAATTTAAAACAGCGGTATTTGCAGCTTGAACTGCTAGCTCGCGCATACGTTGAATCATGTTGCCAATTTCTTCCAATCCGCTTTCAGCTGTCTGCAATAAGGAGACGCCATCGTTTACATTACGCATACCAACTGTAAGGCCGCGTATTTGTGACTCCATGCGTTCAGTAATTGCCAAACCTGCAGCATCATCTTTAGCCGAGTTGATGCGCGCCCCGGAAGACAGGCGCTGCACAGTCGTACTCACGGTAGATTGAGTACGATTGTACATCCTCGCTGTATTGATGGCTGCCAGGTTGGTATTGATCTGCATGTTTACCCAACCTAAGCTTCGTATAAATATAAGTAATACATAATATACATAGTCAAAGTTACAATTATTGGTTCTCTTTAGCCTGTAGCGGCCAAAATTTTGACGATCTTTAGAAGGGGAAAGAAAAAATATTATGTAAGTCTATGTTTTATAAGAATTTAACTAAATTAGGTGTTTAGGTTATTTTTTAGACTCAACATAATTTTGACGCTTTGGGAATGGCTACTCCAAATCTTCGTTTTATTTGTGTTGAATAAATTTCGCGAGGCCGAAAAAAACACCATCTTCCTGCCAGCGATTAATAAAGACATTGTTTACGTCGCTAGTCAGTTCAGATTGATTGTTAAGGCTTTGGGTGAGCGGGGTTTGAAAAAGTGTGTAAGCGTTACCTGAATTGTCCTGTAATCGAATCTGGGCCGCAAGATTACCTTGAATGGAACAATATCTGGCACCGATAATTGTTAAATTGTCGAGGCTTGAATGTTTGCTGTCATGCAAAGCAAAATCCAGTTGTGCCATTTGGTTATCGAGCTGGGCAATAGTTTGGGCGTTAAATTCAATGGGTAATTGTTTGTTATGATTGAGTGCAATTTCCTGCGCTACGATTCGATTCATGAAATTTCCGGGTGAATGCGTTACGGAATAACTCAGGTAAATCAGAGGCAGGATGAGTAAACTGAAACATGCTGCTATCCAAATATTGGATGATTTTACTATATCTGGTTTTTGCTGCTTCTCCATGCTCATCAACAAAAGATGATTCATACATGCATCTGATGGTTCTTGCGTATCGTAAAAATCTTTAATATGTTGCTTGAGTTGTTTTGTGCTCATGTCGCCACCTTTACTGCTTGTTGAGACAGGTGCGTTTTTAATTTATTTCTTGCACGAAATATTAAACTGCAAACAGTTCCTTTCCCCAATCCGGTGTGGTCTGCTACTTCCTGAGTGGAATAAGATTCAATGTAATAAAGAAAAATTATTTCACGCTCAATCGCGCGTAAATGCTTTAATGCAGAATTTAATTCTTCACGGTTGGCGAAGAGTGTTGGTTCGTCACTTTCATCAGATTGTAGTTCTGTTTCATTAATGATTTCATCAAAACTCACAAATGGAACGAGTTTTTCACGTTTGTGCTGGTTCAAAAACAAGTTACGAATGCTCGTAAATAAATAAGGCTTATTCTGCGGACCATTGGCGTTCAAAACGGCAATCCATGCATCATGGAGCAGGTCTTCAGCATGCGCAGGATTATGGGTCAGCGAACACGCGTAACGATAACCCTGACGCATTAAATCTTTTATATCTTCTGAAGAAGTCACAGAGTTATAAGTCTTCCAAATGGTATTTACGTTTTCGACCATCAACCGAATGAATAAGTGCTTGAGTAGTGAGCAATGAACCGCCATTTTTAACGACAAGAAAGTCTACATCAATTTTACGGTCGTTTTGATCTTTAAAGTCAGCGCAACTCACATAAAATCCACCTTTTTTTACGATTCCATCATGCAGATTATCAAATTTCAGTTTCAGTAGCTCACCTTTCACTGAATCGTAAACGTACATTTTTCCTTTAACAGTATTGCTATCGATAAAACTTTGCATTGAATGTTGTATGTTTGTTCGTAAATTGCCTTTAATGCTTGGATCATTCCCTGCGAGACTTGAATGACTGATTGCCAGCAAGCTTATCAGTGTTAAGGTATAGATTGGATTTTTCATTGTTTCATCTCCATAAGTTGGTGTTAGTCAGTGTGTTGCTATTAGTAACAACAACTGAAGAGATGATTTGATTGCAGCAGGAATTAAAAAAATAAAAAAACCTGACCGAAGTCAGGTTTGTTGGGATTGGAAAAGACTTATCGACCGTTTGTTTCGTAACTAAATAAATTGATGTTGTTATCAGTTGCAGTTGTATTGTCTGTTGTTACTAATGCTCCATGCCCCTGATAACTACCAATATTGGGTGTGGTAAAACAATCTTCATCAGCTTCACACATGCCGTTTTCGTTACCGATAGCATCACCGATTATTTCAGATGCATTATTTAAGTAGCTGAGTGTTTCAGGTACAGTGCTGGAGAAAAAGGTGAAGTCAAGCATGGTATCGGGTGCAGCGACTAATCCCAAGGCATGGGTGGTATCGTTAGCATTGATTGACCAATCCAGAATTGTGCAAGTGCTTTCTGGGTCAGAAATACTCTGTGGAAAATTACAACTGCCAGAACCGGCTGTGGCCGTGGGGGTAAGAATCATATTAATGCTTCCCCAGGCTCGGTGCGTATTCTCAAACTCGAAGACTTGATTGGCGGCGGTAATGTTTACGCCGCTATCAGGAACAACTCCAAATTTTGAGTCACTGCTGACTAATGTGAAAAGTGTATCAAGAGTCGCATCATTTATGGTAACACTTGTTGTGCCTGAACAGTTCGTAGCACCGCAGCTTGAAGGTGCGTTATAGCTATCAAGAACAGAAACTAAAATATTGCTGTTGATATGCGTTTGTGTCATTTCGCTATTAAACTGAACACCAGCTTCTTTGTTGTTAGCAACGGTCGCATGAGCAATAAAGTTGTTTTGAGGGCCAATCTGATTTTGAGCGAAACGAATGCCTGATTGATGATTTGAAGATGAAGTTAATTGAGTAATGACGTTGTTATGCGAGTCTTCAATTAATAAACCATTCTCAATGTTATTGCTGATTTGAATATCGCTTAAAATGTTTTTAGGTTGTGTGATTCTTACGCCATTTTTTTGATTGTGAGCAGCGTTTAAGCGAGTAATTTTATTGTTTGATCCATTGATGTATAAACCTGAGCCACCATTGTTTGTAACGGTGATTTTGTCGAGTAAATTTTTATAATCTTCGAAATTTTGGTCGAGTGTGATCCCGTGATTACCATGCTTTGAGGAATAAGTGTTGAAAATGCGAGTTTCCAATGTATTTTGAAGCTGAATGCCATTTCCCGCCGCATTACTAATGGAAAGGTTGCGAATATGTGTAAAACTCGAAGTGTTTATTTTAATTCCTGTGTCGCTTGAGTTTGCGTCAATATCCCCTTCAAGCCAACTTGAGTAGACGCTAGCCAAATATATTGCTGCATTATTGTTTGTTTTTGATACTAGTGTGTGTCCAGGTGCAACTAGCAGTGCAATTTTACTTTTCTTGAATATATAGTTTTGAGGTGGTGCATCATTATTCAATACGACATAGACAGCACCTGCAACATCTAAAAGCGCATCTGTTGGTGCAACATAAATGGGATTATTCCACCAAATGGCAGATTCTGTTGTTTTGATATTGGTGGCATCTTGCTTAATGGTTATAAAATTTGTTTTCCAATTTGGTTTTTCATTGAATGCGATTAGATCACTTAAGCCTTTGGGTGGTTTTAGGGCAGTGCTATAAATTTGAATAATCGCATTGCTATTTTCGTCTACTGTTTCTGCACAAGCCCAGTCAAATGCTTTTAAATTGTCTTCTGCAGTTATGCCAATACAGCTGGAATGTGTTGGCACTAAAAGGCTGCGCTGTTCACCACCATGAACAATTTTGGAATCGCCGGAAGTATAGTAATCATTCCAATTGGGTGCTTCAGTTTTGAATGGTGCAACTTCGGAACATAATACCTGGGCACTGGCATCACTGTTTGTCATTTTTCCTTGGGAATTATTCAAGGTGCAAAAAGAACCGTCTGCTGGTTGTTGGCTGATTTTTAGCAGGTATTCTGAGTTCTGGCTGATATTGCTATTGATTCGAAATGGGCTGCCATTGGTATCTATTGGCACTGCAATACTGAGCGTATCACTAATTTCGTGCGTAACTTCTACACTTTGTCCGGGATTTAGGCCGGTAGCGGTAACAATAATATCGTAAACTTCGTCGGTGGTTATATTGTTTACTTGGTAGAAGAGGCTGTTACCAGCTAAATCTGTTATCTGGTTATCAATAAGAAAGTCGTATCTTTGATTAAAGAGAATGTCTGTAGTACTAATATCGAATACGAGTTCTGTCGCTGTCGAGTCAAAACTCCAGGTGCCTTCCAGTGCATTGCTGCCAGGGTGTGGTCTAAATACTTGTATTTCATTAAGTGCATTGACTGAATTTTCGTCGAGGTCTTCTGAAACTTTCAAGCGAATTTGAGTGGTATCAATTGGGAGTATTTTATCTGAGAAAAGAACACTCGGCTGCTTGGCCTCGGTAATTATTGGCGCAGTTGTATCCGGGTCTTCTTCAATGGGATCAGTTGGGTCAGCAAGACCACAACCTATTAATGTTGTGACAAGTAGCGACAAGCTCAGAAAATTCAGTTTTTTATGCATAGTGATAGATTTCGCTCTGTCTCTCAGGTTAATTCCAGGGCTTCAGTTTTGTGTGACTAATCTGACATTATTTGGAAGAGTTACCGGTTTTTTAATCAAAAATGATAAATGTCATCTCTATTTTATTAGTTCCCGACGCAACTTATGTAATTAACGCGAAATTGGGGAAGAATTCAAGCCCGTCTTACTAAATATATGACCTAGTGCACACATTTTAAACAAGGTAAGTTTTAAGTAGAACGATTAAACAGCAATTAATCGTAGAGGGAAATATTAAAATATTGCCTGCCAGGCCAGGCTAACGATGGAATGTTTGGTGTGATAGCCGTTATTGGTGTTGTCATCGCCGGCAAATATTTGATAATTCAAATATATATTTACATGTTTGCTTTGCTGGAAAATGATCTTGGGATTAATGAATACATCAAATTGGTTAAGGGCAATGTCAAAATCTGAGCCGAATTTCCAATATTGATTACTTGTATTCATAAATAAATTCCCGGAAAGTGCTAATCGAGTTTTTTGATCGAGAATTTCATTGCTGGTATTGATATGCCAACCGCTAAAGAAAACAGCAAGATGCGTGTTTTTATTGGTTTTGGGATAGTTGAATCCCAGCTTCCACTCCAGTGATGCAGCGGTCTTCATTTGGTAGTTACTTTTGGTATACGGCCGATTACTTAAAAGTGCGACTTCAATATGGGAAATTTTGCCAATTTCCTCCCAGCTCAGAATACCGGAATAAGGGTGTTCTGGTGTAAAGGTGTATCCAGGTGAGAACGCCACAGCAAAATCCAGCGTCCGGTCTTGAGCCAGCAGATTTTGAATACTGGGATTGAGTTTGTAATAGGGCTCAGATCGACGCACATACTGCAAAGTAATCGCACGTTCATTGCTGCCAACAAAACGGCTTAAACGTACACCGACACCGCCTGACAGGATTTCTTCATCAGCAAAGCTGCCGTTTTCCACCAATGATTCCCAATCTGCTGTGGATTCTATACCCATAATTGCTTTGTTTGTTCGGCTGACCGGATGCCAAATACTGCCAAAATCCGGTAGTTTTGCGGGGCGAAATAAGGGAATCCAGATCACATCAAGTGATTGATTCACTTGCTTAAATTGCCAGCTTAATCCAAAGGTTGGGCGGCGCCGGTCGTCAAAATTATCATCCAATTTATAGCGAGAGAGATTCTTGCTGAACATTCTTTCACTCAAATTATCCTTATTTTGCTGCTTCCAACGGGCATCAATTAATCCCAGCTGCCAACGCTGACCATTTTGATAAAAATTGAAGTAGGTCGGCTCCCATATAATGGAAAAATCCTGCAGATTTTCATCACTGGATTGTTCGATCATTTCGAATCGAGCGCCATACGTCATATCCCAAACATTGCTGTGTCGGGTTCTAGCACTAACAGCGGCATTAAAGTAGTTGCTGCTACTTCGGTCTTCTTGTGTTCCCCAAATGCTAAATTCGCCCTTGAACCGTGCGGCATAAAATTCGGTAACGATATCTTGATTTATTATTTTTGATACAACAGGTTGTAGCTGCATCGGGGGTTTAAGCTCTTCAGACTTATCTCGCACAATGAGATATTCTGTTACTTCGACGGGTTTCAATGTAGTTTGCAGCTTTTTGTACCCCAGTGAGACGAGTTTTTCATATCGCGACCAATAATAAATCTCATCTTGCAGGGCGCCGGCATGAATACGATAGCGACCGGATTTGGTTTTGTGAATAAAGGCGTCAACGTCATTTTGTTGTAAACGCCGGATGATGGATTCAGCCTTTTTGCGGGATTTGTAGGCGCCAAAACTGATAGCTTTTAAAACTATTTCCTTCTGTTTTTCGATTATGCGTACATCCTGACCACTTTTTTTTAAGCTATACAATAGCTTATTAGCTTTCTCCAAATCCAAAAACTTACTGAGTACGCGTAATTTTTTCAGCTCGTCAGCAACCGCATCAGCTTCTTGTGATAACGCAAAACTGACGGGTAAAAGCAGTAATATAACTATCCAACATATTTTTAATGCCGAACAGGTTTGATGTTTATCCAAAAATTAACCTGACTTGTTGAAAATACACAAAAATGTCTCGATAGGCTATCGGCAGGTAAGTCAACGATGTTGAGTTTAAGGGGGAGCTTAGTAATTAATGTCGATGCCGATACTCAGATTATCTTCTTTTGATTCATGACCGACGAAATCTGCATCGTTCTCTTGCGGTAAAAAATCCATGGTGATTTCCACTATGCCTCTAACATTGCTGCGAAAATAGTAGGAAATACTGGTGGTGATGGTGTTAGAAGCTAAACCTTCATAGATGCTGCCGGTATTACGGAAATCACCAGCATCTGTGTAGTTGTAAAGGAGAGAATAAGCCAAAGTGTCCGTTGCAGCATAATTGATGGCGACAAATCCACCAAACCAACTAATGTTTTTTTGTGGCTCAAGAAATTCATTCCATTTATTCCACATGAATTGTGCCATCCAGTTAACTTTGCCCGAGGGGAATGCTTGAATGTCAAAACCACTGCTATACTGAAATATCAGGCGATCAGAAAGCGATTGAGCCAATAAATCAGCAGGTGCGAATTGTTGGTTTACCTGCCAAAAAAGCCCGGTACGAAAGTTATTGAAGCGCTTGGCGAAATAGCCATATAGCGTTTTTCGGTTATTATTATCGTATATTTGATCATTTCGGCCAATACCGGTGCTGTTAACATTTGTAACGTTTTTTGAATCATTTCCGTTACTTACGCCGGCGCTAAGTAAAAACTCTCGTATGTCGATGTCAAATCGCAAACCTCGATCAAGTAAAAGGCCGGATTGTTCATAGATCAAATAATCTTTGATGCTCAAACGCGTATCTTGATCCACAATAACGTCAGAGTTAGGGATTTGGCCTGCGGTGATGGCAGCGATGAATTCATTTTCCCAACGGTAGCGCACCCAGGCTTCATTTAATGAAAAAGTGCCCTGATTTTCACCGGGAATCAGATGTGCATCGAAATAAAAACCAATGTTTTCTGTTAATGGTGCGCTGGAGATCAATTTGATAAAGCTTGGTGTTTGCAAATCCAAATTTGAGCCTTTATCGATCTCACCTGTGCTTTGATCAGCAAAGGACTTGCCTCGATGCAATTTACCAAGCATTTGAGAATGCACAGAAAAAGGAAAGATTGCCGGCACTGCGGTGTTTTCGTCACCGGTATCTACCGAGGTATTACTTTCCCAATTCGTCAGGCTATTGGTTTGCCGAAATCGCATTCCGAAACTGTTGAGAAGTGGTGGAGCGCTGTGGCATGCAGTGCAGCTGATTTGATATTGCCGGCTATAAAGTGAGCTCGCAAAGAGGTTTTCGGTAAAAATAAAAAGCAGTGCAGTGCCTATCAGGTATGCAGCTATGCACGATGAAGCATGGTAAAATTCCTTTTTTTGAGACAAGTTCGCTTCCAGCCTTTTGAATCAAACATCTAAAGACCTTAGCGACGTGTCTGGAAATAGCTTGAGCAAGAATTTTATTGTGTGAGAAAGGCCCCGAAATATGCGAATGTTGTTTGCTTAAAAAGGCGCCAAAAGCTAAAATTGCGCCCTTTGCGAAGGCTTGCTTTCGCTTCATGGAATTACTTAATTTGGAGATATACCGGAAATGGCTGTAGAACGTACATTATCAATTATCAAACCTGATGCCGTTGCTAAAAATGTGATCGGCGAAATTTACGCACGTTTTGAAAAAGCAGGTTTAAAAATCGTTGCTGCTCGTATGATGCATTTAACACAAGAGCAAGCTGGCCAGTTTTATGAAGTGCACAAAGAAAGACCTTTTTACAATGATCTGGTTGCTTTCATGACATCTGGTCCTGTCATGGTTTCAGCGTTGGAAGGTGAAAACGCGGTTTTAGCACATCGTGAAATCATGGGTGCAACTAATCCTGCGGAAGCAGCGCCTGGTACTATCCGTGCTGATTTTGCCAGCAGCATTGACGAAAACGCTTGCCACGGTTCTGATGCATTGGAAACAGCAAAAGCTGAAATCGCTTTCTTTTTCGATGACAACCAAGTTTGCCCGAGAACTCGATAAGCGAATGTCTGAAAGTCCTAAAAAACAAAATCTACTGGATTTTGACCTGGACGGTTTGAAAGCCTTTTTCCTGGAGTACGGGGAAAAGGCTTTTCGCGCTACGCAAATTCAAAAATGGATTTATCAACGTGGTGTGATTGATATAGATCAAATGAGCGACATATCAAAATCCTTGCGCATCAAGCTCAAGGAAATTGCTGAAATTCGCTTACCGAAAGTTGTGGTCGATCAAGAATCTGCTGATGGCACCCATAAGTGGTTATTGCAGTTAGATGACGGAAATTGCATCGAGACCGTATTTATTCCACAAATGGGGCGCGGCACTTTATGTGTTTCTTCACAAGTGGGTTGTGTGCTCAATTGTTCGTTTTGCTCCACTGCCAAACAAGGTTTTAATCGCAATCTATCCACTGCCGAAATCATCAGCCAGCTTTGGATTGCCGCCCAGGCGCTCGGGCAATATGAAGAAGATGCGCAACGAAAAATTACCAACGTGGTGATGATGGGTATGGGTGAGCCACTGCTGAATTTTAATGCCGTAGTTAGTGCCATGAAATTAATGATGGATGACAACGCTTATGGATTATCGCGCCGACGCGTAACGTTGAGTACTGCTGGTGTTGTCCCAGCCATGGATGAGTTGAGTAAGGCAATAAATGTTAGTTTGGCGGTTTCATTACACGCGACCAACGATAAATTACGCGACGAATTGGTTCCGCTGAATAAAAAATACCCAATAAAAGAATTATTAGACGCTTGTCGACGCTATGTTAAAGAAGGTTTTAATCGCCACATTACGTTCGAATACATTATGCTCGATGGCATCAATGATAGTGCTGAAGACGCTCGAAAATTAGTCAAATTGCTCAAAGGTATTTCCGCCAAAGTTAATTTGATTCCGTTTAATCCTTATCCCCAAACACAATATAAAACCTCCACTCAAGCAGCGCAGGATCGTTTTGCTAAAATACTCACAGATGGTGGTTTGATCACGGTTACCCGCAGAACACGTGGTGAAGATATTGATGCAGCCTGTGGGCAATTGGCTGGAAAAGTTCAAGACAAAACACGTCGAAGCTTACGACATATAAAAGCCGTGGGAGGTTAATCCTTGTCCATTCAGCGTCTTTTTGTTGTCCTGGTGGTTATTTTGCATATCAGTTTATTAGCCGCTTGTGTTGCAGTGAACAAAAAGGCGGCGCCCCGATTGGAAATCGCCCGTGCGAAAATTGAACTGGCTGCAGAATATTTGCGTAAAGACCGCTTGGCGAATGCATTGGAGAATCTCAATGACGCGCTGAAGTATGATCCTGAGTCAGTTAATGCCAATACAATGATTGCCATGGTTTATGACCGATTAGATCAGCTGAATCTTGCAGCTGAGCATTTTGATACAGCGTTAGAAAATGTAGATGTGAACTCCACTAATTATGGTGATGTTCATAATGTGTTCGGTACATTTTTGTGTAAGAGAGACCGCACAATCGAAGCTGACGAACATTTTATGTTGGCAGTGAATAATCGATTGTACCGTCATCCGCAAGCGGCGTATGAAAATGCAGGGCAATGTGCTTTAAAACGGAATAAAAAAGATAAAGCAGAGGAATATTTTCAAAAAGCCTTAAAAATAAATCCTCGAATGCCAGGTGTGCTCTTTAAGATGTCTGGCCTGAAATTTGAAATGAGTGATTATTCAGCTGCACAGTCCTACTTGAACCGGTATCATAAAGTGGCGACTGAAGATGCAGGAAGTCTTTTGTTAGCGATTAGGATTGAAAAAGCTTTGGGTAATACGCGAACCATGTATCGATTGGCTGATCGTTTAAGACGACTTTATCCTGATTCAGAACAAGTGCGCCAAATTGGGGTGTTGTAACAGTTGAAAATATCGTTTATTGACGTTGCGATAAATACAGTAAAACCTGTCGTTGCATAATATAATGTGACCTAAGGTGTTTTGGTTTAAAATAACAAGCAGTATAGCCGAAAGCATTAAACACATTCGGTGAGGAAGGGATTTTATGAGTCAAACAGCAATTCAACCTGAAAGCAGCTGGAACGAAAATGCAGTGCCGGAAATGACGAATACCCAGGAAGGGATTCTGGCGGCACTTAATACATCTGATACAGAAAAACCAGGAAACAGCTTAAAACGGTTACGTGAGCTTGAGAGTATTCCATTAAATCAGATGGCAACAGATTTGGGATTGAGTGTGTCCCAAGTGGAGTCATTGGAAAAAGATGACTACTCCAGTTTGCCAGCGCCTATCTATGTGCGTAGTTACATCAAACGTTATTGTGCAGCTTTATCTGTAGCACCGGAAAACGTTTTGAATGCTTATGAGCGAGTGACTAAAAGCGAATTTACCCCAACATTAAACAGGGTCTCTTTGCGTAAAAAACTCACTGCAGATAATGGCTCACTACGTTGGATGCCTTATTTTGTCGGCCTTGTGGCTATCGGCATTCTGTTATTTTGGTTACAATCTCTGGACTTTAGTGAGTTGGTTGGCAGCAATGGTGCCAACACTGCGGAAGATGCCGCCACAGAGTTGAATTTACCGGTCATCGAAGAAGCGATGGAAGGTGCGGTGGAAGATACAACTCAAGCACAAAATTAATTCGAATAATGCACTGAATTTGTCAGTACACTAATGTTTTAACGTATTTCGCACCTGTTGCAGCATTGCTTCAGGTGTTTTGTTTTTGGAGAGGTTGATTGTCTAAAACAATACAGGCCGTTAGGGGGATGCGGGATGTTTTGCCTGTCGAAACGCCTATCTGGCAATATCTTGAGGAGCAAGTGCGTTCCGTACTCGGGTCTTACGGTTATCAGGAAATTCGTTTCCCCATTGTAGAAAAAACCGAGCTATTTAAACGATCGATTGGTGAAGTTACCGATATCGTAGAAAAAGAAATGTACACGTTTGAGGATCGTAATGGTGATAGCCTGACATTGCGACCCGAAGGTACGGCTGTTTGCGTACGGGCAGCTATAGCCAATGGCATGTTACGCAATCAAGTTCAAAAGCTCTGGTATTCAGGCCCCATGTTCCGGCATGAGCGACCACAAAGAGGCCGTTATCGGCAATTTAATCAGGTGGGTGTCGAGGTGTTTGGTTTACAGGGTCCGGATGTTGATGCGGAATTAATCCTGTTAACTCGTCGATTATGGCAAAAGTTGGGTTTATTGCCATACGTTCGTCTGGAAATAAATACCTTGGGTACAGCGAAGTCTCGGTTGGTTTATCGCGAAGAGTTGCAGGAATATCTGTCTGCACATGAAAAAGACCTGGACGAAGATAGTCAAAATCGGTTAAAAACCAATCCATTAAGAGTGTTGGACAGTAAAAATCCTGAAACCCAAAAAATTGTGGCAAATGCGCCCAGCATGTTGGAATTTATGGATGAAGAATCCAAAGAACATTTTCAAAAGTTAAAATCTCTACTGGATGCCACAGGTGTTGAGTATCATGTTAATCCACGACTGGTCCGTGGACTGGATTATTATTCAAAAACCGTGTTTGAATGGATTACTGATCAATTAGGCGCTCAAGGTACCATTTGTGCCGGTGGGCGATTTGATGGATTAGTGGAATATCTTGGTGGCAAGGCCACACCTGCAGTGGGATTTGCCATGGGGCTTGAGCGATTGATTGCCATGCTTGAAGAGCTGGATAAGGCAGAAATAAAAGTCCAAACCGATTCTTATTTTGTTCTGGCAGGTGAAGCTGCCGAGCGTAGAGGAATGCAAATAGCGGAGTCTATCCGCGACGCCTTGCCGGCACTCAAGCTTGTCGTAAACTTTGGTGGCGGCAGCTTTAAATCGCAAATGAAGAAGGCGGATAAAAGTGGCGCCAGGCTGGCATTAATTCTGGGAGATGACGAGATCGCAGCTGGTGTTGTGAATATCAAGTATCTCAGAGAAGACAAGCCGCAAGAGACATGCGCAGAAAATCAGTTAATTGAATTTTTATCTGCAAACCTGAACTAATTGTTAGCTAATAATTTATCGTAGGAGATTTGTTGCTGTGGCACATAAAACGGAAGAAGAACAAGTCGAAGATCTCAAACGCTGGTGGGAGAAAAATGGCAAATTTGTCATTATCGCCGGCATTGTCATCGTCGCCAGTCTGGTTGGTCGTCAGGCGTGGAATAATTTTCAGGTGGCCAGTTTAAGTAAGGCTTCTGCCCAATATCAAACATTGATGGAAGAGCTGAATAATAATCAGATTGATTCCGTGGTGCAACGCGCGCAAACGCTTGAGCAAAGTAGCGCGGATCTGATTTATTCAGTATTAGCGGCGCTGGCTGCAGCGAAAGCACATGTGGAAAAAGGCGATAACCAGGCAGCTGCAGAGCAATTGCAATGGGCGCTGGAGAATGCGAAAACTGACAAGTTGAAACATATTGTTCGAATTCGTCTGGCTAAGGTATTAATTGCTCAAGGTAAACTTGATGAAGCGTTGACGCATGCAACTTTTCCTCAGCAGGGAGTATTCAGTTCACAATATTCTGTTGTTAAAGGTGATATCTACACCAAGAAATCAGAAATTGGCAGTGCGAAAACAGCCTATCAAGCAGCTTTAAATGACACTAGTCTCGGTCAACAAATGCGCAACTTTGTGCAAGTTAAGTTGGATGATCTGGGTGGCAGCGGAGATGGGGCATCACTTTAATGTTTCGGTTATTGTTACTTGCGATATTACTGGCTGGATGCGCATCTGATCCGGAAAAAATTTATAAACCTGCGCCATCTTCGCCAAGCTATCCGGTAACTGTGAGTTGGGCGCACAAGCTGCAAGAAATTGGTCAGGATAAATTTACCCGACTTGTACCTGCAGTCACTGATCAATTTGTGCTGGTTGCTGATATTGCAGGCAATCTGAGCAAATACAAAATTGATGATGGCGGTTTAATTTGGAGCAAGTCTTTTGGCACCACTTTTTCTGCCGGGCCTATTGTCTATGGCGATGTGGTATTGGTCGGTAGTAAAAAAGCCGAAGTGATGTCGGTTTCACTTGAAACGGGTGACACAATTTGGAAGCAGACAGTATCAAGTGAAGTACTGGCTCCACCGCAAAAGTCTGGCAACATGATCGTTGTGCAAACCAATGACGAAAAAATGTTTGGCTTAAACGCAGAAACTGGCAATAAAGTTTGGGTTTATGATCGAAACGTACCGTTATTAACCTTGAGGGGTAATAGTACGCCAGTGATCGCTAATGATCAGGTTTTTGCAGCATTTGCTAGCGGCAAGGTAATCGCCCTGGCCTTGAGCGACGGCAAACTGGTTTGGGAAAGCACTGTCTCATTGCCAAAAGGCCGCACTGAGCTGGAACGCTTAATCGATGTTGATGGGCCGGTTGTTTATGAAAACGGTGTGCTTTATGTTTCTGCCTATCGTGGTCGGGTTGCTGCTATTGATGCCTCTTCCGGGCGAATTATGTGGACGCGCGAAATGTCTTCTCACCTTGGCGTGACTGTTAGTGGTAGCTATGTTTACTTAACCGATTCCCAAGGTCGAGTCTGGTCACTTAATCGGGAAAGCGGTGCAACCTTATGGATGCAAGACAAGCTGGCTGAATTAGCCAATACCTTGCCTGCAGTGCAGGGTGATAGAGTAATAGTTGGAGATGTAACCGGTGAGGTTTACTGGCTTGATAAAAACGATGGTCGTTTGATGGGGCACCTCGCGCACGATATTGTTTCCAAAATTTCACGAGCAACCTTTTATGTTGATGAGTTGGAAGACCCGGGTTATTTTAAACAACGTCGAGATGAAACCTCGGTAATTTTTCAGGCAAATGTTACGGCAAAAAATATTTTTGTTACCTATCAAAATGGCATTTTGGCTTCCATTTCTGCAGTAGAAAGTAAATGAAACGCGTTATAGCACTTGTTGGTCGCCCTAATGTTGGCAAATCCACACTTTTTAATCGATTAACCAAATCACGTGATGCACTGGTTGCTGACGAACCTGGATTAACTCGTGATCGCCGATATGGTCAGCTTTCATATAATGAACAGACTTATATTCTAATTGATACAGGCGGAATCTCTGGTGAAGAAGGTATCGATGAACTCATTGCTGAGCAAGCTTATCAAGCAATTACGGAAAGCGATGTAGTCGTATTTCTGGTTGATGGTCGAGCTGGGTTAACAGCTTCAGATGAAGGCATCGCGCAACAATTGCGTCAAAGTGGCAAAACAGTTTTTATTGCTGTGAATAAAACAGAAGGCATGGATCGCGATGTAGTCGCATCAGAATTTTTTGCTTTGGGTGTTGGTGAGATTTGTTCCTGCTCTGCCGCACATGGTGATGGTATTCCCCAGTTGCTGGAAGAAATTACTTCTGCTTTTCCTTCTGAGCAAGAGGATTTGGAAGAAGACGAAAGCAAAGGTCCAAAAGTAGCGATTGTTGGTCGGCCGAATGTGGGTAAGTCGACATTGGTTAATCGGTTGCTTGGTGAAGAGCGCGTACTTGCTTTTGATATGCCAGGTACGACTCGCGACAGTATTCATATTCCTTTTGAACATAAAAACCAGCAATATACCTTGATTGACACGGCAGGCGTTCGTCGTAAAAGTCGAGTTAACGACAAAATCGAAAAGTTTAGTATTGTAAAAACATTGCAGGCTATAGAGTCTTGTAATGTGGTTATTTTGGTTCTTGATGCACAGCAAGGAATAAGTTCGCAGGATGCCAGTTTATTGGGGTATGTTGTCGATTCAGGTAAAGCCTTATTGATTGCGGTCAATAAATGGGACAATCTGGATAAAAGCACCCGCGCCCATGTACAAAAAGAATTGGACCGCAAACTTTCTTTTATTGATTACGCATCCGTGCATTTTATTTCTGCTTTGCATGGTAGCGGTGTCGGCAAGCTGATGGGTGTGGTGAGTCGAATCTATGAAGTTTCTCGCAGCAGCTTTGCGACTAATTTTCTGACACAGATTCTTGAAGATGCCGTGAGAAGTCATGCGCCGCCATTGGTTGCCGGGCATCGAATTAAGTTGCGGTATGCGCACCAGGGTGGTCAGAATCCACCGTTGATTGTGATACATGGCAATCAAACAGAACGGGTTCCAGAATCGTATCAGCGTTATTTGGCTAATGTGTATCGAAAAGTGCTCAAGATTGAAGGCACACCAGTTCGCATAGAGTTTAAATCTGGTAAAAATCCATTTGCTGGCCGTAAAAATAAACTTACCAAACGTCAAATATACAAAAAGAAACGCATGATGCGTCACATCAAAAAATAATATCCACTTCCTCACTGAGCATATATCAATTGTTAGGCTTAATTTGTTTGATAATTGAGAATACTCAGTGCTTTTCCGTAAGCGTTAAAGCCTATTTCAGTTAATTTATATATTTAAAATATTAGTTTTCTGCTCCGTCAGTTTAATTCAGTTTTTTTTCAGCTTGATTGCATAACTTAGCCTTGCGCAAGTGTCATTTTTCCTATCTGAACTTGTCATTAATATTAATAAAAAGCATATACAAAACATGTGGGAAGGACGGCGTTTTAATATAAATAAGCGCCTGGGAAAATAACAATACAAATTCATCTGATATCTGTTGTGTATTGCCTGTAAACCAAAATATCGCGATGCACAGCTGTTCAGCATGTTGATTCATTGCATTTTCTCAATCCACCTTTTTCTTTTTTTAAGCTCGATGGCTTTTGTCATCAATGAGCAATCGTGTGTAGCGAAGTAAATTCCGCAAGGTGAGGGGGTCTTATGGAAGATCGAAGGGCTTTAAATAAGGGCTTTCGTATTGGCAAAGGTTTTACACTATCAATATTATTATCAATTATTGTGGTGATAACCGGTTGTTCTTCAGATCTTCCTGATAGCGAAGAGGCAAGCGGCGATGAATTTACATTGGCATCGCGCATAGAGCGTGAGGCAAATGTTAATGTTGTAAATAATCTCGTTGAAGTCGCTACCTGGGACACGCAAAGTAATGGCTTGCTAATTTCGGGATTGAATCTTGATGATGACGATGTGTTGGTGACCAATGCAACAACAGGTCAATTCATCGCTAGTACAGAAGTGGATGACGATAATCCCGTTTCAAGTTTGCGACTAACCAACCTCGACAGTATTCCCTGCTCTATCCGCATTCAAAATGAAGACTTTGTGCAAACAATTACTGTTTCCAACGCACCGGCCAATTGTGCCGGTGTAAGCAATGCGCCAAACGGCGGAAATTTGAACATTACACGTGCCTCCTGGCGCGCTTCGGATGCACGCTTATCTGTACGCGGTAGCGGCGCTGCACCGCGAGATATTGTTAGCGTTATGGATGCTACAACCAATCAGTTAATAGCTACCGATCAAGCAAATGCTTTTGGTGCCTGGCGTGTGCGGGTGAGTGATTTGCCCATCCCTCCTTGTACAGTATCTGTATCTACAGGCGATCATACTGTTAATGCGGATGTTATCAATGCGCCTGCCAATTGTTCTCAAGCTCCAGGGCAAGCGCCAGGGCAATCACCGCTTAATAATCAGGCCCCAAACAGTTTGATTATTGCACCAATTGCCGACATGACCATTAGTGTTGGGGAAACTGTTGATTTCATCGGTGTAGGTTTTGATCCCGATGGTACCAATCCTTTAATGTATTCATGGGATTTTGATGACGCTGCAGCAGATACAAATACACAGCAATCTACTGTCATGTTTAATCGTCCCGGTGTTTTTCGTGTCACTTTAAGCGTTGAAGATAGTTTGGGATTAGAAGATCCAACTCCTGATACACGCGTCATTGTTGTTGAACCTGCACCAAGCAATAATCTGCCGCCAAGTGGTGTAATAATCTCACCTCTTACCCACATGGAAATTAACGAAGGTGATGTGGTAAATTTTCAGGCAGCTGGTTCTGATCCTGAAGGGACAGCCTTACAATATTTTTGGAATTTTGCCGGCGGCGCACCAAATTCTAATGCCCAAAGCCCGGGTGATGTTGCATTCCTGACACCGGGGTTTTATTTGGCAAGTCTCACTGTAATGGATGCATTGGGGTTAGCTGACCCTACACCGGTGTTTCGTTTAATCATTGTTAATGCTGTTCAGGGTGGTGCTAACAATCCTAATAACCGAGCGCCGAACGGAAGTATTCTCAGCCCGGATACCAACATTATCATTGGCGAAGGTGAAAGTGTATTCTTTACAGGAACCGCAAGCGATCCGGATACGGGTGTAGCAAATCTGAACTATCGTTGGAACTTCGCCAACGGTGCAGCCGATTCCACGCTACTCAGCCCTGGTTTCATTCCTTTCAATCAGGCAGGCGTTTATCCAGTGACGTTTACCGTCACAGATTCATCAGGTTTAGCTGATCCAACTCCGGCACAAGTAACAGTGACTGTTGTTGCTAACAATCAGCCACCAGAAGGCTTGATAACCCAGCCGCTTGAAGACGTTACAATCGTCGCGGGGCAAAGCGTGAACTTTGCCGGCTTGGGTGTGGACTCGGATGGTAATGTACCTTTGTCCTATCTTTGGAATTTCTCCAATGTGGCTGGTCAATCGGTGCAACAGAATCCGGGCAGTATTGTTTTTAATCAGGAAGGTGTTTATATCGTTTCGCTCACGGTCACTGACAGCCTAGGCTTGGTAGATCCCGTGCCTGCGTTACGAACTGTTACCGTGTTGGCGAATAATAATCCTGGAGGCATAAATAATGAGCCACCACTGGCAAATATTCTCACACCGATTAGCAATACAACGATTGTTATGGGGCAGTCTGTTTCGTTTACTGCGAATGCGACCGATCCAGAAAATGATCTGCCAATTGCGTATTTGTGGCAATTCGATGGTGCAGCAGCCGATAGTGTTACGCAAAATCCAGGGGATGTGCGTTTTGACCAGGCGGGCAGTTATCGGGTAACTCTTCGCGCACGTGATAACAACGGTAACGAATCGCAATCGCCAGCTGAACGCATTATTACGGTTATAAATCCTGGCGTTTCTAATGCTGAACCTGCGGGTACAATCCTTGATCCCATGACTTCTGCCATGACAATTAATGTTGGTGACAGTGTCACATTTTCGGGTATGGCCAGCGATCCTAACGGCAATTCGCAATTCGCTTATCTTTGGGATTTTGATGGAGGTGCTGAAAATAGCAACGCACAAAGTCCGGGTAGTGTCACATTTGAAATAGCGGGAACATACCGTGTTCGATTATTCGTTCGCGATAACTTAAATTTGTATGACTCGACACCAGACGAACGCATAATTACAGTCATTGGTAATGCCAGTTTTAATCAGGCGCCGGAAGCAAAAATAATTAGTCCAACGACGGATGTTACCATTGATGCTGGTGATTCATTGTTCTTCAGCGGTAATGCGCAAGACTCTGATAGCTTCGGTAACTTTATCTACATCTGGAATTTTGGGAATGGTTTGCCATCATCCAGTTTACAAGAACCCGGTGAGATTCAATTCACACAACCGGGAAGCTATTTAGTGAGTTTATCCGTAATGGATGATGCCGGTAAGGTGGATGCAACACCGGAACGAAGGCTGATTACCGTTAGAGATAATTCGCCAGCGAATATAGCGCCTGTGGCAAATATCCTATCCCCTGCAAGTAATGCGAATATTACATTGGGTGGGTCGTTGAACTTCACTGCAACGGCGACGGATGCCAATAGCGAAAGTTTAACTTACTCATGGCACTTCGATGGTGCTGCAGCAGACTCGACTGTATTAAATCCAGGTACGATAAACTTTAATAAGCCGGGGCAGTTTACCGTGTCTTTGATCGTAACTGATGCGCGCGGAAAATCATCGCAGCCAGATACTGTTTTAGTCAACGTGACTGGCGGTACGCCGCTGAGTGCACAACCACCAAATGGCAGTATCTCTTCACCCATCAGCGACATGCAAATTAGTGTGGGAGATACGCTAACATTCTCAGGATCGGCAACTGATGCGGATAATAACTTCCCAATAGATTATCGCTGGTATTTTGATGGTGCGGGTGTTGCAAATTACAATCAAAATCCGGGGAACGTGACATTTACCGAAACCGGCACTTATCAAATTCGATTGAAAACCGTTGATAACACTGGCGCTGCTGATCCAACGCCAGAAATTCGTACAATCTCTGTGTTGCCTTCATCTGGAAGCAATATTCCTCCTGGTAATAACAATAACCTGAGTCCTAATGGATTGATTACTTCACCAACGTCAACGGTTATTATTGCAGCGGGTGAGTTGGTGAATTTTAGTGGCCTGGGAACAGATCCAGATAACAATACGCCGTTAAGTTATCGATGGCAGTTTGGTTCTGGTTCTGGTGTTCAGGATCGGTTTACTCAAATTCCGGGCAATATTGCTTTTAACTTGGCTGGTACTTATCAGGTCAGTTTAACGGTTACCGACAGTTTAGGTGCTGTAGATTCGACGCCAGCTCTTGTTACAGTTATCGTGAGTGCACCAAATAATAATACCAACTTGGCACCGAATGGTGTGATCAACACACCTTCGAGCACGGTTAGCATCACTCAAGGTGATTCGGTAAGTTTTACATCAACCGGATCCGATCCGGATAATAATACGCCACTGAGTTATCGTTGGCGTTTTGGTGCAGGCATTCAAGACCGGTTTACACAAAATCCTGGGCAGGTTGTATTTAATTCGGCTGGTACTTATCAGGTGTCGTTAACGGTTACCGATAGTTTGGGTATGGTTGATCCAACGCCTGCGACAGTAACAGTGGTTGTGAATAGTGCTACTTCAAACAATATAGCGCCCAATAGTTTTATTAATTCACCCTCAAACGCAGTAACTATTAGTCGTGGTCAGTCTGTGTACTTTTCCGGATCTGCGACTGACCCAGAAGGTGATACTAATCTGACTTATTTCTGGAATTTTCAAGGTGGTGCATCAAACAGTATCTTAGAAACACCTGGTGATATTGTTTTTAACACTGCGGGGCAATTTATTGTTAATTTTACTGCCACAGACAGCGCAGGTTTAAGTGATGAGACGCCAGCGATTCGTGTGATTACCGTATTACCATAAAAGTTGTTGTAGTATAAACTGAAAAAGTGCTGTTCCTCACAATGGCACTTTTTCAAGTTTTTGATTTTTCTTTCAGAAATAAAATAAACTTTTCCTAGCTACAAATTCTTTCTGATTGCTATCTGCAGCATGTTACACTTTCATTGCAATAAATATTTTAAGTAATCGCAATGGGAGTGAAATGTGAGCAAAAGTGTTGTAATTATAGGCTTGGGTGAGATGGGCGGCGTATTTGCGCGAGGATTTCTCCGCTCAGGAATTCCTGTTTATCCTGTCACACGCACCATGAATGTTCAACAAGCTGTAGAAGCCATGCCTAATCCCGAGCTGGTATTGGTTGCTGTCGCAGAAAATGATTTGCAAGCAACGTTAACTGCTCTCCCAAAACCCTGGAAAAATAAAATCGCTTTATTGCAAAACGAATTATTGCCGAAAGATTGGCAACAACATGCGCTCGATAATCCAACTGTCATTTCAGTCTGGTTTGAAAAGAAAAAAGGGCAGGATGTTAAAGTCTTGATTTCTAGCCCTGTCTTTGGCGCAGGTGCAGATCTGATAAAAAATGCTTTAGCAACAATTGATATTCCCGCACACAAAGTTGTTGATGAATCGGCAATGGAAGATGAACTGATTCTCAAGAATGTTTACATCCTGACAACAAATATTTGTGGTTTGGTTTGTGGTGGTAATGTTGAGTTTCTTTGGAAAGAAAACAATATCTTGGCGCGAGAAGTTGCTAACGAAGTGATGGATATACAAACCTGGCTGACAGGAAAAACACTTAATCGCGAAAAATTGATTAATGGTTTCGTTAAAGCCATTGAGGGTGACCTTGAGCATAAATGTATGGGTAGGTCTGCTCCTGCGCGTCTTGAACGTGCGATCGCTTTAGCTGATGAAGCCGGGCTGGATATACCAAAAATTAGAGAGATAAAAGAACAACTGTAACTGCATTGTGTCATTGTTTGTTAACTCCCGAGTATTATTTTGCGTTTCATTAATCCTGTATTTTACTTGTTAGATACGCAACTCTTGCTTTGGGGCAATGACTGATCATGTTTTGCAGTTACTAACAAAACAAAGCAAGGAGGGCTATTGTGTCGGAATCGAAAGGTTTCTCTATAGAAGCGCTGGAACTCGGGCCAATGGAAAACTTTATTTACATCATTCATGATCACGCAACCAATCGCGCAGCGATTGTGGATCCTGCCTGGAATGTTTCGCACATACTTGATCGTGCTGAAGAGTTGGGTGTAAAGATTACCGATATTTTGTTAACCCATAGTCATATGGATCATATCAATGGTGTTGATGAAATGCTTGATGTTTGTGATGCTCAAGTGCACATGCTTAAAGATGAAGCAAAGTTTTGCAGTAAGTTTTTAAGTTTTGCTACACTGCACTATGGTGGTGATAAGTTTATGTTGGGTGAAACGGAAATCGAATTTCTGCATACGCCGGGGCACACGCCAGGTTCTGCCTGTTTTCACATAGGTGGTGAATTAATCACAGGCGATACTTTGTTCGTTTTTGGTTGTGGTCGGTGTGATCTCGCGGGTGGTGATCCCAATCAAATGTTCGATACGCTTAAAAAACTCAAACAGGAAATGCCATTACAAACAATAATTCACCCCGGGCATAATTATGCAGAACAGGAGGTTTCCACTATGTCAGAGCAAGTGGATGGCAATCCATTTTTGCATTTTGATTCTGCTGCCGATTTTACAAAATATCGAATGGTGGATCATGACAAACACAGAAGTACGCCTTATCATTCTGTGCTAAAAAGTGAAATGAGCGCGCGTTAGAATTATTGTTACGCAACGCTTTTTTTGCTCGTCAACGGAGTGTATATTCTGTTGACGATGTAAAATTAATTAGTTAAAAGAACTTGTCACGATGTCAGTTTTTTTAACAGATTGAATTATTTCCATAAGAAGTTTGAGTGTAAATGCTAGCTTCCCTATAAGGTTTGCCCAAACTTTGTTATGGCATTAATCACTAGCTCAAATTGCTTACCTTTGTCCGTTAACTCGTAGTCAGATGTAATAGGAAATGTCTGGTGAATTTTGCGGGTAATAAAACCTTCCTTTATCAACGTGCGTAATCGCAGAGAAAGTGTTCGAGGATCAGCATCATCAATTGCACTTTCTAGCTCAACATTACTCTTTTTCCCACTAAGTAATTCTTTAATGATAAGTGTTGTCCACGGTGTTTCAATTAGAGCGGATGCTTTTCTAACAGGGCAGTTATTCAAATTCATATTTTTATTCGCTTTTTAGAATTTAAAAGTTTGATGTGTTTTTAAGTTCTTATTGTGTGTTTTTCTATTACCTTAAAAAAAACTCAGTGCAAAAGTCAAATTTAATCGTGAGAACGAATTGTATTGAATGTTGATGTTCGAGTTATTTTAAATTGAAGCTTAGAAAATAAACATGCATGTACTTTAAGCATATAGTAGTTGTTTTTGACTAAACCAGAGTTTCTTATAGATAATGGATAGCTAACCAGATGGTTTCCTGATCGGGATCTGTCCAACTTACGCGATGCCTAACATGTGCAGGAATATGGAGTGTATCACCTTCTTGTAAGTTATATTCCTTATTTTCTTTTTCAAATAGTAGTTTTGCAGCACCTTTAAGCAAAACCACCCATTCGTGTTCGTTTTGATCATACCATTCTTGCGCGGGCGTAACGTGCCCTTTGGATATGATTCGATCAACACGAAATGAATTCCCATTAAACATTTGTTGAAAAATTTCATGTTCAATATTGACGGGTATTTGTTGAAATAAATTTTCTATTTTCACCAGGCTTAAAATATATTTGTGTTAATGGCCGGAATGGAGAAAGTGTCTTTTGATTTTTTCGTATTCCACCAGCTTGCCAGCGTTTCGTGCACGAATCATTCGTTGTACGACGTAGGAATCCAAATATACAACTTTATCATTACTGTAATCATATTGATTAGCTAAATTTACATTTTCAGCTTCTTCAATATATTTGAACATTAGGTCGGATAATTCTTTCGTATAATATTCGTTTGCACAAAATCCTTGATAATTTAATAAATCACCATATTTTTCACGCGCTTCTTGATTTAAGCGCCAAAGATAAGTTTTGAAAGGGTGTTTTTCAAAATATTGAGATTTCATGTCTGCCTCCAAATTCACACAGGCAAAACGTAAAAACGCGTAATCGCGTAGTGGGGTGAGCGTTTCAAACTGATGAAATAGATGTCGGCTGGAAACGGGGGAAATTTAGTGCGAGCTTATAATTTTCCTGTAACAGGGAAAATGGGATTATGGTGAGTTAAAGAGTTTCTTATAAGTTTTGAACAAATGTTAATTCGAACAGTGTCTTAGCATTCGCTGGTACAACTTCACCATGAGATACAATAATGCGGTCAAAATCATGTTGTAGAATTTCCTGAATACTTTTATCAAATTCAGCTCTATTTTTAATGATTTTTTTGATCAGCCAGGTGGGAGAAAATTTTCCATAGGCACCATAAAGCTTGAACGCGAGCTTTTCCCATGAGGAATCAACTGAATGCACGTTAAATGCGATATCTGTCAGGATTAAGGTTTTGCTGGGGTGGTGGATAAAAACATATTCCTGAAGTAAAGGCATGCCCCAGACGTAAACCAGGCTGATATCTTGCCCCCAGATTGAAGGAATATCAGTTTGGCTCAGTGTTTCCAAACGTTGGTCGGGTATTGCCTTTTTTATGCATTTTGGTGCCAGCACCAGGGCATCCGGGTTGGCTTGTTTCCAATCATTGATGAAAAGGTTATGCGCAAGATTCGGCGCAATTAAATAACGTATTTTTCCCAATTGGTTAATTTCTTCATTCAATGCTGATTGAAAAGCCAAGGGAGAATGTAAAAATAGCTCGCCATTGCTCAGTCGCACAATGGTCATGCGATTGCCTAAATTAATACCGATTAATTTGAATGATGATTCGGCAACCCATAGGTTATTATCTAGTTTAATCAGTTGTTCCATAATGATTTTCTTCCTTGTTTAGTTCGATTAACGCCTGTCTGAGAGCAAGATACTGCTGCTCCCCCAAAACATTCAGATAGTGCTGCTCAATGTTTTTGACAATACTCATCGCTGTCGTAATCAAACGATTACCCTTGGGAGTAAAACGAATGATTTTTGCGCGTTTGTCCTGAGAGCTATCAATTATTTCGATATAGCTTTTGTTGCTTAAGTTGCCTGCAATTTTAGTAATCGCCTGTTTGCTCAATGCAGCATCTTGTGCCAGTGCAGATAGCTTCATGCCTTCTGGATTCAAATGACGAATAAGATTTAAATGCGATGCTGTAATGTCATTGAATCCTTCTTTTGCCAAAGCCAGCAGTAAGTCATCTTCAAACCGCCGAAAAAGCCAAATCAGTAATCGTCCGGTGGGCAGTTGAATATTCTCGTTAATGATTTTTTCCGACATAAAAAAATAGTAAACCTGGTTAACTATTAAGTCAACCAGGTGAACAAATAAATCTAAAATAATGACTTGACGATATCGAGGTTATATTCTAGCCTAATAAAGAACGAACGTTCGTTTTAATGCGAGTCTAATATGCCAAAAGTATCTAATGAACATAAACAGGAACGGCGGGATCAAATCATGTTGGCTGCGGCCAAGTGTTTTTCGGAAAAAGGGTTTCATGCCTGTTCCATGCAGGATATTTGTCACGAAGCGGAGCTAAGTCCAGGTGCGGTTTATTCCTATTTTCAGGGCAAAGAGCAAATTATTCAGTCCATGGTGGAGTCATCTAAAGCGCGACAGGATGAGGTATTTGCTCGATTAAATATTGAGACCGGAAGTGTTCGCGCAGCAATTGGCCAATTGAAGGATTTTTATTTTGGTCAGATTTCAACTGAGCCGGAAGCAATAACTTGTATGCGCATGGATTTAATGTTGGTAACTGAAGGTCTGACTGACATGAAATTAATGCAGTTGTATCAGGGAGTTGTTGGCAAACTGGTAGATACCATGGCGGAGTTGTTACGTCAGGGCAAAGTAAATGGCGAGCTAAAACCGGATGTGGATGAAACCGCTGCCGCCCAGGCATTGTATGCGTTGCATCAGGGGCTGATTGCGCAAGTTCTTATACAGCAAACGGTGGATATGAAAGCTTATCACGGTGTTTTGGACGCCATGATTGATGGCTTATTTAATAATTAGGGTTTGTATAAAAGTCGGAACAAACCGAGCAAAAATCGATAGCGAGAATGAGTATGGATAACAATATAACAAAGCAAGGTCGTTTTTTTCGCGCAATCCCCGATGTTGTAAGAAAATATCGCTGGTTGATTTGGGGAGTTTTTATTGCCAGCGTCATAGCAATTTCACCTGGCATAAGCAAATTCCAGCTGGATTTATCGGATGAATTCTTTTTTCAGGAAAATGATCCGGTACGCATGGCGTATGATAAGTTTCGTGAACAGTTTGGTGGTGATGAATCCATCTACGTTGTTTATCGCGCTAAAGACAATGATGTTTTTTCCAAACAGTCTTTGACGGCTTTGCGAAATCTTCAAGAAGAATTACTCAATTATCGAATGCATTTAAAAGCGGACGAACAATCTGCACTTGATAGAGTCGTTGATATCACATCATTGATCAATGTCAGTTATTTGCAAGCGTCGGACGATGCTCTGGTTTCACGGCAGTTCGTTGGAGAAAGAATTCCGCAAACGCCAATGGAAAGTGATGAATACCGTAAGCAAGCCTTGTCGCATCCTGATTATCCCTTGTTATATGTTTCCGAAAACAGTGAGTACGCGGGTATTGTTATTCGCACGGATTTTAAAACGGTGCTGATTGATAAGCAGACAGATGCACAATTTACGGATATTGAATTAGGCGATTTTGATGTTACCGATATCGATATTGCCTCAGAAGCAGCGAACGATAATGAAGTTAAAAAGTTTGAAGCGGTTGAGATGGAAGAGTATGCCGCTGTTATGCGCGCGGTTAATGCAGTTATCAATAAAGCGGAATATAGCGATGTATTGGAATATTTTCCAGTAGGCTTGCCGGCCATCAATGGTTATGTGTGGGATAATTTTATGGAGCAGGTCAATATAGTTATGACCTTGACCTTCATTATCACACTAGTCATGCTGTGGTTGTTGTTTCGTTCTTTCTCTGCTGTTTTCTGGCCCATCCTAATAGTTGTGATTGCATCAATACTGACAGTCGCCATATTTGGATGGCTAGGTCTGAAAATGAACTTGATGGTTAATGTAACAGTGTTGCTGATACTGGTGGTAGGTGTAGCAGACTCAGTGCATATACTCTCTGGTTATCTGTTTTTTCGTAATCAGGGCGAAGAGCATCAGCAAGCCATGCGTTCAACGTTTGAAAAATCGGGTTTGGCTGTTTTCCTCACCAGTTTAACAACGGCAGTAGGTATGCTGGCATTAATGGTGGTGCCGCTGATTCCAATTCAGAACTTTGGTATGTCTGCAGCTCTGGGTGTTCTGATCGCATTTTTGTTAAGCGTATTTGTATTGCCTTTAATGCTGGATATATGGGCGCCGTTTTCAAAGAAAAAGCAAAAGAATTCGGAAGAATGTGGACCCAAGCATCACCTGATTCAAGCTATGTTGCAAAAAGTTGAACATCTCAGTCACCAACGACCAGGTTTGAATATCATCATTTTTGCATTGGTTACAGTGATATTTACTGTTGGTGTTTTTCGTGTTGAAGTGGATTCTAATCCCGTCAGTATTTTTGGTGAAGGCAATATTATCCGCACAGCTTTTGAGTTAGTGGATGATAAAATGGGTGGCACTCAAAGTCTGGAGATCATGATTGATGCTGGGGTGGAAGGTGCTTTGCAAGATCCTGTGGTTTTGAAAACCATGGATGAAATGCAGGATTTTCTTGAACAGCAGGTTGCAGGGGTGGTGTTAACCCGGTCGCTGGCGAATATTGTTAAAGATTCTAACAAATCTCTTAATGGTGGGCGAGAGGAATATTATTCAATTCCTGATGACCCAAGAGTGTTGCGGCAAACTTTATTCCTGTTTAACAATGCAAACCCGAGCGATCGCCGAAAAGTGGTTTCCGATGATTATCGAAAAGCACATATCACTGTCAATTTGGAAAGCAATGGCTCAAAAAAGTATGTTGAAGAACTGGTAATCATCCGACAGGAAATTGAGCAGCGATTTGCGCCGGTGAAAAATCAGTACCCTGATATGAATGTCAGTGTTACTGGTGGCATGACAATCATTGTTACTTTGATCGATTATCTCAGTTGGTCACAAATTCAAGGGTTTGGTTTTGCGCTGCTTGCCATCAGTTTTATTTTGTTTTTTTTGTTTGCCTCGTTTCGTGTCGGCATGATTGCTTTGTTTCCTAATATTTTCCCGCTAATTATTGTATTTGGCACAATGGGGTATCTAAATATTCCGCTGGATGTGGATACTCTCATTGTTGCGCCATTGATGATAGGTATTGTAGTAGATGACACTATTCACTTCCTTACCCATTATCGGGAGGAAGTGTTAAAACATGGTGATACGCAAAGGGCGATCGTAAAAGCGTTTCGAGAAGTCGGGCAGGCAATTACCTTTACTTCAATCATTTTGGCTGCAGCATTTTTGACATTCATTTTACTTGAACATCAGGGGATGAAACATTTTGGAATTTTATCTGCTGTGGCAATAAGTACAGCATTGATTGCTGAGCTATTTCTATTGCCTGCGTTATTGCTGAAAGGCAATGTGACATTTCAAAAGTCAGAAAAAAATAAAACTGCAGAATCTGCACTAGCGTGATGAGAGAATGAAAATGAAAAGAAGTTATGTTGTCTTGTTGTCGGTTATTGTATCTACGCCCATTTTTGCGGAAGATGCCAAAGAAGTTATGCGTCAGGTGATTGATCGGGATGATGGTTATTCGCAATACTCCACACAAACGGTCGCTAGTTGTAAATACATTATTAAAAATAATAAGCTGGCTTGTGCGGAAAAGCCACGAGTAAAAATCGTTGAGGCCATACAAAAAGATGTTGGCGGTAATAATAAAGACAGTCAATCTGTCATGATTATTCAAAAGCCATCAGCGGAACGCGGCATCGGTTTTTTACAGTATGATTACGACGAAGAAGGTAAAGACTCTGATCAGTGGATGTATCTATCAGCCCTGGGGAAGGTAAAACGAATTGTTGCCGGTAACGATAATGAACCTAAAACCGGCACTTTGTTTGGTTCAGAGTTCAGTTATGAAGATACCGAACGCCGCCACCTGAATGATTTTCAGTATAAAATCACTGGAGAAGAAAATTACAATGGTCGTGATTGCTGGGTAGTGGAAAGTTTACCAACACCGACATATGCCAGAAAAAGTAATTACAGCAAAAGCGAACAGTGGATTGATAAAGAACGTTTTCTGATTTTAAAAGCCCTGAACTATGATCGTCGCGGACGTTTAATTAAACAACTCAATGTTTCTCAGGTAGTTCAGCAAAATGGCATTTGGGTCGCCAAAAAAATGAATATGAATAACGTGCAAAGCAAACGCATTACCACGATGAAATTAAACCAGGTGGCGTTAAACATTGATGTTGATGAGGAAATCTTAACGCAGCGCACGCTCACAGACGGCGCTTTTCGCGAGCGCAAACTGAATAAAATGCGTGCGGTAAAAAATTAAACTAATGCGTACGTTGGGCTTGTTTTCTTGCTTACTGGTTTGTTTTCAATACGCTATTGCTCAAACGCCAAATCAAGCACTGGAATTACCATCTCTAGATGACATGGGTATCGATTTGGATGGTGAATTGTTTGCGGAAGAGGCTCCGCGAACGAAATGGTATGATGCAATCATTCCTACTTTGGCGTATCAATCTGGCTTAAGCTTATATGAACCAGGTGAGCTAACAAGTCACCGATTTGATATTCGTTTGCGTGGTGAGCACTTAACGCAACGGGCTTATTTTTTTAGAATGGATGGCAAGCTCATTACCCGTTTGCCTGGTGATGATCAGCTGGCTAGTAACGAAAGTCTTGATTGGGATGGGCGCTTGCGTGAAGTGTTTGTTCAAAAAGGCGTAGATAACTGGACGCTGACATTTGGTTTTCAAAATTTTGCCTGGGGCGAAATGGATGCCGCGCAAATTGCTGATGTTATTACGCCGCGGGACTATTCTGAGTTTGCCTTTACTACACCGGAAGATGCTCGCCTGGGCCAGCTGTTATTGAATTACCAAATATATTTTGCATCCTCTCAATGGCAGTTTTTGTACAGTCCCTGGCCGCAAACCAATCGTTATCCTGGGGGTAGCGCCAGTTCATTGCTGGAGTTTGTAAGCTCGGAGCCTATCCAGTTCGATAACCATCAGCCAGCATTTTTAGATGATTATGAGCTGGCGATGCAATGGAAAAGCAGCCAAACAGGTCGAGACATATCAATAATGCTCGCTAGTTTGCTGGCAAATGATCCTCTGTTTGAAGAGCTTCCTACAAACAATAATGAGAAGCATTATCGAACAAAATACTCCCGTTTTAATATGCTGGCGGCGACCATTAATCAATCGGATGCTAATTTTTTATGGAAAGGCGAAATGGCATTTAAGCAGAATTTGGGGCTGGGAGGTTTATCCCCGGAATTCCATGATGCGCTGGAGACAGCCATCGGTTTTGATTTTGATGCCAATGGCGCATGGTCGGCGACGGTGGAATTGTTTAATCAGCATATTTTTTTGGGCACAGATGATTTGCCAGGATTTGAGCAGAATAATACCCAGCTACTGGCTCGGTGGAGTAAACAATGGTTAAACCAAACACTCACAAGCATTTATTTTTTCAGTTATCAGCTGCAAAACCGGGATAACGTACATAGCTTCTCATTAAACTATGCATTAAGTGATAACTGGCTGATGGATCTAAATGCCACTTTGTTTGATAGCCCTGAACCAGATTCCCCCGGTCAGCTTACAAAAAACTGGGATCAATTAACCTTCCGAATAAGTTTTACTTACTGATTATCTTTCACTCGTTGTGCTTAATGATGTATTTGTAAGTTCACTTTGTGATTGTGAGTAACAAATGAGCAGCTATCGCACCATGTCGGGGAATGGTGTCAAAAAAATAACTTGTGAAAAAAAATATAAATTAATCTTTTCGAGTTTTTCCAGTAATCCATGTATTACAAGCGATGATATGCGGTTGATTATTAACTGACAGGCTCGCATATTTTTACGCCATTTAGTTCGAAAATTAATCGAATGACGCTGGCATAGTCTCTGCAATCTCTCTAATAGCACTAAAGCTAACCAAAGCAGTTGCCGAAGCATAGTTTAGGTGGCGGGGAGCAGCATCACCAAGCGCCTACATTGTGAGTTCGAAGATTGATTACTGGAGAAATCAAATGGAAATCTTAGAAACAGTTGCAGAAGCCGTTCTTATCTCTTTTATAGTAGGTGCGATCGCTGGTGGTATTGTCACTGCGCATTTGCAAGGACGTTTTCATACTAAAGAGCAGGAAAACCTTCAGCCTGAGCCGGTCAAAGTTAAAGCAAACCGTAATGATGGGTAAGGCATAGTTCCCCAACTATTCGGAAACACCTTTTTAGGAAAACCGAATAGTCGGGTGCTATTGAGTATCTGGCGGTTGCAAGTCTGTCAATGGCCAGCGAGCTCGGGTAGCGAATGATAATGTTTTTAATGAATCATTTGCTAGCCTAAGGTACCCCGCGTAGGCGATCATAGCGCCGTTATCCGTGCAAAAGTCCTTTGCTGGAAAGTGCAGGCTCACATTAAGCTCTTTTTCAAGCTCGCCAAGTTTGGATCGTAAGTATTGATTTGCACTTACACCACCTGCGACAACCAGTCGAGTTAATCCGGTTTGTTTAATTGCTCTCTTACACTTAATAAACAGTGTATCGATAGCCGCTGTCTGAAATGCCAACGCAATATCGGCTTTGGCTTGCTCGGATTTATCGGAGGTATGCAAGGTGTTTAAGGCAAAGGTTTTTAATCCACTGTAACTAAAGTTTAATCCTGGACGGTCAGTCATGGGGCGAGGAAACTTATACTTGCCGGCAGTTCCTTTTTCGGCCAATTTGGCTATCTCTGGCCCACCCGGGTAAGCTAGCCCAAGCATTTTCGCTGTCTTATCAAAGGCTTCACCGACGGCGTCATCAATTGATTCACCCAACAATTCATATTCACCTAAACGATGAGCTGCGATCAACTGGGTATGCCCCCCGGATACTAGCAAAGCCAAAAATGGGAAGCTGATATTTGAATCGTCAAGTAAAGGGGCAAGTAAATGACCTTCCATGTGGTGGACTGGTACGCAGGGAATATTCAATCCCCAGGCTAAAGATCTACCAATGGCAGCACCTGCTAACAAGGCACCCATTAGTCCTGGCCCAGCGGTGTAAGCAATACCGTCTAGATCTGTTTTATCGCATTTAGCCGAAATCAGTACTTCATTGATTAACGGTAACATTTTGCGGATATGATCGCGCGATGCCAGTTCTGGAACAACGCCGCCATATTCCTGATGAATTGGAATCTGGCTGTAAATTTTATGAGCAAGCAGGCCTTTTTGGCCATCGTAAATGGCTACCGCTGTTTCATCGCAGGAAGATTCTATGCCTAATATGCGCATTTTATTGAGAGCTTAAACTTGTTTCAGAGTTAATTGTTGTCGATGGCTGGAGAATATACCTTATATATGGTCAATTGGTTAGTTATCAGTGCGAAATTGCAGGATTTTTCTTAATTCTGGTTTGCTTTGGACGCTATGAGGGAGTAAAATCCGCCGTTTGCTGGATGTCGACCAAAAAATTTTGTGTGTTTTCCCCGATATGCAGGGATCCGACTTAAAATATTAAATAATGAGGTAAATATATAAATGCCATCTGTAAGAGTTAAAGAAAACGAGCCTTTTGACGTAGCCATTCGTCGTTTCAAACGTTCTTGTGAAAAAGCAGGCGTTTTATCTGAAGTTCGTCGCCGTGAATTCTATGAAAAACCAACTCAGGTTCGTAAGCGTAAACAAGCAGCAGCTGTCAAACGCCAATTAAAGAAAAACGCACGTGAAATTTTGCGTGGTCGTGGTCGTCCAGTTGGTGGTGGCCGAAGCAAGCCTAAGACTTCTTCAAGAAGATAATAAGATTTAATATTTTTATGTCGGATTCGCTGAAAACACAACTTAAGGATGCCATGAAAAATGCCATGCGCGCTAAGGAAAAAGAGCGCTTAGGTGTTATACGTCTTATATTGGCAGCCATAAAACAGCGTGAAGTGGATGAGCGCATTGAGCTGGATGATGAGCAAGTACTGTTGGTACTGGATAAAATGCTCAAGCAGCGACGTGAATCCATTTCCCAATTCGAATCAGCAGGTAGGGATGACCTGGTGGTGATCGAAGCAGCAGAAATTGATGTCATCAAAACCTTTATGCCAGAGCCATTGTCAGATGCTGACATTGAAGCAATCATTAGCAAGGCAATGGATGAATCTGGAGCTTCCAGCATCAAGGAAATGGGTAAAGTAATGGGGCTTGTTAAGCCACAAGTTCAAGGTCGAGCTGATGTTGGGCAAGTGAGCAAACTGATAAAACAGCGTCTTGGCGCTTGATTCAAATCATTTACTTTTCTCCTCTATGCAAGTTCAAGCTTGCTTTATAAAATGGGGCAATGACAGGCTCTATTCCGAGAACGTTTATTGATGACTTGTTAACCCGGGTCGATATTGTCGATATTATCGATAGCCGGGTTGCATTAAAAAAAGCAGGCAAAGATTACAAAGCTTGCTGTCCTTTCCATAACGAAAAAACACCCTCATTTACTGTTAGTCGCAATAAACAGCTTTATCACTGTTTTGGTTGCGGAGCCAGTGGTTCTGTAATCAGCTTTTTAATGGACTACGAGAATTTAGAGTTTGTTGAAGCGGTTACAGAACTGGCAAAGTCCGTCGGATTGGAAGTGCCTTTTGAGAAAAGGTCCAATCGTGATGTTCAGCGAGTCGCTGTTTCACCGAGTCTTTATGAGTTGATGGAGCGGGTGAGCAATTTTTATATTAATCAGCTTAAAAATCACAAGAATAAAGCTGTCGTTATCGATTATTTAAAAAATCGTGGCATATCTGGAATAACCGCAAAAACATTTGAGCTGGGATTTGCGCCTGCTGGCTGGAGTAATCTGGTTGATGCGTTTCGTGTAAATTCTGGCGAGTTAGAGTTGCTGGTAGATACTGGCATGTTAGTTAAAAAAGATAATGGCCAGGTCTACGATCGGTTTCGTGATCGATTAATGTTCCCTATACGTGATCGTCGGGGGAGGGTTGTGGCGTTTGGTGGTCGTGTAATCACTGAAGGTACGCCCAAATATTTGAACTCCCCTGAAACGGATATATTCCATAAAGGGCAGGAATTATATGGTCTAAACGCCGCTCTGAAACATGGAGAATCTGCCACACGACTTCTCGTTGTAGAGGGTTATATGGACGTGGTTTCCCTGGCTGAGCACGGTGTTTTAAATTCAGTTGCAACATTAGGGACTGCAATTTCCGACGCGCATGTGCAAACATTAACAAAGCGCACCGGGGAAGTCGTGTTTTGTTTTGATGGTGACGAAGCCGGAAAAAAAGCCGCTTGGCGAGCGCTAGAAACATCTTTACCTTATCTCGGTAAAAGCACACAGTTTAAGTTTTTATTTTTGTCACAAGGAGAAGATCCAGATAGTGCTATCCGTCAATTGGGATTGGAGGGTTTCAACAAACTATTGGATCAAGCAGATGCCTTGTCTGATTATTTGCTGGAAAGCTTATCGGCGCAGGCTGATTATCGCTCAATAGATGGTCAGGTAAAGCTCATTGAGTTAGCTCGCCCCTTTATCGAAAAAATACCCAAAGGCAGTTATGTCAACCTTCTAGTGAATCGTTTGTCTGAGTATGTAAAGGTAGAGCCAGACGAGATGTTGAGAAGAATTTTTCCTAATCAGCGAAGCAGCAGGCAAATTCAAGCTGCAAAGCCAATTTTAAAGGCCGAAAAACCTTCTACAGTACGCATGGCAATTGCCATGATACTGGAGAAGCCAGAGTTGGCATTGCAAGTGAAGCCGCCTGAGCATTTTAGTCATTTGCAGCTACCCGGCATAGCCTTATTGGAAAAATTGCTTGTTTTTATCCACAAGCGCCCACATATCAAAACTGGTGCCATATTGGATAGTTGGGAACAAAACGAAGAAGTAGAGTTTTTACGTAAAATTTTGCGTTGGGAGCATCACGTTCCTGAGTCTGGTGTTGCATCTGAATTTCAAGGTGCAATAGAGTCCCTTGAGCTACAAATGAAGCAACAAGAGTTGGACAGGCTTTTTCAGCAGTCTAAAGTTTCACCACTTACAACGGAGGAAAAAGCAGTGTTGTCCAAATTAATCGCCGAAACCAGTGCGACAAGACATTGAATATTTTAAATTATGTACTAATTATATGTTGAAGACATCAAAAATAATTAGGCTTTCCACTGGCCTGGTATGACATGGCTTTCACAAAACAATAAAAATTCGATTAACGTTGTATTTTTGCGAGAATCATAGTGAGTACGCATTTATTCTTTGACGCTATTTGTGCTAGACATAAATAGGACAGATGGGTCAATTCGTGTATAATTGCGCGCTATTTTTCGCAACTTGATAGTTTAGGTTACCAAACGAAATGAATTCTGAGCAACAGTCTCAAATTAAATTATTGATTGCAAAGGGCAAAGAGCAAGGCTTTCTGACTTATCGGGAAGTTAATGATCATTTGCCAGATGAAATTGTTGATCCCGAACAAATTGAAGATATTGTCGGCATGATCAACGATATGGGCATTCCTGTACATGAAGTAGCCCCTGATACCGATTCAATTATACTTTCAGATGCCGCTGAGCCTGACGAAGATGCCGCTGAAGAAGCAGCCGCAGCTATTGCCACTGTTGATAGCGAGTTCGGCCGAACCACTGATCCCGTACGTATGTATATGCGTGAAATGGGTACCGTCGAGCTATTAACCCGAGAAGGTGAAATCAAGCTCGCAAAACGTATCGAAGAAGGCTCAAAGCAAGTAATTTCTGCCCTGGGAATGTATCCTTCATCCATCGAAGACTTTTTGTCGGCATACGCGCGTGTTGAGTCTGGTGATTTGCGCATGAGCGATATCATCGTTGGTTTTGCTGATCCTGATATTGGCGATGGCATTCCAAGTCCGCCTGAGCCAAAAGCAGAAAGTGATGATTCTGACGATGATGCAGAAGTAGATACTGGACCCGATCCGGAAGAAATTCGCCTCCTCGTCGAAAAGTTAGCGAAACAGTACAAAAAACTTCTTTCTTCAAAAGAGAAATATGGGACTGCGGATAAAAAGACCATTAAGCAAAGTGAGGCTGTATCTGAAGTCGTTCTTGAGTTTAAATTGGCCCCACGCTTTGTTGATGCGCTTGTTGCAAAACTCAGAAGTGTTGTGGAAGAAGTGCGGGACCAGGAACGAATCATCATGGGTATTTGCGTTAGAAAAGGCAAAATGCCCCGGAAAGAATTTATTTCCACCTTCCCTGAGAACGAAACCAATCCTGAATGGATTGATCAATTTCTGACTAAAGATGCTGGTTATGTCGCATATTTGCGAGAGCATGCTGAAGAAATCAAGCTTGCGCAATCGAAACTTGCTGAAGTTGAACACGTCTGTCAGATGGATATCCATCTGCTGAAAGACATCAATCGCAAAATGTCGATTGGTGAAGCCAAAGCGCGTAGAGCGAAAAAAGAAATGGTTGAGGCCAACTTGCGTTTGGTAATTGCCATTGCTAAAAAATACACAAATCGTGGGTTGCAATTTCTTGATCTGATTCAGGAAGGCAATATCGGTTTAATGAAAGCTGTAGATAAATTCGAGTACCGTCGCGGTTATAAATTTTCGACATACGCAACTTGGTGGATTCGTCAGGCGATAACGCGCTCCATTGCAGATCAGGCGCGCACTATCCGAATTCCTGTGCATATGATCGAAACGATTAACAAGCTTAATCGTATTTCGCGACAAATGCTTCAGGAAATGGGGCGTGAAGCAACACCTGAAGAGCTAGCGGAACGCATGGAAATGCCGGAAGATAAAATCAGAAAAGTGCTCAAAATTGCCAAAGAACCCATCTCTATGGAAACCCCAATTGGTGATGATGAAGATTCGCACTTAGGTGATTTTATCGAAGATCAAAATATGATGGCACCAAGTGACAAAGCTACCTTCGAAGGCTTGCGTGAATCAACTACCCGAATTCTTGAAGGGCTGACTGCGCGTGAAGCGAAAGTTCTACGTATGCGATTTGGTATTGATATGAATACTGACCATACGCTTGAAGAAGTTGGTAAGCAATTCGATGTAACGCGTGAGCGAATTCGACAGATTGAAGCAAAGGCTTTGCGTAAACTTCGTCATCCTTCCCGTTCTGAACAACTCCGTAGCTTTTTGGAATAATTAACTATTTTTTAAAAGTCGCTGCTAATACCTGATGTATTGGCAGTGACTTTTTATTATAATACGCGTGAAATTTTTGTTATTTTTAGAAAGTTTGAAGCAATGTTTGAGTATTGGTATGCGCACCGAAGCCAGGCAGATTTAAGTTTCAAATGTGATACCAAGAACGGCATGTAAAAGGCAAGTATGAGTTCATGTTGAATTAATGTTTAACTCATGTAACGCAAAAAAATAAATCCTATCTCAGGGCCTGTAGCTCAGTTGGTTAGAGCAGTGGACTCATAATCCATTGGTCGAAGGTTCGAGTCCTTCCAGGCCCACCATATTTTCCCGTATTATCACTGTTAGTTTGTTTTTTGAACTAATTGCAGCTTCTGTTTTGTGTCACGCCCCTTGTTAAAGTTAATGAAATCAAAGTTATACACTATTGCTGTATGTGTGCTCTAGTGGCCAAGTAGTCCACTGTTTAAAGTGTTAATCCCCTTCTGTTTAATCGGGAAAGTAAACGAGTGCGGTATTTATATTGAGATGAAATTTATTTTGTTTTTAGCTTTAGAATTTATGAATTTCGCAAAATTTTATAAGAGGCTCTTTAGTTGCATTTAGTGCTATTATTATTTAATAGAGCTATTTGGTGTATTTATTGCGTTTTTACTAGAATAGTGGACGTATACTGTAGATAAATACAGTCTTTGGTCGATATGCAATATATAGTATCAGCCACTAAAAATTCACCACAAAATAGAGAGAGCGGAAATCATGTCTAGTTATAGGGCATCTCATATCGCCAATTTCTTCTTAGATAAGTCAGAGCAAGACAATATCCCGGTTACTCAAATGAAGCTGATGAAGTTGGTTTATATCGGCTAAGGTTGGGTTTATGCGGTCTTGGGCGAAAAGTTGTTTGATGAGCCTATTAAGGCTTGGCAGCATGGCCCGGTAATACGTTCTTTGTATGATGAATTTAAACATTTTGGCAGCCAAAATATTAATAAGCATGCTGTTGACTTTGATTTTGATAATATGGAATTAACTACGCCAAAAATTTCAGATGATGATTCACAAATGTAAGCGTTCAAAATACTACGTAATTTTGGGCATGCCCCAGTATTTTTTCTTGATGTCAGAACTTATCCAAATCTGACTGAAGCGGATTTTTAGCGAATTGTTCTTTCCAGAGCCGAGGTGTCAGC